>Ga0268282_1000106_pt1 | contig 52074 bp, 51 predicted proteins | sample saktaG_12_FD_190133 | JGI IMG/M metagenome (GOLD analysis project Ga0268282, IMG submission 190133) | Saline water microbial communities from Sakinaw Lake, British Columbia, Canada - sak_2011_5_24_120m | ecosystem: Environmental > Aquatic > Non-marine Saline and Alkaline > Saline ...
CGCTGAAAACCAAAAGCCAACACCCGCTACCGGCTCCGAAAAAACACAAATCCAAGAAGAACGCGCGAAGACTGAAAACAAGATTGCGCCGAAAACAAGCGGAATGTCCGAGCAAACAACAAACGATATTTTACTAAAAACCGAAGCAAGCAATAATAAAAAATCCGGCGAGCAGAATCAAAAAAACAAACCCGAAACACCCGCGCAAGAACACAACGACAGCGCAAAAAACGAACCAACACAAGAAGCAAAAAGAAAACAACCGGATTTAATAAATAGCAATGAACCATCAAGAACCTCCGCCGTTTATCGGGAACAAGTGGAATCATCGCCCGCAAAAAATATCCGCACATTTTCAGGAGAAGATTTAGCAAAGAGCAAACAGCCGGAGCAAAAAACCCCGCCCAGGGAGTTGGAACAAAAAATTGAATCAAAAACGGCGGCGGTCGAAACAGCGGCCCAAGAATCACGCGAAATTGCCGAATCCAAACCCGTCGGCACGGCAAGTCCGGAAAATCGATGGCAACAAATTAAGAAAACAACCATACCGACAGCAACCAACACCGCTGTTCCCGCCGATTACCCTCAAACAACCAAAAGCCAACCAATTAATAAAGCCGGAAAAAATAAATTTTTAGCAAGAATGCTGGTAATATTCGCCATAACCGGCATTTTGGGAATAGCCTTGATAATTATCTTAAGCAAAAACAGCGATGAACAGGTCGTCAAAAACCCCGACACAACAACAAACGACGTAAAAACAAAACCCGTCGATGAAATTCCGGATACGGATCAAACAATATTGGCAACCGTGTCGCTAATTGAAATTTATACTGATGATCCGAGCAATATCCCAAACTTGATCTCTCCTTATTTGCGCAAGAAATTTGACGCCAACGGTTATTACGGCTTATCAATCCAAAACAGGACTACCGGCAAAAAAATCGGATTGAAAGAACTTTTTAATATCTATAAAATAAACACACCTTCGATTTTTTACAATTCCATAGATAATGATTGTGAATTTTTCATTTATGCCAATAATGGGAAAAACCGGATTGGTTTTGTCGCACAAGCCGCCAATTCCAATCTCACAGAGACAGCGATGAGCGGATGGGAGGGAAGTATCGCGCAAGATACCGACAATTTCTTCAGACTCATAGGCCGAAAAACTCAAGTTGAGCCCGCGACGCTTAAATTCAACAACGCCGGCGCGGCAGACGGATCGACATACAGATTAATGAATTTTCTTCCCGCGGAAGACGAATTCGCAATCTCCTGGGCGATTTATCAGCAAAAATACTTCATATTCGCCACCTCCAACAACTCTATGAGCAAGATATTCAGCCAATTGCCAAAATAACAAGAAATTTGTAGAATGAAGGCAAAGGCCGCGTAAAGCGCTTTTTATTTAAATATGATGCCACCGCGATTGCGGCGGTTGGACACATAGAAAACCAATGGAAAAATCAACTAAAGAATCGCTCAGGCAAATTGAAAAAAAATTAAAAACCGAACGCGCCGCCACCGAAACCGAATTGCTTAAAATCGCCGTTCCCAACAAAAACGTCCCCGGAGATTGGGAAAGCAAATTCCCTTACGGCAGTGGCGATTCAGGCACATCGTCCTTGGAGCGCCAAGCCGATGAAGTAGAGGAATACACCACCCGCTTGCCATTGGAACACAACTTGGCAGCCAAACTGGCATCAATTGACAAAGCAATCGCCAAAATTAACTCCGGCTCCTATGGCAAATGCGAAAAATGCGGCAGACAAATTCCGTTAAAACGGCTGGAAATATTTCCTGAGGCCCTTTTTTGCGTTGATTGCCAACAATAAACAAGCTTAAAGCGAAAAGCTTAAAGCGAAAAGCAGAACACTGCTTTTCATTTTTCTTTCTACTTTTTCGTTTTACGCTTTACGCTTTCGTGCTTTCTAAAATATTTTCCGCGGCAATCACAGGTTTGGACGCGCAACTGATTGAAGTTGAAGTTGACGCTTCTTATGGCTTGCGCAAGTTTGATGTCGTCGGCCTCCCCGACAAATCGGTGCAAGAAGCAAAAGAGCGTGTCGGCGCGGCAATTGAAAGCGCGGGGTTTAAACCGCCTCACCACGAACCGGTTAAAGTTTTGGTTTCTTTGGCTCCCGCCGATCTGAAAAAAGAAGGAACACTCTATGATCTGCCAATCGCGCTGGGATACCTTTTAGCTGATAAAAAAATAAAATTTGATCCTGCCGGCAAAATATTTTTGGGCGAATTGGCGCTTGATGGACGGTTGCGCCCGGCCAAAGGCGCGGTTTGTTTCGCTATCGCCTGCCGGCAAAAGGGGATAAAGGAAATCATTTTGCCGAAAATCAACGCGCATGAAGCATCGCTTATCAAAGGAGTCCGTGCTATCGGAGTGGAAACGCTGGGCCAAGCAATCAATTATTTGGAAGGAAAAATCTCCATTGAACCGGCGAGCGAGAAGGCCTCAAGCGAATCAAATGAGCACGAAACCGGCAACGGACTGGAATTGATTGCCGGACAAGAGTCAGCCAAGCGGGCACTGGAAATTGTTGCCGGCGGTGGACACAATCTTTCCATGTGGGGTCCCCCGGGAACCGGCAAAACACTGCTGGCCAAAACCCTGCCGGAAATCATTCCGCCGCTATCTTTTGAAGAATCACTGGAAGTCACCAAGATTTACAGCGTGTGCGGCTTGCTCAGCGGCGAATCTTTGGTTGTTAAACGCCCGTTCCGCGCGCCGCACCACACAACTTCCGACGCGGCATTAATCGGCGGCGGCAATCCGCCACGGCCCGGAGAAATCACTTTGGCGCACCGCGGCGTGCTTTTTTTGGATGAATTCCCCGAATTCCACCGCGACGCGCTGGAAGCCCTGCGCCAGCCAATAGAAGAGGGATCAATAAATGTATTGCGCGCGCGGCACGCAATGGCTTTACCGGCGCGATTTATGCTGGTTTTGGCGTCCAACCCATGCCCTTGCGGCAATTTCGGCAACCCCGAAAAACCTTGCGTTTGTTCGCCTTCACAAATAAGAATGTATCGCAAGAAGCTTTCCGGGCCGCTAATGGATCGCATAGATTTGTTTATCAATGTTCCCGCGGTAAAATATGACAAGCTCGCCAACGACGAGCCAAGCCGGCAAAATTCCGGACAAGAAGCAAGGGCCCGCGTTTGTTTTTGCCGCAATATTCAAAAAACAAGGTTTAATAGCGACAAAACCAACGCAGAAATGGATATTGGCCAAATAAAACGTTTTTGCCGCATAGACACAAATTCCGAACAACTTCTAAAAGCCGCGGTCAACTCTTCAAAATTGTCCGCAAGGGGATACCATCGCGTTTTGAAAGTGAGCCGCACTATCGCCGATTTGGACGGAGAACCGAACATCTTGATTAACCATATCTCCGAAGCATTATCATATCGGCCCCCCGAACTAATTTAAAAAACCGCCTTCCGGCAGTAAAAATGAAAAGTGTTTTGTTTTAAAATTTAAATTTTAATATTTTGATTTGTTTAGGATTTTGGATTTAGGATTTAGAACTTTTATTCAAAAGGGATTGGCCGCGCCGCCCACCTCAAAGTGAAGATGGCATCCGGTTGCTTGCCCTGTCCTTCCCATGGTACCGATCACATCGCCCTTTTTAACCTCCTGGCCCGATAACACGGAAATTGTTTGTAAATGATAATAATGAGTGGTCACCGTGCCTCCCATATGAGAAATTGTGATGTTGTTGCCCGCGCCGCCGTTCCAACCGCCGGTTTTTGCTTTAATCACAATGCCCGATGCCGCGGCATATATTGGCGCGCCACAATATCCCGCCGTCAAATCAACCGCGTTGCGAAAATGCAGCCCCTGTGTTTTTTTGCAAGCAGACCCCACCGGACATAAAAAATAATTCGCAGGCATTGCCGATAAACCGGCAGATTGGCTTGAATTTTGCGCTATAGTTGACGCGACCGGCTTTTTAACCGGAGCGGGAACAATTTTTCCTCCGGGCACCATCAAAACATCGCCGATAAAAATGTCGTTTTCGGCGGCCAAATCATTAAAAACAAGAATATCCTCAATTTTGGCCTGATATTTTTTGGCAATTTGAGCGATTGTATCACCGGAAACCGCGTAATGAATCACTCCCGCAACCGGCGGAATAATTAATTTTTGCCCGGATTTCAGAACCGCGCCTTTGGCCAGATTATTGGCCCAGAGAATGCTTTCGGCAGTAATCTCAAATTTTGCCGCCAACCCCGACAGCGTGTCATCACCGGCAACTTCATATTCAATAATCATTTTTTGCGCGCCATCTTGAATTCGATCTTGCGAAAAATCGCTGGTGATGGCCGCTAAAATGCGAGGCGTGATGGCCGCCGGCGGCACCGCGGCCTTAACGCAACCGCCGCTCACCAAAACATAGCCCGGAGATTCGGGCTTGATTTGCTCATCGGCATGAACAAACATATTTCTAACAGCATCGGCTTGGCAACTCTTTTCGTTTTTAGCCAAAACGCATTCAGATGCTTGGCGGGAAACCGTTGAATAAACCGTAAACAAAATCGCTCCGATAAGGAGGAGTTTGGCAAAATTCTTGAATTGCAGTTTAATATCCATAGAACAGCTTTATTCTATAAAACCCTCTAAAATTGTCAATAGATTCGTGCTAAAATAAATTTATAAAATCCTATCGCCATATAATGAAAAAGAAAACAAAAACCGGGCCGGATATAAAACCGAAGAAACGGCTGGGGCAGAATTTTTTGGGACAGATCGGCGTGATCAAAAAAATGATCGTCGCGGCACAAATCAAAACCGGTGAAACGATTTTGGAAATCGGACCGGGCACCGGCAACCTCACCGAGGAATTGATAAAAACCGGCAATCCGATGATCACGGTGGAAAAAGATTCGGAGATGATAAATATCCTTTGCGAAAAATTCAAAAGCGCGGACAATTTTGAACTTATCGCCACCAACGCTTTGAAATTTGACGAAACAAAAATTCTCGTGCCATACAAGATTGTCGCCAATCTGCCCTTCTATGCCGCCGCGCCAATCATCCGCAAATTTTTGGAAAGCAAAAATCCTCCGCGATTGATGTCTTTAATTGTGCAAAAAGAAGTGGCACAAAGAATTTGCGCCAACTCGCCGAAAGCAAACATTCTGGCAACCGCCGTGCAATTTTATGCCGCGCCAAAAATTATCGCCTACGTTTCAAAGGGATCATTCTGGCCCGCGCCCAAAGTTGACGCCGCAATTTTGCAACTTGTCCCCTATATAAAGGAAGGGGAGCGCGCCAACAAAAAATTCATCGCCAAATTTTTCAAAATCGCAAAGGCCGGCTTTTCCCATCCGCGCAAACAACTTGCCGGCAACCTCGCCCAAGAATTAAAAATTTCGCGCGAAAAAGTCGAATCGCTGATAACAGAACAAAAACTCAATCCCAAATGCCGCGCCCAAAATTTATCGGTGGAAAACTGGATTACCCTCGCCCGCGCTTTTGAATTATAATAATTTAATGCTTCAGGTTTTAGAAAACAAAAATCTAAAATTTATTGCCAAATTATTTTGTGTTTTTTTTGTCTTACTAATCATACAATCGCCTCAAAATGCAGACGCTATAAGTCATAGCGAGTTCAAATATCCAACACCCGGTGTCACCTGCGGGGGGGAAATGACCGATTATGATATATGCACCTGCTATCATAGTGATGGAAGGTCTTACCCTTGCGCATGCCCCAAATATGCCACATGCCAAACATGGCAAACCGGCGAAACAATTAACGGAAGTTGTTATTGCGCCGCCCACTGTCTCGAACCGCCGGAAAACCCGAAATACTACGATAACAATGCAAAATATAATACCAGCAAGGAAAATTTTGAAGGCGGCGAGCTTTACCAAAATACAGACAACGGCATAAATCTCCCGATAATTTTATCTTGGGATAACATACCAGGATGGAAAAACTTAGGGCATAATAGGGGGGAAAATGCGACTATCCCACATTTTTGTGATAGATACATTCCTAATCCTGATACACAGGGACCAAAAAGTTATCGGATTCAAATTCAGAGTTTGGATGATGCAAAAAACGGTACTTATGGGATTGAAAATTTGAATTTGAGCGAGGCAAAGGGATTGCACAATGAAAGCGGGGGAATGTATGAAAAAGTTTTGCAAAAAAACGCGTTCAATTCTCGCGATGACGGGGGAGCGTGTTTTTTCCAGACCAATTCCACCTACCGCTGGCGGGTTTTGCCCTGTTGTGATGCCAACGGAACAGATTGTCGTGAAGATGGCATTCAATGGTGGACTTTTTCCACATCTCCCGCGCCCGAACTTTTGGGAATACAAGATGGAGACAAATACAAAACCGGTACCACCGACGACATCGCCCAAGACCCGGACTGGAACGGCCCACTGGCATTGGAAAATGTGGACTTTTGTAGCGCCAAACTTTTCTGGTGCAAAGCCAAACTCGTGGAACCCGATGCCGGAGAATATAACCGGTTCGATAAGGTATATAACGAAAGCCAGCAATTTTACGCTTTTAATTATCAAATGCGTGTAAAATCCAGCGAAAACACATCTCTTGGGGCGCTGATTGAAAACATTGAAAACATCCCTGTCGTAGGAGGTATTGTCGGCTGGATAAAAAACAGCGGTGTTGTGAGCGGCATAAAATCCAAATGGAGCAATTGGAAAAACAAATGGAGCAATTCCACCAGCGACTGCAATCGATGGATGGAAACCGGATTGGAAAATGCCGCAGAAAGTGAAACCCCCGTCGGAGAAACTGAATCCGAATCTTGCCATTATCTGCAAAAAAACGATGACGGCACTTGCGCCAAACCGGAGTCTCTTTCCTTTTTGCCCTACTTTGACGGTATTGCCAATGATCCGACATTCAAGCCGTTTTTCTCCGCCGAAGAAAACACTAGCAGGGATCGCAATCTTTTCACCGGCGACGGGGAAGGCAAATTAAAATATTCTTGGCAGATAAAGCCCTGCTTTACCACTGGCAACGAAACCAAACCAGACGGCACCAAAGACAGCGGCTTCCCCCAATGCGGCGGCGATGTTAATGAGGACTACGGGCAGAAATGGCAGTTAATCGGCAAGCCAATGAGTTCTGCCACCATCAGCAAACCGCCGCTTACTTCTCCGGCGGAAAACAAAAATTGGACCAGCGAAAACAATCTGGTCGGACTGAGCAATACTTTGAATTGGAATGTTCCCTGTGGCGCGAATTCGTTTTTATATGATATTCAAGAAGAAAGTGGCGAAAGTATTTTTGATGGCGACACCATGTGTGGCGCAGATTACAAAAACGATTGGGGGCGAAGATTTGGCAAATGCCAAATATCAATCAGAATTACCGATAAAACAACTCCTCAACAAACAAAAACTCCCGGCGAGGTATGGCTAAAAATTGACACCAAATACCAATGGCATGTTAAATCGTGCTGGCCATCAATTCCGGTGGGCGAAATTAACAAAATCTGCAGTTTGGAATGGTCGGATTGGGGACACTTTCGCACCACCGGCCGGCCGCCGAATAAATTGTGGATTGATATTGATAATGACACCACTCCCACTGCCACTTTCAGCTGGGAAGATGTGCCGGCAGCCGGATCGTTTAATATCAAAATTTTTGACGCAACAAATAAAGAGATTGCGCCAAAAAAGCCAAACCCCCAACCAACCAACTCTTACATTTTTGAGTATGGCGCCGCCAAGGAAACTTATTATTGGCAGATACAAACTTGCGCCGATGTAAGCGGTAAAATTTGCGGACCATGGAGCAATTCTCAACCATATACCACAAAGATATTTGACGCGCCAACCAATTTAAACCCTGGGGATGGTGAAATTACACGATTGCAAAATCTTTCATGGAGTGGCAAAGCCAATTACTTCAAAGTAAAATTAACCTATTCTCCGGTGGGGACGGTGAGTAGCCACTGCACCCCGACCGAAATTAATGTTGACGATATCACTCCGAACAATTCTTATCCAACCTCTTACACTACCTGCCCGGGAAACTATGAACTTACGGTACAGCCGTGTTTTGATGCCAATTGCGAAGACAACAAAAAAGTTAAAAATCCAATTTCAACTACAGAATTCTTTATTGCAGACCCCGATAACAAAGACTTTGGCTTTATGGTTTGCGGCCAAACCGTGGATAACCCCGCCACAAAAAATTGGGACGAATCAGACAAATGTCAACCCAAACATCTGGTTTTGATAACTAAAATTATTGTTGATTTTGTTGTGTTTAAGCTGGCGTTTATGCTTTTGCCGGTGATGGCCGCGATTACCGGAGGGTTGTTCTATTTGTCGCAGGACAAAGCAAATCTTATTCCAACGTTAAAAGATGGTTGGAAAAAAGTCGGCATCGGCTATGGCATTTTGATTTTCGCATGGGTGATTGTTTCAATCTTGATGAACCTTGTGGGTTATTCAAAATTGTGGAATCAGATTTTATGATTTATAATGAATCAATGGAAAACAAAAATTTGAAACTGAAAATTGTTTTTTTGGCGCTGGGATTGTTTTTAACCGCGCCGGCGATCGGTTTTGCCGCCGATGTCGGCGAAACCGACTATTTTGACATTCCCGAAGAATGCGGCGCCACCTTCAAAGGAACAAAGTCCGGCGAAATCGTCTGTGAAGCATGGGAAAACGGATCACAGCTCAAACTTAACGACAAGATTGACGTGGGCACATGCATTTGCACCAACAAGTGCCTCACTTTGCCCGGAAATCATTATTATTATGATGATCCGATCAACAGAACGAAACAAGCCGATGAAAATGAAATCACCCTGCCGGTTGTTTTGGCATGGGACAATATTGACGGCTGGCAAAACGAAGACGGCGCCTATATTTGGAATCTTGAAGAAAAATTGGGCAACAAAAAATCCATGAGTTCAAAATTATTCGGCGCGCGGTCTTATATTTTGGAAATAGAGAACAAAAACGGAGAGCTAAACGATTCAAAAAGCGGCGGCGACATATTCCGCCAGATATTGACCACCAATGAATTCAACGCAACAGAAAAGTTTTATCCTTGTTTTTACAATTCCGACACGGTAATCAGATGGCGCGTGCGTCCTTGTTGCGGCGAAGACGGTTCCAACTGCCTGCCCGAAGACAGGGCTAATTGGTGGACGTTCAGAACCAGTCCGGCCCCCGAACCGATCAATATCGGCGACCCGGATTGGAACGGTCCGGATGGAACAACCGGAATTTCCCATAACGGATTGAAATTGGACTGGTGCCACGCCAAGGTTTCAGCCGAAAAACAGCCTTACAATAACAATGTAGGAATGTCGCTGTCATACCAATTGCGCGTCTACACCAACGAAAATCAATTGGTTCTAACCGGCGCCAGTGTTCCGCAAATGTTTTCTCAATTGGCCGCGTGGTTAAAAAAAGACGAGCCCGCCCTGACCAATCCTTTGGCCTGTCATTATCTGGAAAAACAAACCAACAACACCTGCAAGCCCGACGTTATCAACCCAATACAAGCTCTCACCGCGCGTAATTGGTGGTCGCACAAAGAATTGCCCAGCAAAGATCGGGCGCTTTTCACCAAAAATGTTACTTACAGCTGGCAGTTGCGCCGCTGTTTCAACAACACCCATGCCGATGAAGAACATTGCAATTCCTCTTCGGATAAGCACTGGGGGCAAATTTGGAAATTCACCGTTAAAAACGAAACGATTGACGCGCCGACTCTTTTGGCGCCGCCCAACGACCAAGATTATGCCAATCCGCTTACCGCAAGCCTCACCGAACTCCCGGGCAAGCTTTTGTGGCAAGCGCCCAACGGCGCCAATTCATTCGCCTATGACCTCCAAAAAATTGCCGGCAATTCCGGCCAGTCATTGGTGAACGGAGAACGGCGCGCCACAAAGTCGCAAATAGTTTTTTCCAAAACCAACGCCGCCGACAGCAACAGCGACGCGCAAGGAATTGAACTGGAATTGGACACTGCCTACAAGTGGCGCGCGAAATCCTGCTGGCCCGCTATTCCGGTGGGGAATGTGTGCAATGAACCTTGGTCGCAATGGTGGTATTTCCGCACCACCGGACGCGCGCCAAAAACCGAAACAATAATGCCGGCAAACAACTCCGCAGAATTGCCCATGCCGGTTGATTTGCGATGGGAAGCGGTGCCGGGCGCCAAATCTTATATCTTGGATTTCAACGGAGAAAAAATTGTTTTGCAAAACAACCAATATACCGCCGATTACCCAAAAATCAACCAAAGCCAAACATATAAATGGAGCGTGCAAACCTGCGCCGACAGCGCCGGACAATTCTGCGGCGCGTCCTCGCCGGAATTTTCATTTTCCACCGCGGCGCTGAAAGCGTCGCAAAATCCAACATACCCAACAGATGCTATTGATAACAACCAACTGATCTATAACTTCTCATGGGAGCCGGTCGCTGGCGCGCATTATTATAAATTTGTTTTGAATTATTCAGAAAAATCCGACAAAGAGACCAACGATGCCTGCCAAACCGGTCAAAAGGTGGAAAAAACAGTCAAAGAAAGCTCCGCGACAGTCAACAAAGATATTGACCAGCTTTATTGCCTGGGAAAATATGAATGGAACGTGTTGGCCTGCTTGGACCAGCAATGCCAGGACGCCGGCGCAACACCGCAAACATGGTCGTTTGATTTTGCCGCCGGAGGAAAAGAAATTAAAAAAGGACAAGCAATTTTGGCGGTTTGCGGCCTCACCAACGACAACCCCAACACCGCTTGGGACGACAGGGAACAGTGCGGCGTCAAGCACTTTTTGCTGGGCGCGATGCAAATTTTGAACCTTTTACTTTTCCGCGCCGCATTCATTTTGTTGCCTCTGCTGGTTTTGGCCACCGGCGGTCTGTTCTACACCGATTTTGGCACCCCCGACATCAAACAAAAAGTGATTTCCTGGTGGAAGTTAATCGGCATCGGCTATTTTATCCTGTTCTTTGCCTGGACGATTGTGGGGATATTCACCAGCCTCTTCGGATATAGCGGAGTGTGGTGGCAAATATAATTTCAAAATCAAATTATAAATGATAAATTATAAACAAAATCAAAATTTTAAATTGTAAATCAAAATAAAATTCAAGCATAAAATGGAAAAGAAATACGATCTTGAAGAAAGGGTTTCTTTATTTGGAGAAGATGTGATTAATTTTTTGAAGCCTATCGCAAGAGATCAATTTAACCTACCGATAATTAGCCAACTGATAAGATCGGCAACAAGTGTTGGCGCCAATTATATGGAAACAAATTGCGCCGAGTCAAAGAAAGATTTTCGCCACAAACTGGGTATCTGCAAAAAGGAAGCCAAGGAAACAACCTATTGGCTACGAATGATGATGCAAATATCCCCTGAAAGAAAAAACAACTGCCAAAAATTGAAGCAAGAAGCCCACGAATTAGTTTTAATATTTTCTTCCATATTGCAAAAAAGAAGCTAGCATCTTTTTGTTTTAAAATTTTGGTTTTGAATTTAGAATTTTGTTTATAATTTATCATTTAAAATTTGATTTTATCATTTGTTTATCATTGAATTTTAGATTTTGATTTTATTAGCATGAAGTTGGTAAATTTATACTTAATCGGTGTTGTCATTATGATTGCTTTTCTGGTCGGCTCCACGATGTGGCAATATGGCCAGTTCAAAAGCAACATACAAAATTTGCAATTCGGCGCGCCCCAAGATCTAACCCAAGGAATGCCCGACGCCAGCCAGCAGATGAGCCAAATGATAAACCAAATACAAACTCAATTGCAAAATCCCGCGCAAACCGCCGCGCCAGACAACGACGCGACCGCGACCGCCACAACCGAAACCAAAACCTACACCGCCCCCGATGGATCTTTCAGTTTTGAATACCCCGCGGACTGGACGCCAATGGATTTGGGCGGTCAAGCGGTGGAAAGCGCCAACGGCAAAATCCTGTTTTCGACCTACAAGACCGCCGGCCAATCAATGGTGCCGTCAATCAATTCGCTTACCGTGGAAGAATCAAACACACAAACCGCTCAAGAGCTAATGGAAAAAATTGAAGCCGATTTGCGCGCCAAAAACATCGCCGCCAAAATCACCCATTCGGAAATTGTTAAAGGAGATCAAACCATTTCTGTTATTGAAACAAAATTCTCCTACACCGCGCCCATTGTCAACACTCCGATAAATATAAACGACACCACTGCCATTATCGCGATAAAAGAAAAAATTTACGCCATAAACATCACCACACAAAATAATACCGAAGAAAGCGACATGATATTGAAATCTGTTATAATAAACAATAAAGCAGAAATTTAAAATGCCGAAGAAATTTTTTCAAAAAATTATTTTGCCCTCATTGATTTTTCTTTTGCTTTTTGGAGCATTGGCGGTTTTTGCCACAGAAAGATGCGTAATGACCGAACTTGAAGAGCACCCGCCAACTATTGAATGGCCGGCATCACCGTTCGGATCGCCGCTTGACGCAACTACCGACATCCCCAATTTGGTTAAATATCTTTTTGAATGGGGAGTGGGGTTGGGAGGATTGGCAATGTTTATTGCTTTAATTATTGCCGGAGTCCAATACATCACCTCGGTTGCCGAACCCAATAAATTAAATGAAGCCAAAGACCGCATCAAATCCGCGGTCATCGGTTTGGCGCTTTTGCTTTCCAGCTGGGCAATTTTTAACCTCATCAACCCCAACCTCAACGAATTGCAGGATGTAAGTAAAATTATGGAATCCGTGAGGCTGGGCGCCGCCAGCATCGATTCGTCAAAAACATGCAATACTAAAGGTTTGTATGCCTGGGAATGTTGCCGACTGCCGGCAACAGAATGCGATCCAGCCGTTGCTTGCGAAAGTCTTCCGGGAAAAGCAAGTGATCCGCTATGCTGTATGGATGAAAATTGCAAATCGGAAAATTACGCCTGTTGCCGACAAAATGACGCCGATTGCATTGCCGGAGAAGTAAGCGTTTCGTCCAGGTATGTAGTCCAAGGCAGTAAAGTTGATGGTGATGAATGCAAGAATGACTCAAACTGTGACGAGAACTACTGCAAATGCTTTCGCGACCCGGATGGGTGGTACCAGGAATGCGAAGAAAATCCGCTGGTTTGCATACAAGTGATTGGTAGCCCAGAGGCCGGATGCGATTTTATCGGTTTTTACAGCGATATTGGCTTTAAGGGGGAATCCATATTTGTACAAGTGAAAAGCCAAGAAAGCGGCTGGCTTGACCCCCCTGCCGAAGGTGGCAAAACAATACCGGATATTCTTTCATTCCAAGCATTTAAAGCCGCAAAAAACCGCACGGGAACGGGAACGGAAAAATATATTGATGATAATGGAAACCCCGTTAATGACATTAATCAAGCACACAAAATACCTTGCGGCGTAGGCGGTTGCGGCTGTAAAATAGCAATGTGCGCCGGCGGCAAAACCACCGCCAAAAGTGGTTGCTTAAAAGACACTCTTGTAGAATTCAACAGCGCTTACAGCTTAAGCGTGGAGCCGAGCATTGAAGACGTGGTAAATATTTATGACGAATCGCGCAGTTTAACCAATTGGTTTAAAAATCTATTTTAATCCAAATCATTTTATAACCTTACTCATTTCTGTAGTTCATTTCTGCAGTTAAAGAATATGATTACAATCATACCGTCTATTAATTTATCGCTTCATTTTTTAAAAAAATGCCGAACGGTACCTTTTTTGCTTGCCGGCGCGCTTCTTTTTTGTTTGATGTTTTTACCGCAGAAAACCATTGCTGTCTTTGGAGTTGGAGAGGATATTGCTTCAACCAACTCGCAGAATGCCTTGCCATTTCTGCTGCCGATATTCACTTATTTTTTTGGCATAATCACTCAATTGCTTTTTGGCGGGGTGACCCTTATGATCTCAACTTTTATATTGCAAACCGCGGTTAATAATTCCGCCGCATGGATTGACATTAACAGTCCTTTTGTCCAAACTGGACTTACAGTCACCACCGCTGTCGCCGACATTTTTCTTATTATTGCTTTTATTTCCATCGCCATCGGCTATGTTTTTAAGGTTGAAGGTTATGGCAACCAAAAAATGATTGTTAAATTTTTTGCCGCCGCTCTGTTGGTTCATTTCGCCCCATTATTTGTGGGAATGATAAACGACATCTCCAATATTTTATTAAAAGGAATTCTCAAGGGAAATGAAATAATTTTTTTTGAAGTGTTGTTTCACCAAATGTTGCCGTCAGTCGGGTTTAGTATCCTGACTATGGGCGCTTCTCTTGGTGGATTGCTCGCATTCAGCAAATTTTATGCGTTCTCAACATTTGCAAATGTCGGAGCAGGGGGAATTTTTCTTACCACGATGGGAACGCAAATGCCCAAATTTTTGGCACAAATCATAACGCTTACGATAATAAACGGCATTGTGACAGCTCATGCTTTTCTGTTCTTAACAAGGGTTTTTATGATGCAATTATTGGCGGTAATATCGCCGTTGGCAATTTTATCATACGCAATACCTTCGGCAAAAAAACTTTTTGATTTGTGGAAAGACTGGCTTTTGGGTTGGGCGTTTGGCGGCCTTCTGTTGCTATTTCTATTAGTCCTCGGGCTCACCAGCTTGCCAACATTTGATTTGCCAAATGCCGATGTTGAAGCAGGAGCACTGTCGGGGCTTATCAGTTTTAATATGGAATGGTCATTCAAGTGGATTGCCCTGGCAGTTTATATGATGGCCGCCGATGCTTTTTGTTTGATCGCCATTCCCGCGCTGGCCGGAGAATTCCAAAAGAAAATGGAATCCGCGGGATCGGGATTCAAGCCCGGTGGATCCAAAGCAGTAAAAGACAAGATATTCGGAACGAAAAAAACCGAAGGATGGCTCAACAAAAAACCGCCTGCGAGTGGCGGATCAACAGCATCAACAACTTCAACCATAACGCGAAATGATTTTGGTTCATTTAATATGCCGGATATGTAGTTTAAATTATAAAAAAAGGGCTACAAAAGTAGCACCTATGTTTCTCCCTCTTTCTCTTTCAATTCTTCCACCTCTTCTTCCAGATTCTCTATCTGCTTCTGGATCGCTTCCACCGAAGGCGGAGCCTGTGGTTGTGTGGGCACTGTCGCGGATGGAACAACCGGCCCGGGTAAAAGGGGAGGGTATCGCCTTTTTTTTGCTCCAATTGTCACATAAGAAACAATCAAGAACAAACCCACAAAAAACAACCCCTGCGAAAAAAGCCATAAGGCATTTATCCCATTGGCTTCCGTATGCCCTTTCCAAATAGGCATCCACGACATAACCCATACTAGAAAGAATGCCGCTATTGCCTCCAGCAGGATAGCAAAGTCACACAGCGCCCGCACGGCATCATCCTTCGCTGTCCTCATTTAACCTCCTCTCCATTGGTTTTCCCCTTCTGTATTTCTTGCAAAATCATTTGCGCCTTTTTCAAAGCATCCTCATTGAGCAGGGTATTACTAGGGGCCGATTGCCGCAGAAGAGATGTTATATCGGGCATCCCCCAAATTTTTGGTGGACCGTTTTTTTCTATACCGTCAGCAACATACTTGGCAAATAGCTCAGGCTTTTCTATAAACAAGTCGCCCCATGGGCCAGTCCATTCCCTCCGAATAGCTTGTACAGCCTTTTGCCCCTCTTCGGCCACAGCATTTGCTTTCCAAGTCAAGGAAGCTTTTGCCCTTGCCTCCAAGAATTCCTCGATTTTTGGATCGGGAATCACTACGGCAAAAGTAACATCTTCCATGGTATAACCATATTTCTTTTTGATCTCATCAAAGACTCCTCCTGATTGTCTGCAATAATTTAAAAACAAATCCCTGATGCGATCTTTAGACATCAACTCGCCGTTTTCTTCTCCGCGAGGTATATATTCTTCGGTGTTCTCACCTTTTTCAGCCGGTGGGCGGTAGATTTCCCTCTCCTTAACAAAAGCAAGGAGAGCATCGCAAAGACGCGCCCGGGCAAGAGTATGAAAGTCTTGCCCTGATACTCTTGCCTTAAGGATATTGGTAGTAGACCAAGTGATCGTTCCAATGAAGGTAAATTTAAAATTACCTTTATCCGGAGCATCCTTAAGTTCAAATGCCATCGGCGTCTGCCTCAGCGTGACGCCATATTCAACCGATAGCTTTTGCACAAGAGATTTAACTCCCTGCTTTTCCTCAATCTCAAACCACTTGTTGCGCATTATGCGCAACGCCAGAGTTAGGCCGACCCAGTAAAATCCAAACTTTCTCAACAATCTGTCAAAAAAATTCCTATAACATTCTTCTCCTTCCACAATTTCTCCATCTTCATTCACTTTATGGCCAGGAAGAGAAACAACCGTCGTATAAAAAACCCCTTCCGTTCTGCGACCGGCAGCATCACCGCTTTCATCCACAGAGCGCGGATCATCAATATTTCTCCCTCTGTCTACCACAAATGCCCTTTCAGCCTTCAAACGCACATACGGCCATTGTAGGTAGTCCGGAATAAAAATCCAAAAAATGAGAAACAGCAAGGCAAGCGCTACAACAAAAATAGCCACATAAAAGAGGGGGATAAACAACCACGACAGCCCCTTCATCCACTCTATCAGCGGTTCTATTAGTAACGGCATATTTTTACCTCCAAATTGTATAACAGCTGGTTATCCTATGTCATATTTTGACAATTTTGTCAAGGTCGGGACAAAATAACGCCTGATTGCGGCGGCGCAACCCAGGTAGGTGGGGGTAAAATTAAATTGGATATATACATAGAACGACTTGAATCGTATTTGAATCGTGTTTTAATACGATTTGATTACGTACATATTTTCTTCTAATGGAAATTTTGGCACGGAATATAAGATGTGCCTTTGCGGTGGGAGTAGGGCGGAAGCGAACAAATTGCAAGTTGGCTTTGCGATTTGATATGTTATTTTGTATATTTTGTATAAAAGTGTTCATCCGTATTGCACACTTTTGTGCAATAGTGTATAATGGCAATAAACACTTTTAATACCCGCCTATGCACAAAGAATCGCTCAAAACAATCATCGTAGCTCAAAAAGAATCTTTTTTAGCAAAAAAAGAGCTGTTTTCGCGCGATATTCTAACAAATTTTTACGATAAATACCGCAAATCAAGCGAAGTTTTTTTGATCACCGGCATCCGCCGCTGTGGCAAGTCGTCTCTTTTGCGCTTGATTTGGAACGATTATAAATCACGTGAATCATTAACCGATGATAGATTCCTATATGTTAATTTTGAAGACGAACGGCTGGGAGATTTTACAAAAGACGATTTTGAAACAATGATGGAAGCTCATCGCGAGCTTAACCCGCAAACAAAGGACAAGGAAATATTTTTGTTTTTTGACGAAATTCAAAATATCCGCTATTGGGAAAAATTCCTTAACCGCCTGCGAGAAACCGAAAAATATAAAATTTACGTTACCGGCTCAAACGCCACACTTTTGTCGTCAGAAATGGGTACCGCGCTCACCGGCCGTAATATTCCCATTGCACTCTATCCGCTTTCTTTCCATGAATATCTGGTGCATTTCAGGCAATATCCCGTTAACAAGGAATCTCTCTATTCCCACGAGCAAAAAATGGAGATAGACAATATTTTAAAAGAATACCTGTGTTTTGGCGGCATGCCCAAATATATTGCCGACAAGTCACCCGAGCTAATTCAAGAATATTTTCAAGATATAATCTCGCGGGATATTGTCCGCCGTTACAACATAAAATACCACCAAAAAATAAATGAAATGGGACGGCTCTTGCTCGCCAATATCGGACAAAAACAATCTTTGAGACGACTTGGCGGCGCAATGGAATTAAAAAATCCGGGAACTATAAAAAATTATCTGCGATATATGGAAAAAAGTTTTTTGTTTTTTCGCGTGCCGCTTTTTTCCTACTCCTTTCGGGAACAAATCGCCAATCCATCCAAGTATTACGCGATGGATATTGCTTTTTATAATAATATCGCGCTCAAAGCCGGACAAAGTTCGGGCTGGATTTATGAAAATATTGTTTTGGCGGAATTAAAGCGCGATCGGCAAAACGAAGTTTTCTATTACAAAACGAAAAAAAATTTTGAAGTTGATTTCGCGGTTAAAAATTCCGGCGAAAACCGCTTGTATCAAGTCTGTCAAAATTTGACCGATCCGAATACCGAAGAAAGGGAAGTAAATGCTCTCTTGGCAGCTATGAATGAATTAAAGTCTGCGAGCGGAACAATTATCAATCAAGAAATTGATGGAATTAAAAATGTAAACGGCAAAGAAATTAGATATATTTCACTCGTAAAATGGCTTTTACAAAATTATCTTTAAACTATGCCCATTTTTGGACAAACAAAATTTTGCGACAAGAAAGAAAAATGTGATATAATATCAATATAAAATCAAGTTATAAATGATAGATTTCAAACAAAATCAAAGTGCTAATTTTTAAACCAGAATAAATTCGCGCATCTCGTTTCAAAATTTGGTTGTAAGTTTTGATTTTATTATTTGTTTACCATTGAGTTTTAGATTTTGATTTTTGCCATGAATTTTACTATTCCACAATTTATTGAAATGGAATCCAAGATCGTGGGGCCGCTCACGTTCAAACAGTTTGTGTTCGTGGCCATTGGCACCACGATATCTTTTGTGGTCTATTTTTCAATAGGGAAAGCCAGTATGCCTCTGGCACTGGCGTTAATCGCCATCATAGAGGGCGGCGCGGGCGCGTTGGCGTTTGTGAAAATAGACGGCATTGATATTGTAAAAGTAATCCAGCATTACGTTGAATTTGCCATGTCAACGCGGATATTTTTGTGGCAAGGATTCCACCTTCCCAGCCAAACAGTGGTGGCAAAAGAAAAAATCACCCTACAAAAAGCGCCCACCGGCGTCAAAATCACGTCTTCGCCAAAAAAGAACAACTGGCAGCACATCCGCGATTATATGGAAACCGCTTAATTCAAAAATCAAATTATAAATGATAAATTTCAAACAAAATCAAAATTTTAAATTTAAAATTAAAATAAATACCAAATTTTTCGTTTTAAAGTTTTGATTTTGTTTATTGTTGAATTTTAGATTTTGATTTTTAGATTTTTAATTTGAAACATGGCTATCTTATCAACCCAACAATTTTTGGAAGTGGACCAGATCAAAGACGGCATCTTGGTGCTAAAAAACAAGGGCCTGCGGGGGATTATTATGGTTAATTCCATCAATTTCGCGCTGATGGCCGAAGAAGAACAAAATGCCGTTATCGGCCAATACCAAGAGTTTTTAAATTCTCTTGATTTTTCACTGCAAATTCTGGTGCAAAGCCGCAAACTAAACATCACCAGCTATCTGGACAAATTGCGCGACCTGGAAGCGCATCAAAGCAACGATCTGTTGCGCACGCAAGTGATTGAATATCGCAACTTCATCAACGAAATCGTATCGGGCGGCACGATTATGAACAAAACGTTCTATGTGATTGTGCCTTTCCAGCCGATACTGCTACCCAGCTTGGCCGCGGCAAGCGGGAAAAACCAAAATTTGAACCGCGAGAAAATCGCGCGCGCGGCGGCCGAACAATTTGAACAAAGCAAAACCCAGCTTTCGCAAAGAATGGAATTCGTGGCATTGGGCCTGCGTCGTTGCGGCTTGCAATGCGTGCCGCTCAACAGCCTGGAAATCACCGAATTTTTATGGAGCACGCACCATTTGGAAGATTCGGAGCGGGGATATTATCCGGAAATCCCCCCTGAGTTAATCCAATAGGATTAACTCAGGAAATCCAAAACACTAAATCCTAAATTCTAAATAAGCACAAAATTTAAAATCCAAAGACTAAAACAAGGATGTAAAATTATTTTGAATTTATTCAGGGTTTAGAATTTGAAATATTATGAGCCTATTTTCTTCTTCAAAAAAAAAGAAAAAAAACGATCTTCCCGGCCAGGAATTGCAGATGAAAACCATCAATATCCGGGACATCATCGCGCCGTCGTCAATCGTTTTGGCGGCGGATCATTTCAGAATCGGCGAAAGATACGGTAAATCGTTTTTTATTTTTTCCTATCCGCGTTATTTAAATTCGGGGTGGTTCACGCCGGTAATTAATCTGGACACCCCCATGGATGTGTCTTTCCATATTCATCCGGTGGACACCGGCGCCACGCTGAAACAGCTGCGCAAAAAACTCACCGAAGTGCAAGCCGAAATTATGGATCGGGAAGAAAAGGGGCTGGTGCGCGATCCGGCGCTGGAAATCGCCTATCAAGATTTAGAGGGGTTGCGCGACAAACTGCAAACTTCCACGGAAAGAATGTTCCGGCTGGGAATCTATTTAACAACCTATGAAAATGATTTTGAGAAACTGCGAGACATTGAAACCACTCTGCGTTCAATTTTGGAATCAAAGCTAATCTATATCAAACCGGCAACTTACCAGCAAAAAGAGGGATTTATTTCCACTTGTCCTTACGGGATAGACCAAATCCAAACTTACACGCCGATGAACACCAGCCCTCTTTCGTCAACTTTCCCGTTCATCTCCTTTGATCTGAGCGCCAACGAAGGAATCCTCTACGGCACCAATCTGCACAACAATTCATTGATACTTTTTGACCGGTTTTCCATGGAAAACGCCAACAGCGTGATTTTTGCCAAGTCCGGTTCGGGCAAAAGCTACACCGTTAAACTGGAAATTTTGCGTTTGATAATGATGGGGGTTGACGCCATCGTTGTGGACCCGGAAAACGAATTCAAAACCTTAGCCGCGGCCACCGGCGGATCTTTCTTAAATGTTTCCTTGTCGTCGCCTTATCATATCAACCCTTTTGATTTGCCCGAACCGCGAGAAGACGAAAACCCCTCCGACGTAATCCGTTCCAACATTATCAATATTGTGGGATTAATCAGAATTCTTTTGGGAGGAATGACTCCCGAGGAAGACGCCATCATTGACCGTGCGCTCACCGAGGTCTACGCGGCCAAAGATATTACCCCTCAAACCGATCCCAAATTATGGGCGGAACGCGTTCCGCTGATGCAAGATCTGGAAGCGGTGCTGGAAGGAATGGAGGGCGCCGACTCTTTGGTGCGCCGCGTCCGTAAATTCACGCAAGGAACTTATTCCGAATTTTTCAACCAGCCCACCAACATTTCCATGGACAAGCCGCTGGTGGTGTTTGGTATCCGCGATATGGAAAACGAATTCCGCACTTCGGCAATGTATATCATCATGCACTACATCTGGAACAAAGTCCGCTCCAAATTGCGCAAGCGGATTTTGGTGGTGGACGAAGCGTGGGTGCTGATGCAAAACGAAGACGGCGCGTCGTTTCTTTACGGCTTGTGCAAGCGGGCGCGCAAATATTGGCTGGGAGTTAGCACTATCACGCAAGACGTAGCCGATTTTATGCGATCCAACTACGGCCAGCCGATTATTACCAACTCTTCCATTCAAATTTTGCTCAAACAATCGCCGGCCACCATTGATGTGGTGCAAAAAACCTTCAATCTCACCGAAAGAGAAAAAGGGCTTTTGCTGGAGGCCGAGATCGGGGAGGGGCTGTTTTTCGCCGGCCAAAAACATGTGGCCATGAAAGTAGTTGCCTCCTACATTGAAGATCAAATCATCACCACCAATCCCGAAGAGCTTGTCAAAATTAAAAAAGCCAAAGAAGAAATTCAAAAAGCCTCCACGCCGGAAATTACGGCAAAAACCGCGCCGCCCGGCGACATTCATAAGCCAAATCCGGACATGCCTCCAAATCTCGAACCCAAAACCAACACCGCCTCCAACGCAAACCAAGAACAGAAAACCGCGCCATAAAGGCGCGGTTTTGCAATTTGCGTATTTATTTTTGGCGCGTTTATTCTGCCGGCCTGATCACAATCCGGCGCTCCGCGTCATAGCCGCGGCTTTCAGTGCTCACATCGCGGCGATCGGACAACTCCATATGCACAATCCGGCGCTCGTAAGAATTCATCGGCGGCAAAATAATTTCTTTTTGCGCCAGCGCCGCGTCATCGGCGGACGATACCGCCATCTGCCGCAAATAGTCCCGGCGTTTTTTGAGCCAATCGTTTACATCAACTTCAATAAAAATATTTTCACCAAACGCCTTGCGCGCCATTACGCGCAAAAGATGCGCGATTGCCCGCAGTGTCTCGCCATTTAGCCCGATTAGAATTTGCGCATCAGTAGTTTTGATATCAACTCCAATTGCGCCATCTTTGAGCGGCAAAACGGAAATTCGCGCATCGGAATCAATTTTATCCAACAGATCTTCGGTCATTTTTTTGATTTTTTTTGGGTCAATTTTTATGTCGTTCATATTTTTTACGATTAATCCGACAAATTGTTTTTCTTTAAAATGTAATATTGTTGAACAACGGAAAAAATTCCGGAAACAATCCAATAAAGACCCAAAGCCGAAGGCAGTCCCCAAAAAATCAGAACCGTGATCACCGGAAAAACATAGAGCGACTGGGTTTGCATCATCGCCGCAAAACGCTCGCTTTGGCTTTTTTCTTTTCCGGCCTTATCCGGCAAAACCGCGGGAACCATCATTTTGGTTTGCGCAAACTGCAAAACTCCGGCCGCAATCGCGAACGCGGGAAACGCGTCAGATAAAGGTATTTTCCCAAAAAACAGCGGGTCAATAAACCCGGGATTGGGAACAAAACCATAAAGCATTGATAAAGAGCCGTCTTTAAACCCGTTCCAAAAAACACGATAAAGCCCCCATAATATCGGCAATTGAATCAGCAAAAACAAAAAACTGCTCATTGGATTTATTTTGTTTTCTTTCCACAACTGCATCATCATTAAAGCTTGTTTTTCTTTGTCGGTTTTATATTTTTCCTGGATCTCTTTCATTCTTGGCTGAAGCCGAGCGGTGATTTTTTGCACACGAATCGCTTTGGCCGCGAGAGGATAAAGTGCGAGCCGAATTAATACGGTAAGCGCGATCACGGCAAATCCAAAATCACCCAGCCATTGATACAAAACAATGAGAGCGTTAAAGAGAGGCTGATAAATAACGGCATCAAAAATATTCATATTGATAAAATAATAAAAATCAAAACTCAACTTTAAATGCCAAACAAAATCAAAAATTACAAATCAAAACAAATACCGAGAACCCTGTTTTAAGATTTGGCTTTGAACTTTGATTTTAACACTCCGGCCTTCGCCAAAACTTCTTCCATTTGCTCTGCGATTTTGGCATAGCTTTTTGTTTCCAGCCCGGAAAAAGCGATGATAACGCAGTCAAAGCCGGGGCTAACGCGAGGCAGCAATACTGCCACCGAGGCACGCAAGCGACGCTTTACCTTGTTGCGGACAACCGCCTTGCCGGAAACCCGCTTTGACACCACAAAACAAAAACGGGGCAACGTCAAATTGTTCGCCGCCACGCGGCACGCCAACATTCCGCTTTTAACCCCCTGCTTGCCGAAAAGCGAACGCTTAATCTCTTTTTCTTTTTTTAAACGATAAACCGGCGGCAACATATTGAAATCACATTTAGAAACCGCGCCTTCGGCGCTAAATCAAGGAATCTATTGATTTCAACAGTTCCCACCACCGGCGCGAATTCATAGCGTGGCATAAATAACGTTTTACACTGAAAGCTTTTTGCGACCCTTGGCGCGGCGCGCCTTTAAAACGCGACGTCCGCCAACAGTTGAAGACCGTTCGCGAAAACCGTGCGTTTTGCTTCGTTTTCTTTTCTTGGGCTGGTAAGTTACACTCATAATTAAATGTTTTTATTATGACTAAATACTGGTTTATTTTACACTAAAAACAAAAAAAAGCAAACCTGAGCGGGGGTTGAATTGTTTAACTGAAATCATTTAACGCAAAAAACTTGGCGCAATTTGCCAAACCGGCGCGAAAAATGATATCGTATCAACAGTGTTTAATTTCGGGTTTTATCCACACATTCCCCATACTTTTCCACAAATTTTCAACAACGGAAAACCTTGCCTTAAAAAAACTTTTGTTTCGTATTGTTATTTTTTAAAGCAATTTTCAGCACGTTCCCCAAAAAAAATATTTAATATGCTTTAATCGGGCGGACGCGCTGATTTTACAGGTTTTTTAAAAAAACTTTAATCGGCATAAATATCAGGCTATAATCAAAAATTACCACTACTCAACAAATATGAACAACGAAGAGATCTGGCGATCAATACTGGCACAAGCCCAACTGAATGTTTCTCCGGCGATTTTCGCAACATGGTTTAAATCAACCAGCATTATTTCAATTCAAAACGGGGAAGCGGTGATTGCAACGCCAAATTGCTTGGCCAAAGAATGGCTTGAACAAAAATACCGCAAACAAATGATTGGGTTTTTGCGAGAATTTGACACATCAATCCGCGAAGTATTTTTCAAAGTGGAGCACTCGCCGGCTAAAATCGCCAAAAACAAAACAGTAAGCACATCAACAACAAACGGCCAACTCGGTTTTGACGAATTCAAGTTCAACAAAGAAACAAACCTCAACCCGAAATACAGCTTTGATCGCTTCATTGTGGGCCCCCACAATGAACTGGCTCACGCCGCCGCGCGGGCGGCGGCCGAAAAACCGGGGCGCGTTTATAACCCGTTTTTTGTTTATGGCGGAGTGGGTCTGGGCAAAACCCATTTATTGCAAGCCATCGGCAACGAAGTCGCCGCGAATTTCACGCATCAAAAAATAAGATATATCCCCACCGAAAAACTAACCACCGAAATCATTAACGCCATTCGCGGCGGGACAATTGAAAACTTACGCGCCAAATATTTAGACACGGCGGTTTTTATTATTGATGATATTCAATTTATTTCCGGCAAAGACAAAACTCAAGATGAATTTTTCTATATATTTAACACTCTCTACAATAAAAATCTGCAAATAATTTTATCTTCAGACCAGCCGCCAAAATCAATCCCCGAGCTTTCCAACCGATTGCGCTCGCGTTTTGAAGGCGGAATGATCGCCGATATCAGCTCGCCGGATTTTGAAACCCGAATGGCGATTTTAAAAGAAAAATGCCAACAATTAAAATTCTCCTTTTCCGATGAAGTCTTATCAACCATCGCTTCAACCATCCAACACAACGTAAGGGAGCTTGAAGGCGCCCTTATCAAAATCGCGGCGCACGCAAAATTAAAAAATGAACCGCCGTCCGTAGAATTGTGCCGGGAAATTTTATCAGCAATCAACCCGAAAAAAATAATAAATTTTAAAAAAATAATTCAAGAAACAGCTTGTTTTTACGACTTAAAAGAAAAAGACATAATGTCTGATTCGCGAAAAAAAGAAATTGTTATGCCGCGGCAAGTGGCAATGTATCTTTTGAGAAACGAAATTAACGCATCATTTCCTTTTATTGGCAGAAAAATAGGGAACAAAGACCACACCACGGTAATGCACGCGTATAAAAAAATTTCTTCAAAAATAAAAGATGATGATTCATTTCAAGAAGAAATAAATTTATTAAAAAATAAAATTTATAATTCTTAATTTAGTTTTGTTTTTTAAAAAACATGGGGATAATTTGTTGATATACGCAAGAAAAAAAGTGTTAATAAAAAAATAAAAAATGTTAATTAACTGATGTTTAAAAATTTTTTTATTTTTCCACAAAAATTTTCCCAAAAAACCAGTAGTAAATATCCACAAATTATTCAACAACAAAACAAGATTAAAATTGCACTTATCCACTACCACTAATACTATTAATATCTATTAATTTAAAAAATAGTTAAAATACATTAATATAGAAAAATATAATATAAACAAAAAATGAAAATTAAAATTTTACAAGAAAAATTAAAAGAGGCGGTGTCTTGCGTTGAAAAAATTACAGGGAAGGATACAACCTTGCCGATATTGGGAAATATTTTATTAAAAGCCCAAAAAAATTCCCTGTATGTTGTCGCAACCAATTTGGAAACCGGAATATCGTGGAATTTACTTGCTAAAACCGAAGAAGAAGGCAGTATTGTTTTACCCGCGCAAACTTTTTTGGGATTAATCAATTCGCTTCCGGGATCAATGGTGGCAATTGAATCACAAAAAAATTCAATATCTATTGTTGATGGTAAAATCAAATCAAATTTAAACGGATTATCTGATGATGAATTTCCTATTCTTCCAATAGATGATAATGGTGATTGTTTTACTGTTCGCGCCGATTTGTTGTGCCAAGCATTATCTTGTGTGGTTAATTTTACGGGATCGTCGTCAGTGAAGCCGGAAATTACAGGTGTTTATGCTGTTTTTGAACAGAATTGCGTGAAAGTTGTTGCCACTGATAGTTTTAGATTGGGAGAAAAAATTCTTTCCGTTTCCAAGCAAAGCAAATTGTCAAAAAATCACTCAATAATTATTCCAACAAAGGCGGTAAAAGAAATTATTTCAATATTTGGAGATAAACAGAAAAATATTAATATATATTTTACAAACAACCAAATAATGGTTGATTTATCCGATGATGGCGATTTGGAACCGCCGCGGATACAATTCGTGAGTCGGTTGATTGATGGGGATTTTCCCGATTACCAAGCGATTATTCCCACATCATACGCGGCAAGTGTTGGTTTTTCTAAAAAAGAAATATTGGATTATTTAAAACCCGCGGGATTGTTTGCGGGGAAAAACAGCGAGGTTGTTTTTAATGTTTTAATAAATGATAAGACAATAAAAATATCCAGCCAATCACCGGATTTGGGTGGATATGAAAGTGAGTTAAAATTGGGATCCGCAACAGGGAAAAATGTTTCCATTGTTTTTAATTGCCGGTTTTTAATTGACGGGCTAAATGTGATTAAAGGCGATATGTGTGTTTTTGAATTTTCCGGCGATGACGGTCCCGGGGTTTTAAAATCCACTGAAAGCCAAGATTTTGTTTATATTATAATGCCGATCAAGAAATATTAGTTAATTGATTAACCAATAATCATTAACTAACTATTAACTAAAAACGCCTTTTATGAGGCGTTTTTTTATGGTTTGGGGAAAAATTCTTTAGGATAGTCGGGAAGAAATTTTTCCATAAAAGAATGGAACAACGGACCAGCCACCACCGACCCCGGCTCTTTTTTAATTGCTTTATTGTTGCTGTTTCCTGTCCAAATTCCCGCCGCGACAGATGGGGTGTAGCCAATAATCCAACCATCTTTGTAGTCGCTGGTCGTTCCCGTTTTTACCGCTACCTCGTAACCGGGGAAATAAAGCGTTGAGTTGGCGCCAAACATGTATGCTCTGGCGTTATTGTCTGAAAGAATACTACTGATGAGGTTGGCGCTGTGAGAGCTTAAAACTTTTTGCGGAGTTTTGTTGTTTTTGTAGATTGAAAAACCATCGCTGTCTATAATATCAACGATAGCGCCGGCTGGCACACGGCGGCCCTCGTTGGCAAAAACACCATAAGCCGATACCATATCCAAAAGCGTAACCTCTCCGCCTCCAAGCACCAACGAAAGGCCGTAGAACGATGATGGGTTGTTGAGGGTGGAAATACCCATTTCTTTGGCTTTGGCGATGCTATCACTTAAGCCGGCCAGCGAATTTAGAACTTGTACCGCGGGCACGTTAAGCGAGCCGGCCAGGGCGCGCCGCAAAGTGACTGGTCCTTGGAATGTGCCGGTGTAATTTTGGGGACAATACTCTTTGCCGCCCCATTTGCCAAAACACGTCGGCGAATCATTGACGATGGTGGTGTCTGAATAACCTTTTTCAAAAGCGGTGGCATAGACGAATGGTTTAAACGATGACCCCGGTTGGCGGCCGGGAGCCATTGTCGCAACATTGTATTGGGGATCAAACAAGCAGTCAATTCCCGGCCGGCATCCTTCCGGGTAGGGGTCGTCGTAATAGTCGCCCGTGCCCACGGTCATTGACAGGACTTGCCCTGTTTTTGGGTCAAGAGCCACCAGTGCCGCGTTGTGAGCATAATAGGCGTAGTTTTTCTTGATGCCGTCTCGCACAACTTGTTCCGCGGTTTGCTGCATATTCCAATTTAGCGAAGTGATTACGGTTAATCCGTTTTCTTCCAAATATTGTTTGCCGTATTCTTGTTCCAGTTGTTGTTTTACCCAGAGGGTGAAGTAAGGAGCCTTCATTTCGTTTTTTTTCTCGGCGAATTTCACTTCTGTTTCTTGGGCGGTTTCGGCGATTTGCGGTGTTAAATATCCATCTTCGGCGGCACGGCTTAAAACATAATTCTTGCGGTCCATCAATTCTTCAAATCGGTTTTGAAAATATGAAGGAGCTTGAATAAAGGAGATAAGAGTGGCTTGTTCGGCCAAGCTGAGATCCGCGACCGGTTTGTTGAAATAGTTCGTGGCTGCCGCGCCGATACCGTATGTGTTTTGGCCGAATGGCACTTGATTTAAATACCATTCCAAAACATCGTCTTTTGAGTAGCGCCGCGTGAGCTCAATCGCCATAACGATTTCGCGGATTTTCCTTTGCGCGGTTTTTTCATTGGTCAGAAAAGTGGAGCGGATTAGCTGCTGGGAGATAGTGGATCCGCCCATTGTGATTTTTCGGGTTTTGAAATAATTTAAAAACGATCGGGTGATGCCCTCAAAATCAATCCCGATGTTGTTTTTGTAAAAATTTTTATCTTCAGCGGCCACCGCCATATTTTTTAGAGAGTCGGGAATTTGGCTGAACGGAACCCAGTTGCGTTTTTCTTCGCCATAAATTTCATAAAGCAGGATTGTTTTGGTTCTGTCGTAGATTTTTGTTGATTGAATGGTGTTTTTTTCCGAAAATTTTTCGGGACGAGGAAGGTCGCGGGTGTAATATATGAAAATCATACCGGCCAAAATCACGGCAAATAGCGACAAAACGGCAATTGAAGCAAAAACCTTTCCCAAAATTTGTATAATTTTAGGCTTATTGCCGCGCGGTTTTTTGAAATTGGGAAATTTAATTGCCATCATATTGAAAAATTATCAATTATTTGTTATCTGATTTAATTATTGTAGAATGAAAATATATGGAAATAAATACTGACCCCAAAAAAATAAACGAATTGCTTTATCGGGGAGCGAAAATGTTTTTTGAGGAGGGCAATTTGAAAGAAAAATTAAAATCGGGCAAGCGGCTGAGGATAAAGTTGGGGATTGATCCCACTGCGGCGGATCTGCATTTGGGACACGCGGTGGTGTTGCGCAAACTGCGCCAGTTCCAAGATTTGGGGCATGTCGCGGTTTTGATAATCGGCGATTTCACCACGCTTATCGGCGATCCTTCGGGCAGGACGGCTTCGCGCCCGCCGCTTACAGAGGCACAAATTCGGGATAACATGAAAGGTTATATCAATCAAGCGGCCAAAGTGATTGATGTTGATAAGGCGGAAATTCATTATAACAGCGAATGGTTTGGGCAAAAACCAATGTCGTTTTTGATGGATTTGGCCGGCCGGTTCACTGTGGCGCGCTTGATTGAGCGCGAAGATTTTCAAAAACGGCTAAAGGAAGGTCTGGATGTGTCTATGCTGGAGCTTTTGTATCCGCTTTTGCAGGGTTATGATTCGGTGGCGATTGACGCCGATGTTGAGCTGGGCGGTTATGATCAATGCTTGAACCTTTTGTTTGGCAGAAAAGTCCAACGGGCGTTTGGCAAGCCCGAGCAAGATGTTTTGATGGCGCCGCTGTTGATCGGTGTTGACGGCAAGAAAAAAATGAGCAAATCAATCGGCAATTATATCGGTTTGGATGAAAAACCGGCAAAAATGTATGAACAATTAATGGCGGTGCGAGATTCGCAGGTTTGGGAATATCTTGATTTGCTTACCGATATGCCGTCTGACAAGATAGATGGATTCAAAAAGGATATTGATTCCGGGAGAAAACATCCCAAAGATGTCAAGATGGTTATGGCCAAAGAAATAGTTGAGATATACAATGGCGAGGAACCATCCAAAGCCGCTGAAGAAGATTTTATAAACGTCACTCAAAAAGGAAAGTTGCCAACCGATATTCCGACAGTTTTGGTAAAGGAAAAATCACTTAACATCCCTGATTTGTTGACTGCTTTGGGAGCGGCTAAATCAAAAGGAGAAGCGCGTCGCCTGTGTGAACAGGGGGGGGTGAAAATAGATGGCAAACCAAGAGTTGATTGGCGGGAAATGACAGAGGTTAAATCCGGCACGATTGTTCAAATCGGAAAATCAAAATTTTTCAAAGTGAAATAGTTGTGGATAATTCTGTGGATGAGTTATTGATGGACTATTTAAAACCTATTGAAAAATTGTGCAAAGCATTGTTAAAGAATATGTTCAAAACCGCGGGAACGTCCCGCGGTTTTGAGTTTTTAATTTTTAAATTTTGAATTTGTTTGGGGTTTTCCGCAGCTTAAAGGTTTAAGCTGCGGATGAGGTATGTGGCGGCGATGGATAGCGCGTCGGCGGCGTCATCGGGTTTGGGGATTTCTTCCAGCCGCAGAATTTTTCTGATTTCGCGCTGGACGTCTTTTTTGTCGCTTTTAACAAATCCGGTGACGGTTATTTTCACTTCAATGGGAGTGTAGCGATAGACCGGCAGGCGCTTTTTTGCCGCGGCCAAGAGAATTACTCCTTGCGCTTGCGAAACCGGCACGATTGTTTTTGCGTTTTTGAAAAAGAAAACGTTTTCCATTACCAATGCGTCGGGTTGGTATTGTGTGATCACGCGATTTAGGTCGGTGTGGATTTTGTTGAGGCGCTGCGGCAGGATCATGTCGGGTTTGGTGTCAATTGTGCCATAGGCGATACATTTTAATTTTCCGCTACCGGTTTTGCCGATTGGGGACACCAGTCCGAATCCGGTGGTGGCCAGTCCGGGGTCAATTCCGAGAATAATCATAAATTAAAATCAAAATTCAATTATAAATATCAAACAAAATCAAAATATTAAATCTAAAATTAAAATAAAATACGGTTTTTGTTTTAAAAATTTGATTTTGAATTTGGAATTTTATTTAAAATTTATCATTTATAATTTGATTTTATCATTATGCCCCCCGCCCCGCCACCCTTGACAAATTATTATTATTATGCCATCTTTGTTCTATGCTTAAGAAGATAGTTCTTTGTGGCGACGAGCTCGATAAGCTCGTTAAGAAGCATGAGATCAGGGAAGCTCTCGGGAAAAATTTTCCCGAGCTCAATGAAGTGGTTGCTGGAGAGACATTTGAGGTAAGCATCTTAAAAGTGACGCCTTTGGATGAATATGACCAAGACGTCGCCATCGAGTTGGTGTTTGCGTCAAAGAATACTCATCTCGTGTTCGGCGCGAACATCATAACTGTTGCCATCTATGATGGCAGCGCTCCTATCAGTTGTGGAGATCAGGTGTGTCCGCTTCCGGACCAATTTAACACTGACGTGATTAAGCTGGTGCACGAAGCGGGTGTGCTTGCGGGGTTGTAATATCACCCTCTTTTTTTATACAAAATCCTCAAAATCTCCGCATTTTGAGAAGGGGAATCCTTAAAATCTTGCGTTGAAGGCTCGCGTTGAAGTCAAACCTCAACACAAGCATTAAGCTGTTGAGGTTTGACTTCAACGCGCTTCCAAAATCGTTTGGGCGGGCGCAAGCCCTTGCTTCCGCAAATTTATGCAACCAAAAACTCCGCTTTTGCGGAGCCTTGTATTTTGTTAAAGGTTAAAGGTTGATAGTTAGCGGTTAATCTTTCAGGTTGGAATAGACTTCTTGCACAGAATCGTTGTCAGTGAGCTTTTCAATCAGTTTTTCGTTTTGTTCCTTGGTTTTTTCGTCGCCATCAATTTCTTCTTTGGGTAACCACGAAAGAGAAAAAGATTCCACTTTGACGCCTTTTTCCTCCAATGCTTTTTTAACGGCTTCGGCATTTTCGGGGGCGGTGTGGACCTCCAAAACATCTTCAAACCAATAAATATCTTCGGCGCCCGCTTCAATGGCGGCCATTTCCAGATTTTCTTTGTTTTGTTTTTCGGGCTCTTGGTCTTCCGTTTTGACGATCACCATTCCTTTGCGTTCAAACATCCAGCGGATTGCGCCTTCACCCACGAGCTTGCCGTTGTTCTGGTTTAGAATGGTTTTCACGTCGTTGACGGCGCGGTTTTTATTGTCGGTGATGCCTTCAACCAAGAGGGCGATATTCCCCGGGCCATAACCTTCAAACAGGAATTCCGTGAAGACTTGGCCTTCGCCGGCTCCGGTTGCCCGCGCAATGGCGCGTTCAATATTGTCTTTGGGCATATTGATGCCCTTGGCCATATCCAAGGCCATGCGCAAACGCGCGTTGGTTTCGGGGTTCGCTCCGCCGTCTTTTACGGCGACGGTGATTAATCGCACCATTTTTGAGAAAGCCGCGCCGCGTTTTTGGTCGGCAATGCCTTTGGCGTGAGCGATGGTTTTGGCGTGAGAATGTCCTGACATATTGGTATATCAAATCTCAAAACTCAAATGTCAAATCTCAACCAGATAACGAAGGTATTTGCATTCGGGCTTTAATTTGAAGTGTAAATTAATATTTTTGTAATTATAAATGATTTCAAAACAAAAAATCATCACAAAATCATCTTTTGTGTGTTCAACATCTTAATCCTACACTAAAAAAGAGATTTAGTCAATTCTTTGCCACCAAGAATATATCCGTGGGTGAGGGCTTGACAAGAAAAACCAAATATACTATACTGTATAGGCACCGCAATTCTGCCGCTCCGGGCAGGTAGTGGGCAAAGCTCCGCCTTTGCTGAAGCTATGGCGGGCGAAGAAAGAATCTCGAGATTGGGAGTCTGGAATTTTTTACGATGGGTATTTTGGCTGCGGCTGGAATATACCTCGGGAAATTCTAAAAATTGGGCGCAGAACCAATTTGACTCCCGATCCCGGGATTTTTAATTAAATAAAACAAAATTCAAAATTCAATGATAAACAAAATCAAAACATTAAATCATAAATCAAAACAAAACACTGAACTCCGTTTTAAAATTTGATTTTGAATTTAGAATTTTATTTATAATTTATCATTTATAATTTGATTTTTGAATTATTTCTCGGCGACTCTTTTCAATTCGTCCAGGGTGGTGGCTCCTTGCGCGACTTTGATCAAGCCATCTTGGTAAAGCGTGAGCATCCCTTTCTTTTTCGCGATTTCTTTTAGTCCGGGTACGGTGGGCGATCCCAAAATATATGCTTGAATTTCATCGTCTATCCGGAATGCTTCATAAATGCCCACGCGGCCCCGGTATCCGGTGTTGTTACAGTAATCGCATCCTTTCGCGCGCGCGATTTGAAGCGTGTCGTCAAGCACGGGAATGGTTACTCCTTTTTGGTTTAATTCGGGTAGCGCGGCAGACAGAACCTCTTTGAATTCAGCTAATTCCGGCGCAGTAATTGCTTCCATTACCGCGCATTTGGGGCACGCGCGGCGGACAAGCCTTTGCGCGATTACCATATTTATCGCGGGACCGATGTTGAAAGGTTTGGCGCCCAAACTGATGAGGCGGGGGATGGCGCCGATCGCGTCGTTGGTGTGCAGGGTGGAAAAGACCAAGTGTCCGGTGAGCGCGGCTTGCAGGGCGATGTCCACGGTTTCCAAGTCGCGGATTTCGCCCACAAGAACCACATCCGGGTCCTGGCGCACAATGGCGCGCAACCCGGAAACGAAATCATATCCTTTGTCGGGTTCAATTTGAGTTTGGGAAATTCCTTTCAAATGATATTCAATCGGGTCTTCAATGGTGACGATTTTAATTTCCGGTTTTTGCAGTTTTTTCAAGAAGGCGTAGAGGGTGGTGGTTTTTCCCGATCCGGTTGGTCCGGTAACGATAATCATACCGTTGGGCCGGATGATTTGTTCCAAAAACATATCATAAAGGTCTTTGCGCAGGCCGGCTTGCTCCAAGTCAATCAGGTTTTTGGGATTTAAAATTCTCATCACTACCGAATCACCGTGTTCGGTGGGCAGGATGGAAGCGCGGATTTCCACAGAATTATCGCCCGCGGCGATGGAAAACCGGCCGTCTTGCGGTCGGTTGTTCACGTTGAGCTTCATTTCCGAAAGCAACTTCACGCGGGAGATCAGCGCGTCGTATGTTTTGCGGTCAAACGAAAGCACGTCTTGCAAAACGCCGTCAAGACGCACCCGCAATTTGGCATCGTTTTCTTGGCCTTCAATGTGGATGTCGGAAGAATCAAAAACAATGCCACCAGCCAAGATAGTTTCAATGATTTGTGTGACGGTATTGTTTGGGTCGTTTATTTTTTTTTCAATTTCGGATGTGAACGCCGGCAATCCGGTCAAGCTTACCTTGAGCGAATCAACCAATTCTTGCGGCAGAGTGATTTTTTGCGTGATTTTTTGAGATGTCGGCATAAATGTGCAAAAATATAAATGGAGATTTATTCAAATTATCCCAGTATTGTTCAAAAGTCAATTTTCAATGCAAAACAGAAAACAAATTTATGCCGCTGAATCGCCGCGCCAAACAAAAAAGCTGGGCGGATTATTGGCAAAAGAAATTTTAAAAAGCGGGCCCGGCAAATCGCCGCGCGTTTTGGCGCTGACCGGCGATTTGGGCGCGGGCAAGACCAATTTTATCCAAGGTTTTGCCAAGGGGTTGGAGATTAAAGAAACGATCAGCAGTCCCACTTTTGTGATTGCCAAAATCTATTCGCTCAAAAAATCAGCGGAATTTAAAAATTTTTATCACATTGATTGTTACCGCCTAAAATCCGGCGATGATTTGGCGCTATTGGGCGCCAAAGAAATTTTTTCCGATCCGCAAAATATTGTTGCCGTTGAATGGCCGCTAATTGCTGCTGATTCTTTGCCAAAAAATACAATTAAAATAGGATTTGAAATTATTGACGCAAAATGCCGCCATATTTCAATGGACTGCTCTGACGCAAAGTTGATAATGCCTCTGTTGGTTAAATAAATTTTAAAATTAAGACAAGCAGAAAAACTTATGAAAAACAAAACATTTGTGGTGATTGATGGTAATTCCGTGGCGCATCGGGCGTTTCACGCGATGCCGGCGCTTTCCAACAAAAAGGGGGAGCCGGTGGGCGCGGTGCATGGCTTTATGCTGGCGTTGTTGCGCGCGGTTGATGATTTTTGTCCTGATTACATTGCGGTATGCTTTGACACCAAGGGAGGCACGTTTCGGAACAAAGAATTTGCTGATTACAAGGCCCAGCGTCCGGCTACGCCGCCGGATATTATTTCGCAACTGGCATCCATTCAAAAGTTGCTTCCCGAATTGGGGGCGGCAGTTTTCGCCCGTGAAGGATTTGAAGCCGATGATCTGATCGCGTCGGTGATCGCTACAGCCAAAAAAGAACAACCGGATGTTATTTTTTATATTTTAACCGGCGATCACGACAGCCTCCAGTTGGTTGACGGCCGTGTGAAGGCGTTTATCATTAATCGCGGCATTAAAAACGCAACGCTTTATGATGCGGCAAAGGTGAAAGAAGTGTTCGGTGTTGTCCCCGGTCAAATCCCGGCACTGAAGGCTTTGGCCGGCGATGCTTCGGATAACATCCCCGGCGCGCCGGGGATCGGGCCCAAGGCTGCGGTGCAAATTTTGGAAAAGTGCGAGAATTTGGAAAACGCACTTGTCCAAGCGCAAAAGTCAAACGATGGGTCTTGTTTTGGTTCCGGCGCGCGCGGCAACCATTTGAAGGAAATTATTTTGCAAAACCGCGAAAAAATTTTGCAATTTCAAAAATTAGCCACAATGATCGGCGATGCGCCCGTCGGGCCGGTTTTGAAAAAATGCGAATTTACAAATTTTGCCGGAAAGCGCCCTCGCCATGCGCTTTTGGAAATGGGACTTTCCGGTATTGCCAAGCGCTTGCCCCAAGAAAATGCCGGACGTAATGGCATGTTGTTTTAGCAGATACATTTTTTAGGCGGGATGGAATATTTTTGCGGAGATTTTTTTGTGTTATTATAATAACAATGGATTTGGATTGTGAAATTATCATTTGTTAATAGTTGCCACATGGATTTTATCAGCATCATCAATATTTCCGCGCTGATCAACAAGCTGTTGTTTTTTCTGATTAATGTTGTGGGTCTGCAATTGATTTTATGGGCATACGCGGCAAATCGGCGCACGCGTCCGGGCCGTTTGTTTTTGGCGGGCGTGTTTTATATTTTGCTTTGGATTGATATTGATTTTGTTAGCGCGCAAGCCGGTGTGCTTTTTCCGTTTGAGGCCGCGCAAAATGTTGCTTTGTGGGCATTTAGGGGGGTGCTTGCGTTGCTCGCGATGTTTTTCGCGATGTTTTATTCTTTTTCTTTGAATTTTCCCGCGGCTAATCCTCTCAATGAATTACAGCGTCAAAAAAACAATCTGAACATCGCGCTTTGGACGTTTTTATTTATCGTTTCTTTCACTCCCTTGGTTATTGAAGAAGCGGCGCTTGATCCAAGCTTGATGGTCGCGGTTTGGATTAAAGCCGGCCCGTTGTTTTGGTTTTACGCGGTGTCCGCGGCGCTGGCGCTGGCGCTTTCGTTTTGGGAGATGTCGCGCAACCGCCGTTTGGCCGATGCGCAAAACCGCCAAAAAGGGCGATTGATCGTTTTATCGGCGGCGGTTTTTGGATCATTCAATTTAATTTTTAATATTATCGGGCCGGCGCTGGGTGAATTGTGGGGTTATATCGGTTTTTTTGCGATTTTTGCGGATTATGTTATCGCGATTTTGCTGGGCTACATTATTTATCACGCGGCGCGCGACAAGCTGTTTGGCATTAAAATTATATTGGTGGAAGTTTTTGTGGGGTTGATGGGGGCAAGCTTGTTGGTGATGCCAATCTTTGTTGAATTTTTGTGGCAACAAGCACTTTTGATTGTGCTTTTTGTGCTTTTTTGCATTTTTGGTTATGTCTTGGTACAGAGCACCATTAAAGAGTACCGCGAAAAAGAAATGCTTGAGCAAAAAGTGGCCCAAAGAACACAAGAATTGGAGCGCGTCAGGCTTAATTTGGAAGAGATGAACGCGGTTTTGGAAGTGCGCGTGCAAGCGCGCACAAAGGAGTTGGAAGGGCTGAATCAAACATTGGAAGAAAAAGTTATTGAGCGCACCAACGACCTTGAGTCAAAAATTAAAGATTTGGAAATTTTTCAAAGGATTACTGTCGGTCGCGAATTAAAAATGATAGAATTAAAAGAAGAAATTGAGCGGTTGCGCGCGCGGCTTGGCGGTGACGGCAAAAAACAAGACGATACTGTTGAGAAATTGCCTAACAGCCGATCATTGTGAAAATTTTGAGACGGATAATTGCCGAAAATAACAGAATTTAATAATTGTTCAAACGTTTAAAAACAATGGATCAAGGATCATCAATCGCCAAAAACAGTATTTCTTGTCCGCGGCCGGCCGGGTTGCCAAAGGATGGGGCGGGACAATCGCAAAACCGGTCATGCTTGCGCAACAAAGAGGCTGTGTCGGTTTGTCGCCGCGAAGATAATGAGATTCGCGAATTAAACGAAACGAAAGCGCAGTTGGAAGAGGCTAAAAATGTTTTGGAAATCAGAGTTGGCGCCAAAACCAAAGCATTGCGCGAATTAGCCGCGGGGTTGGAAAAAGAGGTTAAAGACCGCACACGCGAATTGCGGCAAAAAATTGAGGAATCGGAGAATTCGCGCGTAGCATTAATGAATATGCTTGAAGATATGGAAGATTTGCGCAGGCGCACGGAGGAAGAAAAAGAGAAAACGTTGGCGATTATCACCAACTTTGCCGATGGCCTGGCGTTTTTTGACGCGCGCAATTGTTTGGCGCTGGTTAATCCCAAAATGGAGCTTTATTTTGGTATTGATAAAAAAGAAAGCAAGGGTCTAATCGGCAAAAAAATTGTTGATTTGGCGCAGATTACCGGTTTCGCGCCGTTAGCGGAGCTTTTTGACGGCGCATTGCGGGAAATTTCTCGCAAAGAGCTTTTTTTGAGCGAAAAAGCCGTGTTTGAAGTAAGCTCTTTGGAAGTGGCCGGTCGCGCGGATAAGATTGGGACGCTTTTGATTGTTCACGATATTACTCGCGAAAAAATGGTGGAAAAAATGAAGACGGAATTTGTTTCCATTGCGGCGCATCAATTGCGCACTCCGATATCGGCCATTAAATGGACGTTGAGAATGATTTTGGACGGCGATTTGGGCCCTATCAGCGAAGAACAAAGCGAGTTTTTGGAAAAAACCTATAAATCCAACGAAAGGATGATCAATTTGATCAACGATTTGTTGAACGTTACCCGGATTGAAGAAGGCCGGCATCTTTATGATATCACAATTGCCGATATGGAAGAGATTGTCCGCGGTTTGGTGGCGGTGTATGATGACATTGCCGCTCAGAAAAAATTGAAATTGAATTTTAAAAAGTCTGATGATATTATTCCGGCAGTGAAAGTTGATGTTGAAAAAATTAAATTGGTGGTCTCCAATTTGATTGAAAACGCGATAAAATATACGCTATCCGGCGGTGACGTCTTTATTTCAATAGGTCAAGAAGACGGCAACGTTAAGATATCCGTGAAGGACACAGGGATAGGAATTCCAAAAAATCAGCAGGATCGAATTTTCACAAAATATTTCCGTAGCGCCAATGCGGTTAGAACGGAAACCGAGGGTACCGGCTTGGGGCTGTTTATCGCCAAAAATATTGTGGAAACTCATGGCGGCAAAGTTTGGTTCTCTTCCGAGGAGGGCAAGGGCACGACGTTTTCTTTCCTTTTGCCGCCGGCGGAAAAACCGATTATCAAAAATTGATTTGCTTCTTTTCTTGCCAAGAGTTATAATTTGAAAAAGCGTATGAAAAAAATTTTATTGATTGAAGACGAGGAGCTTATTATTAAGCTTCTGAGCAAAAAACTTGTTAGTATTGGCTATGATGTTTTGTTGGCGATGGACGGCCAAGAAGGGATTGAAAAAATGAAGCAGAGTGTTCCCGATTTGGTTTTGCTTGATATTGTGATGCCGCGCATGGGAGGGTTTGAGGTTATGGCGGAAATGAAAAAAGATGCCGTATTGGCAAAAATACCGGTGATTATCATTTCCAATTCGGGCCAGCCGCTTGAATTGGAAAAAGCCAAGCAACTGGGCGCGGCCGATTGGCTGGTTAAAACCGAATTTGATCCCAAAGAGGTGGCGGACAAAATCCAAAAATACATTAAAGAGTAATTATCTATGGCAAAAAAAGTTCTCATTGTGGAAGATGACAAATTTCTGCGGGAATTGATTGTTAAAAAATTATCAAACGAGGGTTATGATGTTTTGGAAGCGGCGGACGGCGAGCAGGGGTTGCAGCAAATTAAAGATGCCCGGCCGGAGTTGGTGCTTTTGGATTTGATTTTGCCCGGAATTGACGGGTTTGAGGTATTGTCGCAAAAAAGAGAAGATCCTTTTGCCGCTTCCATTCCGGTGATCATATTGTCAAATCTTGGCCAAAAAGAGGACGTGGACAAAGGGTTAAACTTGGGAGCGACGGACTATCTTATCAAGGCGCATTTCACCCCTGGAGAAATTATTGAGAAAGTGCGCAATATCATTAAGTAGAAGATGAATACGCGCCATTTATCCGATATGACGATAACCGGATTTTTTGTGTTTGGTCTAATTGAGGCTTATTGGAACATGGTTTTAAAATTTCTTATTTTATGTTGATTTTTCTTTACGGCGCCGACACATTCCGGCTAAGCCGCAAATTAGAGCAAATAGTTGCTGAATACAATGGCCGGTCCAAGGGATTGGATTTTGCGGTTTTTGACGGGGCGGATAATCGGCAAGATATTTTTTTTACCGGATTGCGTCAGAGATCGCTTTTTGGCGAGAAAAAATTTTTTATTGTTAAAAATCCGATTGCCAACAAAAATTTTAAAGAAGGATTGCTTGACGGAATGGATGAAATTGCCGTGTCGGTTCATAATATTTTGTTCTATCAGGAAGGCAAGGTTTTAAAAGCGGATCGTTTTTTGAAAGCAATGGCCAAACACGGCCAAGCGCAGGAATTTTTACCTCTTGACGGCGTGCGGTTGGAGCAATGGATTGCGCGAGAATTTGCCGAGTTGGGGCATTCCGAAGGAGCAAGCATTGCGCCGGTTTTGGCTCTTCGCGCCGGCAACGACCTTTGGCATGTTTACAACGAAATTCAAAAGATAGTTCATTTTGCCGCGGGCCGGCGAATCACTGCCGTTGATGTTGAAAAAAATGTTTGTGCAATATCGTCAAATAACATTTTCCAAACTGTTGACGCTATTGCCGATCGGAGCAAAAAGCGGGCGATTGAAATGATTAAGCGGCATGTCCAAAAAGGGGATCATCCCCTTTATCTTTTGACGATGATCGCCGCGCAATTTAAGAATCTGCTTTTGGTGAAATCGTGCGTTTCGGCAGGCGCGGTTCGGTTGGGAATCCACCCTTATGTGTTTTCCAAATCCGTGCGGCAGGCGCGGCAGTTTGATTTGGATCAATTAAAGGAATACTATCGCCAAATCCGCCAAACGGATTTTGATATTAAGACCGGTAAAATTGACGCGTCCGCCGGTCTTGATTTGCTGATTGCGGCAATGTAGCCGTCAAAAAAAACTCCCTTGCGGGAGATTTTTTTATGCGCTTGTTTTGGTCAAAAGCTTGGCGATGCTTGATTTTTTGCGTGCCGCGGAATTGCGCTTGATGATTCCGGTTTTGGCGGCTTTGTCAATTACCTTGTAGACCGTGGGAAGTTTTTTTTGAGCATCGCCGGTTTTTTCGCTTGCGACAAGCGCGCGGATTTCTTTTACGGTTGATTTCAAATTTCGTTTAATGGCTTTATTCTTCGCCCGGCGTTTGATGTTCTGGCGCAGGGCTTTTTTTGCGGATTTTATGATTGGCATAATTTCAAGTTAAAAATTAAAGAAAGATGGAAAATCAGGAAAATGGTATTTTCCAACGACAAAACGAATCATATCATTTTTTTTGATTTTTGCAAGGGTTTTGGCTATAATCAGCATTATGATTACCGCAAACAGGATGAAAGCGATTGCCAAAAAGGCATTGCCTGAAGTTGTGATAAGGGGCTATCATTTTGCGATAGCGTTTTTTGGCGCGGTTTTTTGCGGATTTCCGTCCCGAAAATTAAAGGTTATCGGCGTGACCGGCACCAATGGCAAGTCAACCACGGCGTTGATGATCGTCAAAATTTTAAAAGAGGCCGGACACAAAACCGCGCTTTCTTCTTCAATTGAATTTGAGATTGGCGGCAAAACATGGCAAAACCGTTCGCGAATGACCATGCCCGGCCGTTTTGCCTTGCAAAAATTTTTGCGCCAAGCCGTTGCCGCGAATTGCCGATATGCGGTGGTTGAGGTAAGTTCGGAAGGCATAAAACAGCATCGGCACCGATTCATTGATTTTGAGGCCGCGGTTATTACCAATGTGACCCCGGAGCACATTGAATCGCATGGGAGTTTTGAAAATTATTTGGCGGCCAAAGGCAAGCTTTTTGCCGCGTGCCGCAAAATTCATGTTTCAAACGGCGATGATGCCAATTACGATTTTTTTGCCAAGTTTGCCGCGGCAAAAAAATATGTTTACGGAATTAATTTTGGCGCCGCGGCCGATGCTATTGATATTGTGCGGGCGCGTGATGCGAAAACATTCCTATCCGGATCGTCGTTTGAGATTGATGGCCGCGAATTCAATTTGAAATTGCCGGGAAAATTCAATATCCATAACGCGCTGGCGGCGGTGTGCGTGGCGCGATCGCAGGGAGTCGGGCTTGATATTTGCCAAAAAGCGCTGAAAAAAATGGAGACGGTATCCGGGCGTATGGAAAGGGTGCTTTTTGATCCGTTTGCCGTTTTTGTTGATTACGCGGTTACTCCCGATTCACTGGAAAAAGCCTATCAAACAATAAAAGATGGCATTGGCGCCGGCAAATTGATTTGCGTGTTGGGATCATGCGGCGGCGGCCGCGACAGATGGAAGCGCCCGGTTATGGGCGGTTTGGCAAAACAATATTGCGACCGGGTGATTGTAACCAATGAGGACCCTTATGATGAAGATCCGGAAGCGATAATTGATCAAATTGCCGCGGCCGCCGAGGGTTCGGAAAAAATAGCCGATCGGCGGGAAGCGATCAGAAAAGCATTGGGATATGCCCATGCCGGCGACGCGGTTTTAATCACCGGGAAAGGATGTGAAGATTCAATGTGCGTTGCCGGAGGCAAAAAAATTACGTGGAGCGACAAGGCGGCGGTTTTGGAAGAATTTTCCAAGAAATAAACCAATGTGTCGCGGGATTTTTCCGCGGCAAATTAAATTGATTTGAATGTGCTTTTAGCCTTGACAAAAATAGGGATATATAATAGGATTTACGGCGTCGCGATGAATAGGCGGGTTTGGCGTCCGGAAAGGATTTTGCGGGCGTTTAGAGGTCAAAAAACCCTAACAGCGGTATAGAAAGGCATCTATGACCGATTATGTTATGCGTATTTGTTTCAGCTTGCCGGTTTTAAGCAAAAGTTTGTTCATTTTCATATTGGGAATTGTCTATGGCTTGTGGCTGGGGTTGCGCTTTAACGGCGTTGAGGCTCAAGAGGTGCCATCCGCGCCCAAGGCTCAAACAGCCGAAGAGCTGGTGGTTTATGGCGATGCCGCGGAATTTAAATTTTGCGGAAAAATGATTTCTCGCGCCGTTTTTTTGGAAGTTAAAGGCCCTGCCGTTTGTTCCAAGAACAGCACTGTCCCGGTGTCCAAAGAGGCAACTCAGCGGATAAGGGTGGTTTTGACGGCCTATTCCAGCACTGTGGCGCAAACCGACAGCACGCCGTTTATCACTGCCAACGGCACTTATGTCCGTGACGGTATCGTCGCCAATAACGGATTGCCCTTTGACACCGAGATTCGGATTCCGGAATTGTTCGGCGATAAAGTGTTTTCGGTCCAAGACCGGATGCATTGGCGCAAAGGTGGCTATCATTTTGACATTTGGTTTCCCACCTACGAGCAAGCAAAAAACTTCGGCGTGAAATATGCCTATGTGGAAGTGCTAAAAAAGTAAAATTGATTTTAAACAAAAAACCGTTCCAAGTATAAACAAGGGACGGTTTTTTGTTTGATGATTTGCTCGTTGGTTGTCGTTGCCGCCAGCAGGGGAATGGCGTTTTTTGATGTATATATTCAAATATATATTTAAATACGTATTTAAATATATACACATCGCCGTAGAACGGGGGCAGGCAATAGCGATTGAAAATTGCAACGCCGGCGGCGTTAGCCGCCGCCGTTGAAAATTCGAGTAAAAACGAATTAAGTTGTACTTTGGTGCCCGGGGTGGGACTTGAACCCACACGAGATTGCTCTCAAGGGATTTTAAGTCCCTCGTGTATGCCGATTCCACCACCCGGGCATATAAATTTAAAGTTCAAAAATCAAAATGCAAAATTAAGGTAAAATTCCTTGCGGAATTTTGATTTGATAATTTTCAATTTTGAATTTGTTGGAGGCCAGGATGGGAATCGCACCCATGTGTAACAGTTTTGCAGACTGTTGCCTTACTACTTGGCTACCTGGCCGTAATAATTATGTCTTACTTTAATATATTTCTCTTGTTTTTTCAATTGTTGGCGTTTGTCCTGTTTTTCGTTGGCCAAATTAAAGATTTAAAGATCAAAATGTGAAGGCTTGGAGTTAAAATTCAGATGATGCTTTATTTTAGCATTTGATAATTTTAAATTGTCATTTTTCATTTTGATTTTTCAATTTTAAATTTTCAAGGATTGCTTCCACTTCTTGGGCTTGGGCGGGCTGATAGTCGGGGACAAAAATTATTTTCGGCACTGGCCGCATTCTCAATTTTTTATTCAACATTTCTTGGAAAAATCTCGTTTTCCTTGAAAGGATGCTCATTGTTTCTTTCAGTTTGTAATCGGGGATGGCGCTGATATATACCTTAGCTTCTTGGAGATTGCCGCTGGTGCCAACCCTGGTGAGTGAAACGATTGTTCCCGCGGGAGGAATGAATTCGCGCTGGATCATTTGAGCCAAAACTTGCCGTATCAACGATTCAATTTTTTCAATTCTGTGTTCGGACATATTTTTACAAATTTTTTTCTTGAATATGAAACACCAGATAATCTCCTTCTTGTATTTTTTCCGGGCCTTCATACAGAATTCCCACTTCGTCGCCTTTGCGAGCTTCGGCAATGTCTTTTTTGTTTTTTTGCAAATTGATCAAACGTCCTTGCCCAACGGAGTTTTCGTTGCGGAAAACTTCAATTTTTACGCCTTTTTTAACTCCGCCTTCAACAATTTTCCCGCCCACGATTTGGCGGTTTTTATCGGCCCAAAAGCTCAACAAGACTTTCATTTTGCCCAGATCTTTGCGGGAGACTTTCGGCGTTCTGATTTTTTCCATATAAAGGCGCAACCATTCTATCATTTCATAAATTACGCCGAAATTCATCACGCGGATTTTATCGCGTTCGGCCATGGCTTTGGCATCGGGGTTGATCTTAACTTTGAATCCGATAATCGTTGTGTTTCCGCCGCGTGCCATTTTCACGTCGTTCAAGTTGATTTCACCGGCGCCGCCGCTTATGATATCAATCGCAACATCGTCATTGGCCGGGATTTGGCCAATAGTTTCCCGCAAAACTTCCAGCGTGCCCAAAACATCGGCTTTAATAATAATTTTTATGGTTTTTTGCCCTTCCTTGTTTTCCGGTTTGTCTTCATCGGTTTCTGCCGCCACGGTTTGCGCAGCTGAGTTTTTGACCAAGTCTTGCGCGGCTTGAGCGCTGGCAACAACTTCAAACGGTTCGCCGATAATCGGCACCGATTCAAACCCGATCGCTACTGCCGGAAAAGAAGGCAGCAGGCGGTCTATTTTTTGTCCGCGAGAATCTTCCAGCGATTTAATTTTGCCGAATGCCGTATCGGTGGCAACAATTTCCCCAAGGGACAGAGTTCCGTTTTGAAGCAATATGCTGGCGCTGGGGCCGCGGCGATGGTCCAGCGAAGATTCAATAACAATACCGCTTGCCGGCGCGGTTAAGTCGGCTTGCAAATTTTCCATTTCCGCGACCAATAAAATCATTTCCAGCAGTTCGTCTATTCCTTGTCCTGTTTTGGCTGAAACGCTGATGGCCGGCACATTGCCGCCCCAATCTTCCACCAGCAAATCTTCTTTTTCCAGATCTCGTTTGACTTTTTCAATATTGGCTTGCGGCAAGTCGGTTTTGTTCATTGCCACAATCACCGGCAATCCGGCTTTTTTTATGGCTGCGACGGCTTCTTTGGTTTGGGGCTTGCAGCCTTCTTCGGCGGCTATCACCAGGATCGCGATATCGGCGATTTTGGACCCGCGCACGCGCATTTGCGAAAATGCCTCGTGACCGGGAGTGTCAATGAAGGTGATGGTTTTCCCTTTGTATTCGGCAACAGACGCGCCGATGTGCTGGGTGATGCCTCCGGATTCGCGGTCGGCGATGTGGGTTTTGCGGATATGATCCAGAATTGACGTCTTGCCGTGATCCACGTGGCCCATAACCACCACAACCGGGGGACGGGTTGTTAGATTTTTATCGGATTGATTTGCCATCGCTTTGCATAAAATCAAAATTCAAATGTTAAATTTTAAAAAAATTTAAAATTTAAAATTTAAATTTTGATTTGTTATTTTTCTTTGGAGTTTGGTTCTTGCGGTTTGGGATTTATCATGCCTTGCGCGATTGATATTGCTTCCTTTTCTTCTTTTGACAAAGGGTATGAAGACACGCCGTTTTCAATCGGTTTGGCATAGACGCGGTTGCCGTCGCGTGAGAACAGGCTGGTTATCACCGCGCCGCGATTATCGGCGTCCAGCATTGCCAGCGAAAAGCTTTGGTTGCCGCCAAACCCCTCAAAGGGGTTAAATCTGATCACGCCGATTTTGTTGATATTCTGCCGATTTTCTTCTTTGAGGCTTTTAACTTCGCCGGCCAATTTTTGACATTGTTTTTTTACCGCTTTGAATTCGGCTAAAAGCTCTTCAATGTTTTGCGGCTCTTCAATTTGTTTTTTTGAAAAAAAGTTCATCGTTGTTTTTTAGAAGCGGAGGGGGCGAGAGTCGAACTCGCATGGACTTGCGCCCGCCGCTTTTCGAGAGCGGTACCTTGCCATTCGGAACACCCCTCCAGCCCCGCCGCGGCGGGGAAATTCAAAATTCCAAGCACTAAATCTCAAACAACAAAAAACAGCGGTTGCGGCCAACAGCACTTTTATACCATTTTTATCCCAAAATTGCAAAAAGTGGACGATGCAGGATTCGAACCTGCGGCCTACTCGGTGTAAACGAGCCGCTCTGGCCGGCTGAGCTAATCGTCCGCAAAAATTTGTGCCCGGGGCGGGATTTGAACCCGCACGGGGGTGAGCCCACTAGCACCTCAAGCTAGCTTGTCTGCCGATTCCAACACCCGGGCGTATATCGCTTTTGGGACATGCAATTGATAGCGTATAGAAAAAAACAATAAAAATCAAGAAGCTTTTTAGGCTTCTTGATTTTCGGAAGTTTCTTCTTTGACAGGGGTAGGCGCGTCTTTGGCGGAGTTGATCGGCGCGGTTTCGTTATCTGCCAAGTCCGCGGGTTCATTAGAAGCGGGCTTTGCTTCAACTTTTTTCAACCGCGCCTTTCTGCCTTTGGCGTCGCGGATATAGTAGATTTTGGCGCGCCGCACCTTGCCGGATTTAACCAGTTCAATTTTGGCGATAATCGGCGAGTGGAGCGGGAATATTTTTTCCACGCCTATGCCTGACGCGATCTTGCGCACGGTGATGGCCGCGCCCGGTTCGTTGCCGTGTTTGCGGCAAAGCACCAGCCCTTCAAAGATTTGGATTTTTTCCTTGCCTTTGTCGGTGTATCTTTGATGCACGCGCACAGTGTCGCCGGCTTTAATGCCGGGGATATCTTGCCGTTTGTTTTGTCCGACTAATTCTTCAATTTGCTTTTCCATGATGTTGATTATTCTAAAATATTGGATTTGCGTTTAACAAGTGATAATTGTAAACCAAAAATTACATTTTTGCAAGGTGTGGGCGATACAGGGATTGGACCTGTGGCCTTTTCGATGTCAACGAAACGCTCTACCACTGAGCTAATCGCCCGCGCGAACGGTTGGTGTTTCTCATCACACAGCGGGCGCAGATGGACTTGAACCATCGACTGCGGCCTTATGAAATTGTTGCTACAATTTCCGCCGCGTACATTTAAAATCTTTATGGCTTGGGCGCAGATGGACTTGAACCATCGACCCCGGCCTTATAAGGACCGTGCTCTAACCAACTGAGCTATGCGCCCATAAAAGATTTTAAATGATACGCGTCATAAGGACCGTGCTCTAATCCGGTAGTAGATTTTCGGCCGGATTTTTTTAATAAAAAATCCGTAATCGCGTTGCGAGCCGAAAATTCACTACCGGACTAACCAACTGAGCTATGCGCCCCGGATTAAACAAAATTTCAAAATCTAATCGCTAAATCCCAAATAAATTCTTCGCCAAAGGCGAATGCGCCTCCGGCGCGAAAATCCAAATATTAAAATTTAAAACAAAAAACCTTGCATTTGGTTTTGAATTTTGTATTTGTTTATGATTTGGGATTTTTCTTAATGCCGACCAATTCCTCATATTCCTCTTTTTCAATGGTTTCTTTTTCAATCAGCCGTTGGGCGATTTTTTCCAATAGATCGCGCTTTTCGGTTAATATTTTTTGTGCCGATTGGTGTCCTTCGTTTATGATTTTAGCAATTTCGGCGTCAATTTTGCCGGCGGTTTCTTCGGAATAGTTGCGGCTTGATTCAAATTCCTGTCCCAGAAATGCCAATTCCTCTTTTTCCCCGAAAACAATCGGTCCCAGCGGAGACATGCCGTATTCTTTCACCATTTTCCGCGCTATTTTGGAAGCCACTTTCAAATCGTTGGCGGCGCCGGTGGATGATTGCCCAAAAATCATCTTTTCCGCGGCAAGGCCGCCCAAAAGCGTGGCAATTTCGGCAATGAAATCTTTTTTATCGCGCAATTTTTTTTCTTCGGTCGGAGTTTTCAAGGTATATCCGGCTGCCATTCCGCGCGAGATAATGGAAATTTTGCGTACCGGTTCGGTGCCGGGGAGCATTGAGGAGACCAGCGCGTGCCCGGACTCATGATAAGCCGCAATCTTTTTTTCGTCTTTTGAAAGCAGATGGCTTTTCTTTTCCGGGCCCAGCATTACTTTTTCAATTGATTCCAGAAATTCAGATTGAAAAATTTCTTTTTTATCGCGCTTTGCCGCCAGCAATGCCGCTTCGTTGACGACATTGGCAATATCGGCGCCGGAAAATCCGGGAGTTCGTTGGGCCACTTCGCGCAAGTTGACATCTTTTGCCAGCGGTTTTTGCCGGCAGTGGATGGCTAAAATCGCCTCTCGGTCGTTGGCGTCGGGCAGATCCAAAACAATGCGCCGGTCAAATCGTCCCGGCCGCAGAAGCGCCGGATCCAGATACTCTGGCCGGTTGGTTGCGCCTAAAACAATAATACCTTCTCCGGTTTCAATACCGTCCATTTCGGCCAGGATTTGATTTAATGTTTGTTCTCGTTCTTCGTGTCCGCCGGTGACGCCCACACCGCGCGTTTTGCCGATGGAATCAATTTCATCAATAAAAATGATCGCGCGTTTCACTTTGTGCGCCTGTTCAAACAAGTTGCGCACGCGACTGGCGCCCACACCCACGAACAATTCAATGAATTCCGATCCCGAGATGGAAAAAAACGGCACATTGCCTTCATTGGCGATAGCTTTGGCCAGCAAAGTTTTGCCGGTGCCGGGCAATCCCATTAGTAGCACTCCGCGGGGAATTTTGGCGCCCATTTTCAGATATTTTTCGGGGTTCTTTAAGAAATCAACAATTTCTTGCAATTCCTCTTTGGCTTCTTTCAATCCGGCAACATCGTTAAAGGTGGTTTTTTGTTTTTGGTCGGCGCCGCCCAGTATCCGTGTTTTAGCTTTGGTGAAATCAAACGCTTGCATCGCGTTGCCTTTGGCTTGGCGGAAAATTAGCGAAAAAACAAACAAAATGATCAACAATGGCAGAAGGCTGTAAAGCAGGGGGGCTAGCCACACCCAAACGCTGGTATCTTCCTTGGCTTCAAAATTGACTTTTGCCAAGCGATCTTTGTCGGCGCCCAGATTGATCAATGTTTGAGAAATGGAGGAATCAACTTCCTTTTTAGCGGTTGCTTTTTCTTCGTTTTCGTAGGTGATTGTTAAAACGCCTCCCGCCACCGCGACGTTTTTGATTTGTTCTTGGTTGATATCGCTTACTAATTGGGAAAGAGAAATTTCTTTGACCGCGTCGGACTTTTCAGAGAATAACGAAAACAATCCGGCCAGTGCGACCAGCAAGAAAATCGCGAATATAAAATTCTTGAAGAAAGGATTCATTGATAAACTTTTTATTCTTCCCGAGAAGTTTCTTTTAGCGATAAAAACACTTTGCCGTTGCTGATTTCAATTATACGCGCGCTGATTTTGTTTCCGATCTTGAAATTTTCCGAAAGATTTTGTTTCAGGCTGTCCGGAATTTGCGCAACAGGAACCAAGCCTTCCACGTTGTCAGAATCAAAGCGAAGAAAGATGCCGAATTCCATTATGCCGGTGATGGTGCCGTCAATGTCTTGATTGGTTTGGTATTTCTTTAGCAGTTTTTCCCGTTGTTCCATTTCGGCCATTTTTTCCGACAAAATAATTTCACCGGTTTTCGGTTTCAAGTTTAATATGCGCACCGAAAGATCGGTTCCCACGAATTTTTGCAATTCTTTCAAAATTTTGTCCGGATCGCCGCCCACTACTTTCGGATAATGGTTGCTGGCTAATTGCGAAACAGGTAAAAACGCGGGCAATCCGCCGACTTTGGCCATTAGGCCGCCTTTGTTGGCGCCGACCACTTTGATTTCCACTGCCCCGCGAGTCTCTTGTTTCTCGCGCAATTCATCCCAAATTAATTTGCGCGTTGCTCCGCTCACGGACAATTCAATGTAGCCGTTTTCGGTTTCCAGGCTCACGACTTTGGCCGAAATCAGGTCGCCTTCGTTAATATCTTTGAGGCGGTCTTTTACTTCGTAAAATTCTTTGCCATAGACGATGCCGGTGCCGATCGCGCCCAAATCAACATAGAGCGCCGAGCGTTCTTGTGTGATTATTTTGCCCTTGATGATTTCTCCGGTGCGGGGAGGATTGATTGAGACGGCGGCCATGCTTCCGTCTTTTGTAGTTTCTTTTGTCATAATTGGAACTCTACAACATTTTCTCTTGTTTTTCAAGTCTTGGGTTGACAAATGACGGTGATCGCGCTTACTATGGAAACAGCTCAACAAGAGTTGAGTTTGCGCAATGGGCGCATCCTGCCTTTGGCGGGTTAAAAACAAAAATTGAAATTTTTGTGCCAAAACCGCTCATTTTTGGCGGAAAAGATAAAATTTTTGTAAAATACAATGGACGAAGGAACTGACCAAACAACAACTCCGGCGGAACCGACAACGACTCCGACAACTCCGGAACCGACAACAACTCCGGACGAAACTCCGGCTGCGTAATTTGGCGTAATTGTCAAAACCCGAAGCATGTCGCGCGCAACGCACCATGCTTCAAAAAATGGATTGAACACCAACCATTTTTTATTTTTTGCTTATTCCTGATTTTTTCGCGGGCTTGAAATGAGCGCGACGCTTGCGCGACAAAAACAAGAATAGGCAATAAAAAAGCGGACATCTTTTTAGGTGCCCGCTTTTGCTTTTGCGTTGTGCTTTTTCCGGAAAACAAGGCATTAAGGGTAGTGAAGGTCAAACCTTCACTATTTGTATGGGCGGCCTTTATGACCGCCCGCGCACCGTCCGCACAAATAGTGGAAGATAGTGGAAGTTTGACTTCCGCTCATTTGTGCTTGACTTGCAGGATCCGGGGGTATTATAAAAGAAATCAAAATTAGAAATTCAATTTTAAAATAAAAATTAAAAATAACTGTCAAAAATCAAAACCATAAGATTTTTGAAAATAGTATGGGTGAACAATGGAGAGACATTGATCCCGATGTTGAATTTTGATTATGTAGCGTGAATCTTAGTTCAAGGAAGAAAAAACTGCAGGGGTTCAACCCCTGTATTTTTTTGATTTGGTGAGGTTGGCGGGCGGTTGTTTGGGTTAATTGGATATTTTGAACATAAGGCTTGACAGGTAAAATGGGGTGTATATAATGGAGATATACATAATTAAATGAATAATATTGATTTTGGAAAAATTGGCGGATTTGATTGGGATGATGCGAATATTGATAAGAATTGGAAAAAGCATGAAGTGGCGTTTTGGGAAAGCGAAGAAATTTTTTTCAATCGTCCGCTCTTGCTTCAATCCGACGATAAGCACTCTGGCAAAAGCGAAAGCCGTTATTACGCGTTGGGTAAAATCAATAAAAACAAACTGCTCTTTACGGCGCTTACGATCAGAAAAAATAAAATAAGAATTATTTCTGCCCGCCCGATGAGCCAAAAAGAAAAAACTATTTATCAAAAACAATATGGACAAAAATAATTTAAAAGAAATTCCAAAATTCAAAAGTGAGAACGAAGAACGCGAATTTTGGGCAAAAAACGACAGCGCCGATTATGTTGATTGGGGCAAGGCAAAAATCAATCCGGATTTACCGGATTTGAAACCGTCATTGCGCAGTGTGTCAATTCGTTTGCCGGAAAATATGATTTTCCGCCTCAAAGAAATGGCTAACAGGCGCGACGTTCCCTATCAATCACTGGTGAAAATGATCTTGGATGAAAAAATTCAGGAAGAGGCAATGACATTAAAATAGGTTTGAATTTGATAAATCAAGGATTTAGCGCAAAACCAGCCGTGGCAAGGGTCTGTTGTCAAATTAGGTTCAACTGCAATTTCCATATTTCGGCTGCGAAAAATTCATCGCTCGTCGACAGATTTAGCTTAAATATGCCTCCTCGCTCTTCATTTTTCTCGCATATTCCGCTATGCGAAATCGCTTCTGCCCCAAAATCTGAAAATTTCGTTCTG
>Ga0268282_1000107_pt1 | contig 51910 bp, 42 predicted proteins | sample saktaG_12_FD_190133 | JGI IMG/M metagenome (GOLD analysis project Ga0268282, IMG submission 190133) | Saline water microbial communities from Sakinaw Lake, British Columbia, Canada - sak_2011_5_24_120m | ecosystem: Environmental > Aquatic > Non-marine Saline and Alkaline > Saline ...
AGGGTCAAGTGAAGGCGTGTATATTTCCACCTTCAATCTTGATGTTGTAAGCAGCGCTAGTCTTATCGCTGCTGTTGACGAACTCTGGATGCAAAAAGGAGCCGGAACCTGCAATGAAACCAGCTCTACCTTAATCGGTTCAGTTGATTCTTCGGTTGCAGGCGCCGATGACAGCTTCTCAACAGGCGGAATCTTTACTATCCCTGCTTCTGACTCTCAAGTAGTTATTGTCTGCGCTAATTTTGACCAGAGCACAGCCAGCGGTACATATATCGCTGACTTTGACGCTGATGACATTTCAGGCACTGGCTCAACTTCTGGGGAAGCAGTGACAAACAGCGCAGCTGCAACTGGACAGGAAATGACTGTTCAAACAGCCGGAATTTTGACCGTAAAGAACGGCTCAAATCCAAATGCTGCTGTTCTACACGCTAATGAAACAGGAGTAAAGGTATTAGATATGACTTTCGGCACATTATATGAGCCGATTACCATTGATACCTTTAGATTCACTGTTGAGACCGGAGGTACCCAAGACAGGGATTTCTCCAATTACACATTGAAGCACGGAAGTGCTACTATTGGTTCAGGCAAATCAGCTGTTTCAGGAGTAATCACCTTCTCTGGGCTAACTGAAACCATTCCTTATTATGGTTCAGAAAGCTACAGCTTATGGATTGATACTTCTGATGCCCTTACAATGGGTTCAGGTGATAAGACAAGAGCCAAATATGCTTCTGTTGAAGCATTGGGTGATTGGTCAAACTCTGCCATTATGGCGAGCCACGATACTGGTTATTGCGGAGCAATTACCACAGAGCCGACATCTGCTTCCAGCGTTGGCCACTACGCAGTGGGCGACTTGGTTGTTCATGGTGGAGCTTTGAAGATGGTAACCACCGCAGCTAATGAGGGAACAGTTCTTACCACTGGTTTGACTTTGGACGGCGCAGTTGCTGCCTTCGCTACTGGCGAAGTAAGCAAATTCGGCAGCATGTCTCAAGCTCCTACCACTACTGGAACTGATTTATCCAATTTAGCGGTTGGCGACTTAGTGGTTTATTACGACGCTACTCCAACCAATGCCACTGGTATTGTTACAGCAGTTGATGATGATGCTAATACAGTAGCCATCAATGGCGCTACTGCAATTACTGGCGTAGCTGCAGACAATTATGTTGAAATTCCAGGCACTCAAGAATTAGCTTCCACTGGAACTGCTACTAGTTTTGATGTTGCTTACGCTTTAGGAAGCTTGGTCTACTACTATGATGCAGGCGCTACCCCCGCAGGATTTTTCGGCGTAGTAACAACTGCTTATGTTGCCGATGCGGCTGCTATTGTTATCAATGGAACTTCTATTACTATAGCCGACGCTGATAGAATTTTTGCCCTTGATGCTGATGTTTCGCAGGAAGTGTATAGCGCTCAATCAACCTATCAATATGGGGTTGGAGATGTTGTTTATCACTACTACGCTACCACAAAGGCAAGTAGCGCTTGGGCTGTAGTTACAACCGGCATTGACGCAGGCGAGACGATGGGAAGTTTGGTAACCAGCGTTGCCACTGCCGCTGCAGGCGACTGGATTATAAGAGTCACCCCGGGAGTTATCGCGTCCAACAATATGACGATGCATAATGTTGAGCCGATATTGACCGCGTCTGACACCACTTACAGCACCGGAATCGCCGGAGCAATGCAGACCATTGCCGTCTACGATATTACCGCTGTTGGCGGAGCATTGTCAGTTGAAAGTTTAGCCGTGACCCTTGAGGGTTCTGGCACCGGACAATTACCCACCACTGCGGATGCATGGGAAGTATGGGAAGGAGGAGAAAGAATTCAGAGTGGTACCGACCTTGAAGCAACTGCTGCCGCTACGTATACTCTCGATTTGACTACTCCTGAAGAAATTGCTTCCGGGCAAACCAAGACCTTTACAATCAAACTTAATACTACCGGAACCTGGACATCCACAGAGGTTGGTATGAGTTTGAGAGTGAAGATTGATGGAACCAAAGGCCAAATGGCTTCTGGACTTGATTGGTTCTACACCACTTCAGGACCGGGAACCGCGCCTACGGCTTCCAGCCCAGCCAGCATTTCTGACAGCGAATTCCCAGTGTACGGAAAGTATACCCTGACTTACTAATCTTTTCCTTGTAACTTTCTAATCTTTTCCTTGTAGGGTTAGACAAGTTTCCAAAAACCCCGCCTAGGGCGGGGTTTTTGGTTTGTTGCTGTTAGGGTCTGACCCTAACATTGTTTAGAGGTCCGACCTCTAAACATTGTTAATTCTTGTTAGGGTCAGACCCTAACATTGTTTGGGTTAACGATTCTGATTTGACAACGAGAATATTTTTGTTAAGATGAATATATTAAATAGCATAAACTTATGAGACATATTATCCAATTTAAAATTTATAAAGGAGAGGAATATTTTGTGGCCGAAGGCATTGATTTGCCTATTGTTACTCAAGGACACACTATTGATGAGACAGTGAAGAATATTAGAGAGGCATTGTCTCTCCATTTAGAGGGCGAGGATTTGTCGGAATTAGATGTGGAATCTAATTCCTCTATTCTTGTGAATTTTGAATTAGAACCACTCTATGCCTAAATTAATAAAATTATCAGGCCAAGATGTGGTTAAAATTTTCAGTGGTTTTGGATTCTCGGCTGTTTCTCAGAAAGGTAGTCATATTAAATTAAAGAGAGTTTTGCCTAATAATATGAAGCAGATTTTAACTGTTCCTAATCATAAAGATTTAGACATCGGGACAGTTAGGGCTATTTATCGTCAGGCGTTGCGATATATTCCAGAAAGCGAACTTTATCCGCACTTCTACTTATAACTTATAATAGATGCAAAAACCCGCTTCAGCGGGTTTTTGGTTTGTCGCTAGTACTGTTAGGGTCGCACCCTAACACTCCGTTGTTAGGGTCTGACCCTAACAGCTTCCACAAAAAGTTATTAACTTTTGTGTTTTATTTTTTTGTGATACAATATTCCAACATAATTAATTTTTCTATTCTATGCCTAAAAAGAATTTTTTCAGTTTTCAAAATTTACTCAATTTCAAAATTAATTCCCTGGCGCTGTCATTGGTTTTTCTTCTGCCTTTGTTTTTTCTTCCTTTTACCGCTTCACCGCTTTTCTTGAATAAGCAATTATTCTTATCAATAGCGGTTTTCTTTTTGTTTATTTTTTGGGCCGTGAAAGTCATCAGCTTGGGAAAATTTACTTTGGATTTTGGAAAAATCAGCAAAGCGATGGTTTTGTTTCTGGTTGTGATGGGCGTATCCACCATTTTTTCCATTTCTCGGACCCAGAGTTTCGCAGTCGCAGACACGGCTGATACTTTTTTGAACATACTGCTCTGCGGTTTGGTTTATTTCTTGTCAGCAAATTTATTCAGCAAAAAAGATGTTGTTGAGAAAAAAGATTCAAAGTCAAAAGATTCAAAAGAACTCAAACTCCCAGCCCGCAAATTCATCTTCGGGTTTTTAGCGAGCGCATTTGTTTTGAGCATTATTCTCCTGCTTCAAGCAGTAATTAGAAAAGCAATCTTCCCATTATTCCTTACCAAGAATTTTATTTTCAATACCATTGGAACCACAGAAGCGTTAGGCGTGTTTATCGGATGCGCATTCGTATTGCTGATGTCTTTATTCGGGAATAAAATTATAGCGGTCAAAAACAAGGCGGACATAAAATCAAAAATTATTTTCGGATTGTCCGCCATCACTGGAATTTTATTTTTTACTTCCATTGTTTTAATCAATTATTGGCTGATATGGCTTGGCGTTATCTTGGGCATAATTCTTGTCATCGCCCAGATGAGCAAAAATATGGGTCCGATTTTGACCCAGAAGGAAATCAGGCAATTTATTCTGCCTCTTTTGATTCTGGCTGTTTCCCTGGTCTTTATTTTTGTAAGAATTCCTACTGAAAAGTTGTATAGTTATTCTCCGGAGATTCAATTAACTGCCAAATCCACTGTTCAAATAGGGACTGATACAATGCGAAGCTCTGTAAAAAATCTGATTATTGGCTCTGGGCCAGCCACTTTCCCTTATCAATTTGACCTTTTCAAGCCCTTAGCAATAAATCTTGGGGCATTTTGGCAGACAAGATTCAATCAGGGTTTTTCCATTATTACAACATGGTTATCCACAGTCGGCATTCTGGGTGTTTTGTCAGTCCTCTTATTGCTCGGAATGGTTTTATGGCAGGGGATTAGGCCGTTGTTTAAGGCCAAAAATGACGATTCGGAAGAAACCAAATTATCGTCCGGAATTTTCACTGCTTGTTTGTATCTGTTTTTTGCCTGGTTTTTCTACCCGGCCAATATTGTTCTGTTATTTTTGGCGTTTTTACTGCTCGGTTTGTTCGTCGGATTGGAAAAGAAAGGGAATGTAAAAGAGATTTCATTCACTCAATCGCCCCAAAAGGCCTTTGTTATTATGATGATTGCGGTTATGGTGATGGCTGGCGCGGGCATTGGTGTATATAAGGTCAGTCAGAGATATGCGGGAGCTGTAAGCTTTGTCAATGGGGTTAATCTTATCAATTCAGAAAGCCCTGATTTGGAAAATGGGATTAAGGCGATTGTTTCCGCCTCCAATTTGGACCAAAACAAAGATGATTATTTGAGAAATTTATCTCAAGCCTTCTCGTTGCGGCTTGATGAATTAGCTGGCAATCAAGAATTGAGTCAAGAGGACAAGCAAAAGCTTTTTCAGCAATATATTTCCAACGGAGAGAGTATATTAACAGAGGCATTGCGCATTAACCCAAAAAACAGCGAAAACTGGTTTCAACAGGGCAGTTTTTATCAGTCCCTTGACGGGTTTGGAGTGCAGGGCGCAGGGCAATTAGCGATTGTAAGCTTTCAGAAAGCGTATGAGCTTGCTCCTCGGGACCCGCAATTCCCATTTGTCTTGGGGAATATGTATCTTGTGTCAGCAAAGGCAAATTCAGCGCAGATAGAAGAATCGGAAAATGCGGAAGAAAAAGACCAGGCGCAGATTGATAAACTAAAAGAAGCGCAAGAGCAGTTACTTTCGCAAACAGAAGAATATTTATTGAAAGCGATTGAGCTTAAAGAAAATCTTGTGCCGGCTCTTTATTCGTTGGGCCAACTTTACGAATTCAAGAACGATAAAAATCTTGCCTTGCAAGCGTATTCTATTATTTTGCAGCTTGTCCCCGAATATCAGGACGTTAAGGCAAGGGTAGAAGCATTACAACAATAAGTCCAAAGTTAAAAGTCAAAAGTTCAAAGTTTCAGTATTAAGTTAAAAGTAAAAATGGAGCGTAATAATAAGGAATTTAGCCAAGATTTAAAGGTACGAATTTATAAGTTTATTCTGCGATTAATTAAATTTATTGAGCTTCTGCCTAAAAACGATGATTTATGTAGAGTAGCGCGAGGTCAGTTAATCAGGAGCGGAACTAGTATCGGGGCTAATTATATTGAAGCTATAGCAGGTAGTTCTAAAAAAGATTTCGCAAACTTTTTGACTCATTCGTTAAAATCGGCTAATGAATCGAAGTTTTGGTTAGCTATTTTAAGAGATAGCGACAAGGGGGACAAAAAGAGTATTAATGATTTACTCCAAGAGTTGATTGAAATTTCCAATATTTTAGGGAGTAGCGTAAGGACGCTGAAGAATAAATAATTCTTTATTTTTAACTGCAACTTTTAACTTTGGACTTTGGACTTTTAACTTGAAAAAGTTTTCCACACTTGACTTGTATTTTTATTTTTTTGTTTTGGTGATACAATACAATACAATAAACAAAATGACTGATAATGTTCAACAAAATATTACATTAGATGATTTGGCTGGAATGATAAAAAGAGGTTTTGATGAAAACACCAAGGAGCATCAAGAAATGCGTCAAGATAGCAAAAAGATGCTTCAGGCCTTGTTTGATTTGCGCAGTGACCACGAAGAGATTGTTAAGCAAGTAAGATAGATATCCTACAGGTTTGAAGTTCAAGATTTAGAAAAGCGAGTCAAGACAGTAGAAGAAAAATTAGGAATAAAATAGAAATAAAACAAAGAAGAGATAAAAAATATAAAGGTCGGAATTTTTCCCCTATAAATAATTTAGGGGATGAAAGGAAAAGGTCGTCTTAAATTCGTTCGCCTTATTCACTGGTGCACGGTTAATAAGACGAGCAAAAAAATAATTAATAATTAATTTAGAATTACAATGAGTAAAAAATATTCTATTCTTAAAACAGGATTGACTGTTTTACTCGCGACATTGATGGTAGGCGCAGTTGTTAACGCCACTACCACTGTCGGCGATAATGTTTCAGTCGGTGGCACGCTTGGAGTGACAGGTGCGACAACCTTAAGCTCTACATTAGCGGTAACCGGCATAAGCACCTTGACTGGTCTACTCAACGCTAATGGAGGAATTGCTGTTGATACTGATAATTTTACTGTAAGCGGTACGACGGGAGCGCTTTCTTTAACCTCTAGCGCTACTGCTGGGAATTTAGCTTATATTACTTTGGACGCTGCCGCGATGACTGCGCAGACAAGTGGTTTAACTATTGATATGTCTCCAATCACTGGTGGAGCTTTTGATGCATCTGGATTGGCTATTATCGGTGACGCTGATGGTTCAGGAACTGCATTAGGCATTGCTTTAGATGGGACTATGGACTACGGAATTTCTATAGCATCAGCTACCATTAATACGGCTGACATGATTCTTTCTAATTCCGCCACGATTGACAACACTACTGATGGTACTTTAACTATTACTGAACCGATAGTAGCGATTTCCGGCAATGGTACGGTTTCCGGGACTCTTGGAGTAACCGGCGCCACGACTTTGACTGGCGTTCTTTATGCCAATGGCGGGATTGACCGTTTGACAGCTGGCGCTTTAGCGATCGGCGCAAGTACTTCTACATCGGTTGCCATCGGCGGGGCCGTAACTACTGGCGATATTGCTATTGGTGCTGCTCAAACGACAGGATTGTTGACTCTTGGTAAAAGTACCGAAGAAGCTATCCAAATTGGTGGTTATGATGGCGGAGGAACAACATTGTATTCAATTATCCTTGCGCCAAAAGCATCAGTTGTAACTGGCGGTATTACTCAGAATCATCTTGTACAAATTACAGATCCTTCTGGCGGTAGTCTTTTTGGAGATGTAAGTGGGGGTCCTACTTATGGTTTAGTAGCATCTTTTGATAGATCTGATGCCACGACAGGAGATCTCAGTGGGACAGATACTGGTTTTGACATGAGAGTAGCTAATGATGCCACAAACGATTCAACTTATGATTTACAGGGTGCTTATATAAAGGCAAAAAATGAAGGAACAGTTGATGTTTTGAAAGGATTATTTGTAGAAGCGCTAAACGATCAAACAGGGGGAATAGCTACTACCGTAATTGGTGTGGATATAGGGGTTGACTCAAATGGGGCAGAAACAACTGCTACGGGTTTAAATATTAGAAATAGCGGTGCTTCTGCTTTTACTGATATTTCGCTTCAGAATGGAGAAACCATCTCTAATGCTACTAATGGTCAAATCGCTTTTGTCTCTGATGCTGGAACAATAACAGGAGAACAGCATGGCATAGACTTAACCTATACAGGAACGTTATCTTCAGGAGATAGCATGGTTGGTATAAATAGCGTAGTTACCCCAGCTGGAAATACTGGAAACTGGATATCTGGTGTGTATGGGAAAGTTGCTCAAACTACTGGTACCCATGCCGGTTATATAAGTGGTGGAGAATTTGAAGTAAATAATACTTCTGCTGATGCACAAAATGAAATGTTTCCCTTAGTATTGGATTCTAGTAATATTAGGACGTATCATGCGAATTCAGCTTATATATGGATGCAGGATTTTGGTCCTACTGGAGAAGCTCAAGAAATGCCAAACCTTCTCAAAATTACTGGCGCTACTTCTAACACAGGGAATATGTTTTTGGCAGATGTACCCGGAACTCTTGGAGCTTCGCTGAGAATTATGGTAAATGGTACACCGTATTATATTGGTCTCTACACAGCACAAAATGACTAGAATTTTCTAACTTTAACCTAATCCGAAATTATGCGAAAATATATTACAACAATCGCATTTGTCTTGATTGGATTTGCTATGTTTGTGCCGTCTGGCGTAAAGGCAGTTGTCACTGGCTATGATTATTTGACATTTGACGCTGCTACTGATATTTATCTACCAGGTAACGGTTACCATTTTACGGTAACTAGCGGTTCAAAGGTCAATGAATTAACTGTTGGCTCTACCGAATTCACCGTGAAGCTGTTAGCGGGCTCGTTCATCACCATCACTTCGTCTGACAAAAAGGTGATGACTAGTTCGTTGGCAACTACAGTATGTAATTCAACAAATTCCACCCTTACAATATCTACGAGTGAAACGAGTGGTCTTTCCAGCGTATATCCTGATACTATTGGTATATCTGGCGATTGCGTGCCCGGTAGCTCTGGCGGAAGCGGCGGAGGTGGAGGAGGAGGTGGTGGGACAACAACAACTACCACTACTACTACGACCACAACGGCAACAGGCACGGCTACTGCTACAGCATCAGGCGGTGGAACAGCAACAGCAACCACTTCTGGAGGAGGAGGAGCTACAGTTAATATTCCAGGAGGAGCTGTGTCATCCGACACTACTGTTTCTGTCACGCCGACTGCTACTACTGCATCAACAGTTTCAAGTTTTGTGGCAGGAGTTACCAGCGGACAGAGCGTAGTAGGAGGTTTTGTCTATAATTTTTCTGCGGAATCAGGAGGAACATCAGTGACTACTTTTAATAACAATGTCACTATCACAATGACCTATACTGATGCCCAGATTGCCGGAATAGATGAAAGCACTCTTACTATCAGTTATTGGGACGCTACAACCGAAACCTGGATAGCTCTGACAACCACTGTTGATACGGCAACCAATACCATAACAGCAACGACCGACCACTTTACTTATTTCGCTATTATTGGAACAGAGGAAACAACACCTCCAGCAGAGGTTATTCCCCTCTCCCAAATGACAGCAACCCAGCTTAGAGCCAAGATTGCGGAGTTATTACAATCAATCTTACAGCTTCAAGCCGCTTTGCTGGAATTGAAAGGGGAGACAGGGACCATAACAGGCATTCCTTCCACCTTCACATTTACAAACAATCTGAAGCAGGGAATGTCATCTACAGATGTTAAGTATCTCCAGATAATCCTTAATTCTTCTGCAGACACCAATGTAGCAACAACAGGCGTTGGCTCTTCGGGACATGAAACCAACTACTTTGGTTCTCTGACCAAAGCAGCAGTTATTAAAATCCAGAATAAATATGCTTCCGGGATTCTCACTCCAGTGGGACTCTCTCAAGGCACTGGATATGTTGGTTCCTCAACCCGCGCCAAACTCAATGCTCTGTTAGGTAAGTAACAATGTTTAGAGGTTGAACCTCTAAACATAAATTAATCCAATCTAAATTGATTTTTCCTTGTGAATCCAAAAGCCCCCTTCGATAAACTCAGGGGGCTTTTGCTTGTTAGATTGTTCGATGTTAGGGTCAATGTTAGGGTCAGACCCTAACATCGTTGTAATGACGCCATTGTTAGGGTCAGACCCTAACACTTCACTATAGTAAATAAATTCTAAAGAAGTATAATTAGAATATAGTTTGTTAGGGTCTGACCCTAACATTTAGATTCTAAAATTAATAGAATAAAAATGCCTTCAAAAAATACAATAAGGAATTTTGTTAAAGGAGGAATTTATCATATTTACAATCGAGGAGTTGAGAAGCGTACTATTTTTTTAGACCAGCAAGATTATAGAATGTTTCTTTATTATCTCAAATCGTATTTGACAGCCCCAGATACTCAAAAAGATTCGCCACGTATCATTTCAAGATTGGGTCCAGATTTTGATTTGTATAAAAATATTAAACTTCTGTGTTATGTTCTGATGCCCAATCATTTTCATTTTTTAATTCAGCAAGAATCCGAAGATGCTATTATCGAATTTATGCAAAGATTAAGCAATGGTTATGTAAAATATTTTAATGAGAAATACGAAAGAGTTGGTTCACTTTTTCAAGGGAGATATAAAAGTATCTTTGTATCTAAAGATGAGTATCTTTTGCATCTTTCTTCTTATATTCATATAAACCCAATAGAACTTAAAGATTATTCAGATCTTAAAAGTTTTGAAAATTATTCTTTCTCAAGCTACCCGGATTATATTGGCAAACGGAATACCTCTTGGGTATCGAGAGATACTATTTTGAATTATATGGAAGGAGAAAAATTTTTTGAATATAAAAAACAAACCGAAAATCTCGCTGCGGTTTCCGATAAATATAAAGAGGAATCAGCGTCTTATTCATTAGATTAAATATCAGTTGTTAGGGTCAGACCCTAACATCGTTGTAATGACGCCATTGTTAGGGTCAGACCCTAACAATTAGGGGAGTTATCCACGGGGGAGGGTGCGAATGAAAAATTGGCGCCATTTTCTTTTTTTGTTTTTATATTTCTTTTTTTGTTTTTTTATAGTATGATGAAATAATTAAATATGATAAAAAAAGGCAATAAAAAATTGATTGTCGGTTTTGGGCTAATGTTTTTTGCTCTGCCTTTTCTTGTTTTTGCTTATTCCTCTGGGACACAGAGTAAATTTTATTTAGAGCAGGATTTTGACAAAACCGACCGAGAAACCTTATATGCCACAATCCGCTATGTCTCCACCAATGCTTATTTCTACATAGAGAACCAGTGGTGGGAAGATTTGCCCGTAGGAGAAAGGGATTCTCTCAATACAAAATTGGTTGATTTGGCGAAACATTTTGATTCAGAAATTTATCCCAAAATGACAGATACTTATGGCTCCGAGTGGAGGCCCGGGATTGACGGCGACTATAAAATAACAATTCTTTTCCATCAAATGAAAAACGAGGCGGCCGGTTATTTCCGGACCATTGACGAATATCCCACCATCCAAGCGCCGGGGTCAAACGAGAGAGAGATGATTTATCTCAACACAGAAGTTCTTGGTCACTCGTATCCGGAAAGCTATCTTGCCCATGAGTTTATGCATTTGATAACCTTTAATCAAAAAAACAGACAAACAGGGAAAGATGAAGATGTTTGGCTGAATGAATTAAGGGCCGAGTATGCCCCGACGCTTTTGGGTTACGACGCAGAATATACCGCTACCAATTTGCAGAATCGGGTACGCAATTTTATTGATTATCCAAATGATTCTTTGGCAGAATGGAAGGGAAGCGTAAGCGATTATGGGATAATCAGCATGTTTGGCCAGTATTTAGTGGAACATTACGGAATAAACATATTAAGAGATTCTTTAAGCTCATCAAGCGTGGGGTTGGTCTCTTTGGATTACGCCTTGGCCAAAAATAATATCAAGAAAAATATCGCAGAGGTTTTTACCGACTGGCTGATAGCGATATCAGCTAATAATTGTTCCTTGGGCGAAGAATATTGCTACAATAATGATTTTTTGAATGCCATTAAGGTTGCTCCTTCTTTGATTTATTTGCCCTCAACTCAAGAAAGCCATTTGTCCTTAATTTATGCTGTTAAAGAATGGTCGGGAAATTGGTATAAAATTGTGGGGGGAGACAAGGGCTTAAAAGTTGAGTTTACCGGTCTTACCAGTAAATCCTTTATTGTTCCTTATTTAATAGAGCGCGGGAATAAAATTCAGTCAGTTAATTTTTTAAATTTTGATGGGAATAATCAAGGCACAATAGAACTGCCTTATTTTGGCGAGAATAATCAATCATTGATTTTACTTCCTGTTGTTGAGAAAAAAGTTTCTGATTTTTCAAACAGCGAACCGTCTTGGAGATTTTCATTGTCAGTTTCCACTTTTGAGAACGGGAATAGCGGGAATGGAGAAGAGCCAACATCGGAACCCGAGCCTGAACCAGGACCTAAACCGATTAGTCAGATGACCATCGCGGAATTAAGAGCTAAAATTTTGGAAATTCAGCAGATGTTGGTTCAGCTTTTAACAGAGCTTCAGAAAATAAAAGGAGAAGCAGCCAGCTGTAATAGGTTTGACAATAATCTTTATTTTGGCTTGGCCAATAATGCCGAAGTAAAATGTTTGCAGGAATTTTTGAAAAATCAAGGAACTGATATTTATCCCGAAGGACTGCTTACTGGAAATTTTTATTCTGCCACCAAGCAGGCGGTCATCCGTTTCCAGGGAAAATACGCAAGCGAGATTTTGTTGCCGCTCGGGATTCAAAGTGGGACCGGGTATGTCGGGACAAGCACGCGGAGCAAGATTAATCAATTATTAGGCAAGTAATTTAGCAGAGACAATGCTGCAAGCAGCTAAAAAATTTTTCTTTGAAAACGCCGGGATAAAGCAGACAATCATAAAAAATACTTTCTGGCTAACATTGGCCGAAACAATCAGCCGATTTTTGCGGCTGATTTTGATTATTTACACAGCGCGCATTTTGGGCGTAATGGAATACGGGAAGCTTACTTTTGCGCTCGCGTTTATTTCGTTTTTTGTCGTCTTCTCCGACCTTGGCATATCGCCGCTTGTTAGCAGGGAAATAGCGCAGAATAAGGAGAATGAAAGAGAATTTTCGGCAATAGTTTCTTTGAAGGCATTTTTGGGGATATTGGCCTTTGTATTGGCAATAATCGTTTCGTTCTTTATAACCAAGGATGCGGCGGTTCAAAGAATCATTTGGCTTTTAGCTTTCTTTATGGTTTTTGACAGCTTTGCCGAGCTTTTCTACGGATTTTTAAGGGCGCGCCAAAAAATGGAATACGAAGCCATTATAAAAATAGCTTACGCAATAGTTTTCGCAATTATCGGATTTTTTATTATTTTTAAATTTCCTTCCGCGCAAAATTTGAGCTTAGGATATTCTTTTGCCAGCTTTTTGGCTTTAATGGGACTATTAGTGTTTTTTCATTTTATAATCGCCCGAATAAGATTCGCTTTTGATAAAAATGTTTGGAAAAAGTTTTTGATGCTCTCTTGGCCCTTGGCTCTGGCTGGTCTTTTCAGTACCATTTACAGCCAAATTGATTCGGTAATGATGGGTTATTGGGGATATATGGTCCAAACCGGATGGTATAATGCCGCTTACAGGATTATCGGAGCAGCGCTAATCCCCGGGGCAATGATAGCTGTCAGCTTTACACCGGCTCTTAATGTTGCCTATAAAGAATCAAAAGAAAAATTGTCCAGAATATACAAACGGTTTATGGAAGTTATGTTTTTTCTTTCAATTCCGATTTTGGTTGGCGGGATTGTCTTGGCGCCGAAGATTATAAATTGGGTTTACGGCAAAAGTTATCTGCCTGCGAGTTTTGCTTTGCAAATTTTGATGGCCATAGCAGCTGTCACTTTTTTGCTTTATCCGCTCGGAGCGATATTATTGGTTTTCAATTTTCAAAAAAACGCTTTTTGGATTACCGTTGCCGGCGGAATCATTAATATTTTTCTGAACCTGATATTTATTCCAAAATTTGATTTGTACGGCGCTGCTTTGGCAACCCTTATCACATACATTATATTGCTTGCCCTTATGTTTGTCTTCGTGGACAGATGCATTCATATTCGCTGGCTTGATTTCAGGGGATTATTGAATCTTTTGGGGATGGTTTTGGCAGGGATTATTATGGGTCTTGTTTTAAAGTCCACGGCCATCTATAACACGCATGTGGTTTTTTCAATTTTAATCGGCGCCGGGGTTTACTTATCCGCCTTTTTTGTATATAAAGGATTATCAGACAGAATACTCTTAAAAAGGCGTTAAAATATGAAAAACAAGATTAAAAAAGTTTTAATATTGGGCGCATCAGGAATGTTGGGGAGCGCGGTTTATGATGTTTTAAAAGAAAAATATAAGTTAGTTTTAACCTTTAGGGACTTAAAAGAAAAAGAGCTTTTGGAAGCAAAATACGGCGGCACAGGAAATCATCAGTCAGAAGAGCTTGATTTAAAATTTGTTTATCAGGATTATTTAGACAAAAAAGGGGATCCCGGAGAATATTTTAATTCATTTCTCGAAAGAGCGGGGGAGATAGATTTTGTTATTAATGCAATTGGGATTACCATTCCTTTTTCTCTAAAAGACCCGGCTTCAACTTTTTTTATTAATTCTGCTTTTCCGTTTATTTTATCTAATGTTTTCGGGAGTCATTTAATTCACATTACAACGGACTGCGTTTTTAATGGGAGAGAAGGTGCTCCCTACAATGAAGATTCTCCCAAGACCCCTTATGATATTTATGGATTTTCGAAAGCCTTGGGCGAGCCAACTAATTGCTTAACATTAAGAACATCTATAGTTGGCAGAGAATTGCAAGGATTTACCAGCCTTTTAGAATGGTTTTTACAACAAAAAGGCAAAACCGTTGATGGATTTACTCAACATTTTTGGAACGGCATTACTACAAGAGAATTTGGAAAAATTTGTGATAAGATTATGGAGCATAGGGGACATTATCCTGAATCAGGCATTTATCATATTTTTTCTACAACTCTTTCTAAATATGATATGTTGATAAAGTTTCAAAAAAAATACAGTATTGATTGTGAAATTATTCCAGACGACTCTAACGAAGCCGATCGTACTTTGTCTACAATTTATCCATTGTGTTCTCAATTAGACATCCCTAGTTTTGACGAAATGTTAGAAAATTTATAATTAAAATAATACTATGAAAGTAGCAACAATTTTAGGAACAAGACCAGAGTTGATTAGGTTATCAGAAATTATTAAAAAACTTGATAGATTCACCAACCATATACTTATTCATACTGGTCAGAATTTTGACTATGAATTGAACGAAGTATTTTTTAGAGATTTAGAGATTAGAAAGCCTAATTATGTAATGCAATCTGGAGCTGATACGCTTTTTAAACAAGTAGCGATTATTTTAGAAGAAGCAGAGAAGATATTAATCAAAGAAAAGCCAGACGCAGTATTGATATTAGGGGACACTAATTCTGGATTAAGCGCCATAGTTGCTAAGCGTTTGGGCATTCCTGTATTCCACATGGAAGCAGGAAATAGATGCTATTCCGATAAGACGCCGGAAGAGACAAATAGAAGAATTATAGATTCTTGCTCTGATGTTTTGTTGCCATATACCCAAAGAAGCAGAGAACAGTTGCTCGTAGAAGGATATCATCCCGGGAAAATATTTGTAACTGGGAATCCCATAGTTGAAATTATAAGGAAAAATAAGGAAAAAGCGGAAAAGAGCAAAATTCTTGATGAACTAAAGATAAAAGATGGAGAGCAATATGTTTTAGCAACAATGCATAGAGAAGAAAATGTTGATAATCCAAAAGTATTTGTTGGTTTGTGTGAGGCATTGGCGGAAATATCTAAGAAATATAGGGTTATTTTTAGCACTCATCCGCGCACTATGAAAAGATTAGAAGATGATGTAAAAAATAAAAATGATAATCTACAGTTTTTAAAACCTTTCGGGTTGTTCGATTTTTTGAAGCTCGAGATGAATGCTGTTTGCATAATTACTGATTCAGGTACTATACCAGAAGAAGCTGCCGTTTTGGGCAAGCAGTGTATTTTTACAAGAATATCTACAGAAAGGCCAGAATTGACTGATTCGGGGAAGGTAATAGTCTCAGGAGTTGATAAAAATGATATTTTAGATAGTTTTAATATAGCGATGAATTCTCCTATAGATAAGGAAACAAGGATACCTCTGGACTATAACGACAATGTTTCAGATAAAATTTTGAAAATATTAATGAGATATAAAAATGTTTGATGATCAAAAAATATTAATTACAGGAGGAACCGGTTCGTGGGGCAATGAGATTACGAAACAGTTACTGGAAAGATATAATCCACGGGAGATTATAATTTATTCGCGTGGTGAATTTACTCAAGTACAGATGGATAGATTGTTTAAAAATTCCAAGTTAAAATTTGTTATAGGAGATGTGGCAAATTTGGATACATTAAATACGGCGATGATGGGCGTTGATTATGTTTTTCATCTAGCTGCGCTTAAACATGTCCCTGTCTGCGAGAATAATCCATGGCAATCAATTAATACGAACATAATTGGCACACAAAATGTCGTGAGGGCGGCGATAGGCAATAAGGTTAAATTAGTTATTGATTGTTCAAGCGATAAGGCGTGTGCTCCAGTTAATATGTACGGACTTTGTAAGGCAATCGGGGAAAAATTAATAATCCATGGTAATCAAGAGACAAACAAAACTAAATTTGTATGCACAAGGGCAGGCAATGTCATAGGAACTCGCGGAAGCATAATACCATTTTTTAGAGATTTAATAGAGAGAGGAGAAGATGTCCCTATAACTGACCTTAATATGACCCGATATTATATGACAATAGGAGAAGCAATTGGCTTATTACTCGGTGCGGCAGAGCGTTGTTTAGGGGGGGAGATATTTGTTACAAAAATGCCTGCGTGCAGGATTGTTGATATGGCAGAAGTTATGATTGAAGAATTGGGCAGTAAAAGTAAAATAAAAGAAATTGGAATTCGTCCTGGCGAAAAATTACATGAATATTTAATTTCCGAATATGAAGCAAATAGTACAATCATACTTGATGACGATTATTATGTGATATTGCCCCAGCAAGACATAAATGGTTTAAGAGAAAAATATAAGGATTTTAAGAAATTTGAAGGCGACAAATATTCATCAAATGATAAACTGATGAATAAAGAAGAAATCAGAGAAAAACTGAAACAAGGAAGATTCATTTAAAAACGTATCGTCCAAGCACTTATATATTCTTGACACAGAAGAGATGGAAGGAGAGGGACGGGAAGTGATATGCGATGGGTTGAGATAGATCCTTGATTATTTTCCAGAAAAATACAGGTTTTCGGATCACTGCTCCGTGATCTCTTTTGATGAATTTTAACCCATTCATTCCAACGCATTTGAATCCCGCGTTTTTTAATTCTTTTATTGTCCAACCGCTTTTATGTATTTGGAATTTATCCGGATCTTTTTGTTCTACGAACCCGTTGGGCGTAAAAATAATTATTTTTTTTCTGGCGATTTTTTCTATTTTTCCTAATAACATTAACCCGCTTCTTTTTTCCAAATGTTCTATTAAATCAAGGGCCATCACAGCGTCGAAACTTTTTTCTGGGAAAATCTTATCAATATCTAGGGCGTTAGCCCGGATATATTTATCGTGTATTTTTGATGTTTCTTCCCGGACATCAACGCCCACAGAATAAGCCCCATATTTAATATATTTTAGAGGGGATCTTGCGCCACAGCCCAAATCCAAAACAGAGTCTGTGTTTTTTAATTCCTTTTGAAGTTTCCTGAAATATTTTTGGTCGCTTGAGATTAAAAAACGATATATGTTTTTCATAGCCTGAATAGTGCGCGGAATATCTCCGCGTTTTTGTTGGCGTCGTGGTTGGCAAAAAATGTTTTTTTGGCATTTTGGATTAACTGGCGCGCTAAGTCGGGATTTTCAATCAGGGTTTTAATGCCCTTTTTCAATCCTTCCACGTCGTTTTTATCCACTATCATAGCGAAATTATTTTCTTTAGCGTATTTTACAAGGTAGGCGGTGGCAGGCGCGTGAATCAGCATCGGCTTACCAGCCACTAAATAATCGGTAAGCTTGCCGGGCGTGGCGGTGTTTATAATGTCATTACTTTTTGTTCCCCAGGAAAGAGGAAGGAACAAAATATCCGCTTGGCTTTGGATTTTAGGCATATCTTGCGGAGGAGCAACAGAGATTTTAATTTTGTCGCTTTCTTTAATACCGATTCTATCCAGGTAATCGCGGGGGTTGGGGCAATAGATGTCCAATTTTAAATCCAAATCATTGATTTCCTCCACTGCTTGAATAAGGTTTTTAATGGCATTGATTTGTGGCCAGTAAATCCGGCCGGTAAAGAGAATGGAAAATGGGGGAGTCGGTGAATATTCGCTTTGAGAGGAAAGATATGGCTCGGGAAAAGCAGCGTTATGTATTATCTTTATTTTTTCCCCAATGTTTCCGCCATAGCGGTTGATATAGAAATCTTTGGTGCCTTGATTGGTAACAATAACCTGTTCCGCTTGTTTAAATAATTTTGGCTCCAATATTTTTGACAATATGCCTCCGGGAAAAGGGAAAAAATTGCCTTTGTAAATATCAAATAAAAATAACCGGAAAGGAACCTTGGTCATTTTATGCAAAAAGTAAGTCCCGAGCATAGCCGGGCCATAGTCGGAAAAGCCCAGTAGAACATCTATTTGCTTTTCTTTAATTGATTTTTTGCCTTGTTTTATAATCCAAAATATTTGAGTGGTTATTATCGGTATTCCTATAATATTTCTTACGACCCGGCTTCTTCTCGCCAAATGTTTCAACTTATTTAACAAAGAACTTTTTTCGGTAATCATTTTTTCTCCTTGAGCTTTTATCCGGTCCTCTCTGGTGGCCCTTGGATTATCATAAAAAATATATTCGCCATCAAGCCAAGTTCCTTTTTGAGCGGAGAGATTGTCAATATTATAGAAGCTTGTTAGGATAAAATAACGGTTAATCGGGAAATCCCGGAGAAGATTATAGAGATTCTGCGGTCCGCCGATGGCCGGCGGGGCGTAGGAGGAGATAATAAGAATTTTTTTAAGATTTTCATCCATGAAAAAAATAGTATTTATAATGAATAATTTTTCAATCGGGGGAACAGAGAAGTTTCTTTATAACCTTATTAAAAATTTTGATAGAGATAAGTTCCAGATTTCCATAGCAAGCACTTGGGGGAGCGGTCCTTTGGAAAAAGATTTTCAAGAGCTGGGATTGCCTATTTATTTTGCCGGGCCTCGGGGAACTCTTTCCAATATCTTTGCAAAGATATTTTCCGTGTTTGGCACTACTTTTAGATTAGTCATTTTTTTAAAGAAAAACAAGCCGGACATAGTGATTACGTCGCTTTACCAATCAGATATTTTAGGCATTTTTAGCGCTTGGCTGGTTGGAGTGAAAAAGCGAATTTTTATTCAGCATGATGTCAAGCGATTAAATTTTTTTGTAAGAATTATAAAAAGGATTTTTGCTGTTAATTTGGCAACCAAGATAATCGCCAATTCAAATACGACCAAAGATTTTTTGATTTCTTTTTTCAGGGCGCCTGAGTCCAAAATTTCGGTGATTTACAATGGCGTGGATTCCGAGAATATGAAACGAGGCGCCAAGAAGGCGGCAGAAAAGAATATTGTCTTCGGCATTATCGGACGATTGGAGCCGGTCAAGGGGCATATTTGTTTTCTAGAAGCAATGAAAATATTGAAAAAAGAGGGATTCGAGCCGCAAGCATTACTTGTCGGCGACGGAGAGCTTAGGGAACAATTAAAAGAATTTACGAAAAAGAACGGGCTTGAGAATATTCAATTTACAGGAATGGCAGGCGATGTGCCTGCTCAATTGAAATTAATTGATGTTTTGGTTGTGCCGTCGCTTAGCGAGGGTTTCGGATTAGTTGCGCTTGAAGGATTGTTTTCAGAAAAAGTAGTCGTGGCTTCTGCCTTGCCCGCCATCAAAGAGTTTATACAACACAACGATAATGGATTTCTATTTGAGCCGGGCAACGCAAAAGAGTTGGCATTAATTTTGAAAGCGTTAATAACGGACTATAATTTTCTTTTAAGCGCTCAAGCGAGAATAAAAAAATGGCTTGAAACCACGGGGCAGAGATTTAATATTGCTAATGTCGCCCTTTGCTACGAAGAAATTTTTAGTTGATTATCGGCCTTGTTTAAAGAACAATCCCAAACTTTTGAAGAAGATATTCAGGTCAAGGATAAATGACCTGTTTTTTATGTAGTAAAAGTCGTATTCCACTTTTTCAAAGTCATAGCGTATTTTTTCATTCAAATTACCTATTTCGCCTGATGTATTAAGATACCCGGAATTCATTTGGGCCCAGCCCGTAATCCCCGGCTTTACCAGATGCCTCAAGTGATAATAAGGAATTTCTTTTTCCAAAAAAGCGATATTTCTTAAACTTTCCGGCCTTGGGCCGATAAATGACATTTTACCGGAAAGAATATTGAAAATCTGGGGAATCTCATCAATGTGAAAATATCTCAATATTCTTCCCTGTTTTGTTATTCTCATATCTTCTTTGCCCTGACTCCAATCATCTCCCAAGCAGTCGGCATTTTCTTTCATTGTTCTGAATTTAGCCACTTTTATTTTATTAAGATTTTTTCCCAATCGTTCTTGGATATAGAAGACAGGTCCTTTGTCGCCTATTTTAATAATAAGCGGGACAATCAGCCAAAAAGGGATGGTTAATACCAAAAATATCAAAGCCAATAAAATATCAAGGATTCTTTTGGTCTTATCATAGAATCGTTTTTGGCCTTCTTGGAGATTTTCTAAAAACCAAGCTTGGTCTATAAATCCGATGGGGATTTTTTTGAGGATAATTTCATAGGCTTGCGCTAAATCAAGAAGGTTTACTCTTAGAGAGAGATATTGATAAAGTATTTTTTCAAGAGCCGGATTTTCAGAAAGGTCTTTAGCAAGAATAAGTGTATTTATTTTTGATTCTTTTATCTTTTGAGGCAGCTCAACAATATCGCTGGCAAGTATTAATTCCATCATTTTATATCCGAGCTGAGGGTTTCTCATTAATATCTGGGCGAGTTTTTCTGACTCATTAGTAATGCCGATTATGGCAATGCGGTTTTGGAAATACGAGGAAAAAAGATAAAGCGCTAATTTGCGCCATAGGATTATAAGAAGCCAAAGTATAGCCGTAAGGACGACAAGGTTGGTCTTTGGAGTAAGTCCGAATATCGGGAACAAATAAAAGAATATCACACCGGCCATCAGGCATAGTAAAAGCGCGAAACTTAGCCGGGCAAGAAAGGAACTATTGAGATTGGCAATATTAAGTTCGTAGAGTTCAAAAAAAAGAAAGATAAATATCCAAACGAGAAACAGCGGAGAAAAAGCGGCGAGATGGTTTGAGAATATTTGAGGCGTTAGATTTTGACCAAATCTGATAATAAGAGTTATAATCAAGGAAACATAAAACAGAGAGAGGTCTCCCAAAAAGAGCAGGATTTTTCTGAAAATGGTAAGATTGAGCATTTGCTTCATCCTAAACCAAACTCTCTCTAATTTCAATCCTTTTCGCTCAAAATCCATTTATGGGCAGGAAATCAAGAGCAAAAAAAATAAGAAGGTCCGGGCAAGCCGAAAAGTTTATTAAAAAGCAGCCCAAGGGCGCTGTTAGCGGTTTGGAAAAAACTTGCCTTTTTATTCTTTATTCCTCCGCCTATTTGATGCTTTTAGTTCCTCTTATAGTAAACGGGGATTTTCTTTTTCCTTTTGTCGGGCCGAAGGGGTTATATTTGATGGCGTTGATAGAAATATTTTTTGCCGCCGGAATTTTCTTGATGATTTACTCTCCCAAATATCGCGCTAAGCGCAATGCTCTTTCTCTCGCCATCGGTTCTTTTGTATTAATTATGGCATTAGCCACTGTTTTCGGGGCCGACCCTTCACGCAGTTTCTGGTCTAAGTTTGAGAGGATGTCAGGCCTTTTAATATGGCTTCATCTTTTCGGCTTTTTTGTTGTTTCCAGGGCAATATTGAAAAAAGATGCTTGGCTGAGGATTTTTAGTTTCTCAATATTGGTTTCAATGGTTGTCTGTTTTTTGTTTTGGCTGGACAAGACAGGGGTGAAGGGCCTTTCCGTCGCTTATAACGGGTCAACTGTCGGCAACAGTTCTTTTCTTGCCACTTATCTTCTTTTTAATCTTTTCTTCGCTATTTATTCATTTTTTGAATTAAAGAAAAGAAAAACGTTGCAATTTTTCTTTATCAAAGAATCAAGGAAAATCTGTTTAACAATAGCAACGACAGGGTTTGTTTTTTTGTTTGTGACTCTAATGTTCAGCACGGGCCGAGCAGCCATTCTGGCCTTTTTCGGAGGAACAGGATTATTGCTGTTATTATATCTGGCCTTGAAGCACAAGAAAAATAACATTCGCTTAATTGCAAAAATATGCCTGATTTTTGGATTAGTGATTTATCTGTCCGGAACAGCTTTGCTTTTGTGGCATAACAGTCCTGTTCAGCAATGGCTTTCCGAGAGAGCCAACAAGTCGCGTCAAGTTATTTGGTCAAACGCCTGGCAGGGATTTTTGGAAAGGCCTATTTTGGGCTGGGGCCCGGAGAATTTTTCTTTTGTTTTTCATGAGCATTTTGACCCCGGATTCTATCTCTCGGAGATTTATGGAGCAGACACTCGTTTTGACCGAGCTCACAATATTGTTTTTGACAATTTAGTAAACGGAGGGGCATTGGGATTAATTGGATATTTGTCTATGTTCGGAGCCAGTTTTTGGATTTTATGGAGAGGTTATCGAAGGAAGAAATTGGACTTTATGACTGCCGCTGTGCCGTCTGTGATATTGGTGGCTCATTTTACGCAGAATCTTACGGTTTTTGATATGCCGGCCAGCTTTTTGATGTTATTCATAACTTTTGGTTTTATCAGCGCTGTTTCCTGTAACAATAATATACCGGCGCAAGGGGCGATTTTGATAAGGAACAGAAAGAGCAGGATAATATTTTTACCCTTAATTGTGTTTTTGTTGTTCCTTTCTTTATCGTCGTTTGTTATAAAACCGGCTCGGGCCGGCACGGGAATAATCGGCGTGATGAAAAGTCCGACTTTTGAAGCAAGAAAGCCCTTTTATGAGATGGCCCTGCATTCTTCGCCCATGGGCTTATATCAAATAAGAGAGCATTTAGCCAACAATATTTTTACTTTAATAAAAGCGAGGTTGGCCGAAATAGGGGATTTTGAAATTGTTACTCAAGCGTTAGAGGAGGCCGTCCACAATTCCCCTTTTGATTATTACAACCGGCTTACTCTTGCCAGAGTTTACGATGCATACGCAGAACTTCAAAAGGAAAAAAACGAAGTTGTTTTAAAAAGGGCAGAGCAGGTCTTGCAGGATGCGCTTCGGCTTTCGCCGACCAAACAGGAGGGCTATTGGGAAATGGCAATAACGAAGTCAATGCTTAATAAAAACGATGAAGCGGCTGACCTGCTCGAAAAGGCGATTTCTTTGGACCCAAGAGTGATTCGTTCTTATCAGACAGCGATACTTTTTTACGAAAAAATTGGAGATATGGAGAAGGCGCGCCAGAAAGGAGACGAACTCTTAAAATATTATCCGGAGTTAGAATCGTTGGTTCGACAGATTTTAGAGCAAGACAACACTCAAAATCCTTGACAATATTGAGCTCGTTTGCTAATATAGCAATTAGTGAGTGTCTCGAAGCAATTCGGGACTCCAAACAAATCGGCGAAAGACTCCTTGGAAACTAGGGGTCTTTTGCTTTTTCGTTCTGTCTGTTGAAATCAGGATTCAACACACCGGCCTGTTGAAACTGTCCTATTGAAATCAGGATTCAACAGGACAGTTATCAATGATCAGTTATCAATGATTTTTAGATAATCTTTAGGCCTTGTGCCCTGTGGATAACTTTTCCCAAAAAATTACGAGGCCGGGCCTCGTAGTGAGAATCCTCAATACTAGCGTGGGTTCCGACATTTCACGAAAATTACGAGGCCCGGCCTCGTAATGACCCAGAAATGAGATAATGAGAATCTGCCGAGAAACGATCTCGGCAGATCTCGGCAGATCTCGGCAGATCTTGATTTAATCGGCGTATTGTCAATGATGTTAGGGTGCGACCCTAACAACTAACAATGGTGTGCTTTGTAGTCCTCTTGTCTTGGATGGAGAGAAGGGCTATACTGGAATTGGGTCTCCGCGCTGCACTCACTAAAAGATTTTTTGGAGTTAACCGGCGGAGGCCCATAAAGGGTTTTTTCGCGCGGGACAAGCCATAACGGCAACACTCTTTAAAAGTTTTTCAGAGTTAACCGGCGGAGGCCCATAAAGGGTTTTTTGTCAATCCTGTTGAGGGTCTGTTGAGGTCTGATTTCAACAGCCACAACAGCCAATAGTTGACCAACAAGATGGCGGCAATATCGGCGATGGGACGGCGAGCAATAACTTATAAATTTCAAAGCGGATGGATATTAAAGAATTATTGCCAGAGACACAGGAGAATATTTCTTTGGCGCAATATTCAACTTTTAAAATAGGCGGAAATGCGAGATTTTTTTTCGTAGCTGACAATAAAGAGGATATTTTAAAAGCAGTCAAGGCAGCTAAACAATGCAGGTTGCCCTTTTTTATTTTAGGCGGAGGAAGTAATATTTTATTCCCGGATAGAGGATTTGACGGAATAGTAATAAAAATCCAAAGCGTAAAAGCCAAGACCCAAAATAATATAATTTATGTGGATGCGGGAGTTCCGCTATCGCAGTTAGTTGCTATGGCAGAGAGAGCGGGACTATCCGGATTGGAATGGGCGGCAGGGATATATGGCACTGTCGGAGGAGCGGTTAGGGGTAATGCCGGCGCTTTTGGCGGACAAATATTAGATGCGCTAAAATCGGTTGAATATTTTGATACTGCCAAAGAAGAAATCAGGCAGTGCAATGTTCAAGAATGCCATTTTGATTATCGTTCCAGTATTTTTAAAAAGAATAAAGATTTGATTATTCTTTCTTGCGAATTCCAATTAGAGAGCGCGAGCAAAGAAGACATCAAGAAAAAGATTAAGGAGTATAAAAATTATCGAGCAAAACATCACCCTTTGGATTATCCTTCCGCCGGGTCAGTTTTTAAAAATCCCGAATTAACGGAGGAGATAAAAATTGGTTATCCGGAAATTGCGAAGAATGGATTCGCCCCGGCCGGATTCCTGATAGAAAAAGCCGGACTTAAGGGCAGGGTCATCGGCAAGGCGCAAATATCTGCGAAACATTGCAACTTTATTATCAATTTAGGGGGAGCTACGGCGAAGGATGTTTTAGAATTGATAGCGTTAATTAAAAAAGAAATCAAAAATAAATTTCAAATTGATTTAAAAGAAGAAATTTTTATCGTCTGAAGTTTTCCACATTGACACATTGTTTTAAAAGAAAGAAAATATATTAAAGGAGGCCGATTAAATACTCATTAAATAATTAAAAGCTTAAACTACTATGGTTAAAAAGAAGAAGGTCGCCAAAAAGAAGGTAGTTAAAAAGAAGAAGGCCGCCAAAAAGAAGAAGAGATAAATCTTCTGAAGATTTAATTAAATATTATTTGAAGAGGAGAGAGAGGAAGCAATGAAAGTTAATATCAAAACTACAAATATTGAGTTAGATGAGGCTCTTGTAATTTGGGTCAATGATAAAATAGGAGAATTGGATAGAATTTTAGGAGCTTTTGCCCCGGATGAATTTTTTGCCGGGGAAAAGGAAAAGATAGAGGCATTTGTTGAAATTGGAAAAATTTCAAAACATCATCTTAAGGGTGATGTTTTTCGCGCTGAAGTGCAATTATCATTACCCAAAAAATCATTGAGAGCAGTAGCTCGCGATAATGATTTGAGGATAGCCATTAATACCGCCAAAGAAGAAATTCAGAGAGAAATCAAGAAATATAAAGGTAGACGCGTGGTCCGAGCCAGAAAATGGGCAAGAAAATTTAAAGAAAAATTTCGCATAACAGAGATTTTACGGGGCGAAAGATTTAAGAGGGAAGATTAGAGAAACATTTAATTAAATCAAGTTCAAAAAATCACTTCTTTGTTTATGTTTATAATTGAGAAGTGATTTTTTGTTTGTTGTTTTCAAAAGTGATAAAATAAAAGAATATTCAAAATATGATGATGAATTTTGCTCGTGCCGATTATCTGCTAATTTTTATTCGTATCTATGCTAAAAAATATTTTTCCCAAAAACTTTTTTAAGATAAAAAATGCCTTAGTCAATGTTTTAGTAATGTCTATTGTTTTGATATCCCTGGTCAAGGTTTTACTGTCGACGGATATCGCCACGAGGATAATCAATATATTGATTCTGACAGCATACGCATTAATAGGGGTTCTGCTTATCGCTTATTCCCTGGCCGAAGAGCGCCAAAAAAAGGTTTTAGAAAAAATGATTGACGAAAGAACACGGGACATTGTGGAAAGCAAAAAGGTATTGATGGAAAGGGTGGAGGAGATCGCCAGAAGCAAAGTGGTGTTGGAAGAGAGGACAAAAGAATTAGAAGCGTGGCGTAAGCTCGTAGGCGGTCGAGAGTTGAAGATGGCAGAATTAAAACAAATGTTTGAATCTCTGCAGAGTAATGGAAAATAATTTTAGTTTTTATCTATTGTTAATGCCCTTGTATTTTTTCTTAGGGTTATTTAATTTGACTATTGTGGTTGTTTGTGCTATTATATGAATAACAATCGTGAACAAATTTTAAGGAGGGATAGAGATGGTGCGGAAGATTTTGGTTCTATTGGCAATGGTTGGATTGGCTTTGGCGGCGGTCGGATGCTTGTTTGACCAAAATCCGGTGGCTGTGATTTCTACTTTGGGTCGTGTTCAACCCGGGCAATCGGTTCTGGCTGACGGCGGTTCCTCATATAGTCCCGGAGGCACAGCTATCACGAATTTTGAGTGGAATTTCGGAGATGGAACGCCGGTCGTTTCATCAGGAACGTCGGCCATTTCGCATAGCTACGCTCTGGGTGGAGATTATCTCCTGACCCTGGTGGTGACAAATCAGTTCGGCTCAAGGAGCAGTCCTTCCACCGCCATGGTGTCGGTTAATCATCGCCCGGTGGCAGCTGCTAAAGTTAGTCAAGAAGATTTACCGGCCGGGCAAGTGGTGTATATTCTCCGGCAAGGAGTTAGGCCGGAGGCAGTGATATTGGAAGGGATTATCCTTGTTCCTGCCGAGTATTGGAAACTTGACGCTTCTGTCTCATATGACTTAGACGGGGTAATCGCTAGCTACCACTGGCGATGGGCGGACCACGATTTCGGCGCCTCTCCGGTTATTTGGGTAAGGGTGCCATCCGGCTCTATCTATACTCTAATCCTCGAGGTCTTTGACAACGAAGGCGCGCGAGGATGGAGCCAAGTGAACATTGGCGCCATTGGGTGACACGGTTCATAGGGCCTCCCTTGCTGGTTTACAGCAGGGTGAGGCCTTCTTTCTTTTTCTGACCCCTCGTGTTAAATTGGAATAACACTATGAGCATTCTCAAAGCCGTTTTTGGCGACGACAATGAAAAATATTTGAAACGACTTAGGCCGTTGGTGGAAAAAATTAATAATCTTGAACCGGAATTCGAGCGATTTTCAGACGAAGAATTAAAAAATAAGACAAACGAATTTAGACAAAGGGTTCATGGGAATAATACCTTAGACAATATTTTGCCAGAGGCCTTTGCCTTAGTGCGGGAAACGGCTAAAAGAGTTTTAAAACAAAGGCATTTTGATGTCCAGTTGATGGGCGGTATTGTTTTACATCAGGGCAGAATCGCTGAAATGAAAACAGGAGAAGGCAAGACGCTTGCTTCTACTTTGCCCGCCTATCTTAATACCCTTGAGGGCAATGGAGTTCACGTTGTGACTGTTAATGATTATTTGGCAAAAAGAGACGCGGTTTGGATGGGGCAGATTTATTATGCGCTTGGATTATCGGTGGCGTGCTTGGTCCATGATTCGGCTTTGTTATATGACCCGGAATACATAAATCAAGTCCAAAAAGGTAAAGAAAATTCTCAAGAGACAGAGAGAGATAAGGAAAGAGATGAGGTTGGGGGTTTTAAGGTGGTGGAAAGTTATCTAAGACCGGCTTCCCGGAAAGAAGCGTATCAGGCAGATATAGTATATGGAACCAATCATGAATTCGGATTTGATTACTTGCGGGACAATATGGCTCAAGTTTCGGAGCAAAGAGTCCAGAGAGGCCAAAATTTTGCCATCATTGATGAGGTTGATTCGGTATTAATAGATGAGGCGAGGACGCCTTTAATAATTTCCGCCCCGGATGTTGAAAGTTCAAATCTTTATGAGGGTTTCTCAAGGATTATCCCTCAACTTAAGGTCAATGAGGACTATGAGATTTATGAAAAGGAAAAAGTAGCGACGCTTACGGACGCCGGTATCGGAAAGATTGAGAAAATTCTTGGTGTGGAAAATATTTATGAAGAGAAAGGGGCGAAATATCTGCATCACCTGGAACAGGCCTTGCGCGCGGAAGTGATATTCAAAAAAGACAGGGATTATGTGGTGAAAGACGGGGAAATAATTATTGTGGATGAATTTACCGGGCGATTAATGCCGGGCCGAAGATGGTCGGGAGGGCTGCATCAGGCAGTGGAAGCAAAAGAGGGGCTTTCGGTTCAGCCCGAATCTCTCACCTTGGCCACAATTTCTCTCCAAAATTATTTCAGGATGTATAAAAAACTTTCCGGTATGACAGGCACGGCTCTTACTTCCGCGGAAGAGTTTGAAAAAGTGTATAAGCTGGATGTCGTGGCTGTCCCTACCAATAATCCGATGGTAAGGCAAGATTTGGCAGATATAATTTATAAAACAGAGAAAGAGAAATTTTTGGCGATTGTCGAGAGAATAAAAGAAAGCCATCAAAAAGGACAACCGGTCTTGATAGGCACGAGGTCAATTGAGAAAAATGAGATATTGGGTAGAATTTTAGAAACCCAGGGAGTTCCTTATCAACTTTTAAATGCCAAACAGCATCAGAGAGAAGGAGAAATTATTGCCCAAGCAGGCAGAAGGGATGCGGTAACAGCGGCCACTAATATGGCAGGCAGAGGAGTGGATATTATCCTTGGAGGCAATCCGCCCGGCATTAAAGAGACAGAGGAAATTAAGAAACTTGGCGGACTTTTGGTATTGGGTACCGAAAGGCATGAGGCCAGAAGGATTGATAACCAATTAAGAGGAAGGTCTGGCCGGCAGGGCGATTCGGGAATAAGTCAATTTTTTCTGTCAGCCGAAGATGATTTATTGCGGATTTTCGGCGGGGATAGGATTAAGAGATTAATGGAACAACTTCGCGTGCCTGAAGGCCAGCCCATCCAGTCAAAGCTTATTAGTCGGGCGGTAGAAAGCGCGCAGGCAAAAATTGAGGGAATGAATTTTGACGCCAGAAAGCATCTTTTGGAATATGACGATGTAATGAACATCCACCGAACTTCTTTTTATAAAAAGAGAAACGAGATAGTGGATGCCTCGGACGAAGATTTAAAAACAAAGGTTCTGGCGATTTTTGAAAAACAAGGCCAGCCCAAAGAAGATTTTTTTAAAAAAGAAACAGAGCTGGGAAGCGAATTTCCAAGGGCCTTGCGGTTTGTCTGTTTGCGGATGTTTGACGCTTTTTGGATTGAGCACCTCACGGAAATGGATTATTTGAGAGACCGGGTGAGTTTGCGGGCGTATGGCCAATTGGACCCGTTGGTGGAGTATAAGAATGAAGGATACAAGATGTTTAAGGAATTATTTAATCTTATTGAAAAGAATATAATAAAAGGAGTAGTGAATGTTTCTTTGACGCAGCAGGCCCGACAGGCGCAACAACAAACAACGGTAAATAGTAATTCAACTCCGGCCGGGCCGGGCGATAAAGTAGGCAGGAACGACCCTTGCCCCTGTGGAGCAAGACATCCGGACGGTCGTCCAATTAAATACAAACACTGTCATGGTAGAAATGGGTAAAGAAATTAAGAAATTTCAGAAACTTAATTTTATTTATTTGTATATAAACTGATACACAAATATCGTTATATATAAGGATAAACAGTTTTTGGCATTTTTCTAATTTTTTTTCTTAATTTTTTAATATCTTCTCTGCTTTCTAAACTTATTTTCTTTTTCTTAATTTTACGAGGTCCGGCCTCGTAATTTTTGTTAAACACGGGAACCCACGCCAGTATTGAGGATTCTCACTACGAGGCCCGGCCTCGTAATTTTTTGGAAAAAGTTATCCACAGCATTAAAATCCGTTACCGGATAATAAAGCGTGTTGTAGTTTAGCTTTCTTTTTCTCTTATTCTTTCTCATCCCTTGCCATTTATTTTTAGCTTTTTATTTTTGAGTTTTGTCTCTGGACTAGATAGCTGTGTTTTAGTTTACGAAATTTGACATAAATCGCTTTTGTGATTACAATAGCCAAATGGCAAAAAAATCTTTTAAATTAATCAGTATTGCCGTCGTTTTCTTGGGCATAATCGCGGCTACCTTCATTGAGCCGAGATTTTTTAATCAAGGGATTGATTTTATAAATAATAAAGCGCATTTGGGTTTTCCCCATTTTTGGGACAGGCCTTTTCAATTGGGACTTGACCTTGAGGGAGGCGTAGAGCTTTTATATGCGGCGGACCTATCGCAGATAGAGCCGGATGGCCGAAGTCAGGCAATGGAGGGCTTGAGGGATGTCATAAACAGAAGAATAAATGTTTTGGGTGTAAGAGAGCCGGAAATTGAGGTCACCCAATCTGGTTCAAATTACCGTTTGAAAGTAAGGATTCCGGGGATTACTGACCCGGAACAAGCGATTCAGGAAATCGGTAGGACTCCCTATCTTGAATTTGAGGAACCGCGGGACGATTTTAATGAGATACAAACCGCCAATCAAAATGTGGTGGGAACAGGAGAGGGGACATTGCAGAATCCTTTTCAACCGAGCGTTTTGACAGGGAGGTATCTTGAAAAAGCAATTGTTGTTTTTGATTCTAATACAATGGAGCCCACTGTTTCTTTGCAATTCAATGAAGAAGGCGCAAAAATTTTTGAAGAATTGACAGAGAAGTTTACCGGTATGCCCTTGGCGATTTCCATTGATGGCCAAATTATATCCACTCCCATAGTCAGAGAAAAGATCTCCGGAGGCAATGCCCAGATTAGCGGGAATTTTACCGCCGACGATGCAAAATCATTGGCTCGCAATCTTAACGCCGGGGCTTTGCCCGTGCCGATTGGCGAACCGATTTCACAGGTAACCGTCGGGCCGACTCTTGGAATGATTTCTCTTCAAAAAAGCATTAAAGCGGGACTCATAGGATTTTTAGCAATTATTATTTTTATGGTATTGATTTATAGATTCCCTGGATTTTTGTCTGCTATTTCTCTATTGATATATTGTCTATTAATGTTGGGACTTTTCAAGCTGTTTCCCATCACTGTGACCTTAGCAGGCATCGGCGGTTTTATTTTGTCAGTAGGTATGGCGGTTGACGCCAATGTTTTAATATTCGCGCGCCTTAGAGAAGAATTAAATTCAGGCAAGGAATTGGAATATGCGATAGAAGAAGGATTTAAGAGGGCCTGGCCGTCAATTAGAGACAGCAATGTCACCACTCTTATTATCGGTTTAATACTGTTTACGGTTGGCACGAGTTTTGTTCAGGGTTTTGCCACTACTTTATGTTTAGGTATTCTTTTGAGTATGTTTTCGGCCATATTTATTACCAGGAGTTTCTTAATCAGTTTTTCGCGCGGGAGATTGGGCAAAATTAAATGGATTTGGAAATAAGGCATGCATTTCTCATTTTTAAAATACAGTAAAATATATTTTCTTTTCTCTGGGATTTTAATGATTGCCAGTATTTTGGCCATTGTGGCTTTTGGTCTCAACTGGGGTGTGGATTTTGCCGGGGGGAGTATATTAAGGGCAACATATAGCGACCAAAGACCCGATGCCCAAGAATTATCGGGCAAGATGTCAGACCTTGGTTTAAATGATTTCTCGATTCGTTTTAGTGGCGAAAATGAAATTATTATTAGAATGCCTGAAGTTGCTCAAGAGATGAAAGATAAGGTATCCGGCATTTTTTACAATATGGAGAATATAGAAAAAGGTTCAATTGGCTTTGAATCAGTAAGCCCGGTGGTTGGGGACGAGAGCAAGGCAAGAGCGACTAAGGCCATCATTTTTTCTATCTTTGCCATCATTTTTTATGTTGCCTTCGCATTCAGAAAAATTTCCAGACCGGTTAAATCATGGCAATACGGTATAGCCACTGTCGTGGCCTTGGTCCACGATGTCCTGATTCCTATAGGAATTTTTGCTGTGCTTGGGAAATTTTGGGGCGTTGAATTTTCTATTCCCATCTTGACGGCCCTGCTCACTATTTTGGGATATTCTGTCAACGATACAGTGGTTGTCTTTGACAGAATCAGGGAAAATCTTATCAGGGGTGCGGGAGAGACATTCGGCGACGTTATTGATAAAAGTTTAAATCAGACATTGGGGCGTTCGTTCAACACTGTCTTCACCACTTTGCTTGCTTTATTCGCGATATTTTTCTTCGGAGGCCAAAGCTTGACCTATTTTTCTTTGGCTTTGATTTTCGGAATATCTTTTGGCGCTTATTCTTCAATATTTTTGGCCAGTACCCTAATTGCTCAAGTATACTCCTTTAACCAACGAAAATTTCGCTAATTTAAACGAATATTCATCGTACATCGCGAAAAGACACATTATGTTTGTAAAGTTTTGCACTTAGAAAGCTTGACTTTATAACTTGAAAATGTTTTAGTAAATAAGGTTAGTGTTTTGGGCGGGTACCATTAATTCTTTTAAAGTATGGTTATAGACTACGAACAAATTATTGATGATATTTTTCACGACTTAGACCCCCGCAAACGAGCAGTTTTGGAGGGGCGTTTTGGTTTAACGGAGCAAGAACCTCTTACGCTTCAGGCAATCGGGGATCAGCTCAAAATTACTCGTGAAAGAGTGAGACAACTTGAAAATAATGCTTTTGAATTAGTCAGAGAGCAACAGAGGAGTAAACTTCAGAAGCCGTTTCAGTATTTTTCCGATTATTTCGATGAGCATGGGGGAGTCCGAGGAGAATCGGGATTGCTCGATGATTTGGGGCAAGATAAATTCAAAAATCATGTTTTGCTTTTACTCAACTTAGGCGAGGTCTTTCATAAATTTAAAGAGACAGATGATTTTTATTCTTTTTGGACCACCGACCCTAAAAGAGTTCAGCAGGTCAGAATTCTCCTTAGCTCGTTGATTAAAGAATTTAAAAATACAGCCGTCCCTCTGCCCATAGAAGAAGTGGGGAAAAGAGTTTCTTCTGAAATGAAAATTCCGGTTCTTGTTTCATATATTGATATCTCTAAATTCGTTTTTGAATCCCCTTTTGGCTTGTATGGGTTAGTTGACTGGCCGGAGATTAAACCGAGGGGGCTCAAGGACCAGGCGTACCTTGTATTGAAAAGAGAAAATCGACCATTGCATTTTATGGAAATTACCGACCTTATCGGCAAATTGCCTTCTGTGTCCAGAAAGGTCTTGCCGGAAAGCGTGCATAATGAGTTAATCAGAAACGAAAGATTTGTTCTGATGGGCAGAGGGATGTATGCCTTGAAAGAATGGGGCTATGAGCCGGGGACAGTAAAGGATGTTTTAATTAAGCTGTTGAAACAGAGCAAGCAGGGGCTTACTAAAGAAGAACTTCTCCGGAAGATTTTAGAACAAAGGCAAGTTCAGGCGAATACGGTATTTCTTAATTTGCAGGATAAAACTTTATTCAAAAAAGATAAACAAGGCAGGCATTCTTTAAATTAATAATTAGCTTATCTCAATGGAGGTTTTTTGGGCCATTATTTCTCCTATTTGGGCAATCTTTAAGGTTTGGTGGTGGGTTCTTTTACCTGTAATTTTATGCCCGCGGTTTTTGTTTATGTGGATTAAGTGGCGGCAGGATGAGTATGCTAAAACCGTTCCGAATATGTTGCTGGAATTAAAAATGCCAGCTGAAGTGGACAGGCCGTTCAGGGCAATGGAACAGGTTTTCGCAGGGTTTTGGATGCTTTATGACCCGCCTGATTGGTGGGAGCATTGGTGGGAAGGGAAATATCAGGTTGCTCTGTCAATTGAAGTTGTCAGCATCGGTGGAGATATTCATTTCTATATCCGCACCCCTGAAGCCCTCCGCAATCTAATAGAATCAAGCATATACGCGCAGTATCCTGAAGTGGAAATTACTGAAGCAGAGGACTATACTTTGAAAATTCCGCAGGATATACCTAATAAAACATGGGATATGTGGGGCTGTGATTATGAATTTATCAAGCCCGATATTTATCCTATGAAGACATACTCAAAATTTTTTGAGGAAAGTCCGGCCGCCAAAGAGGAAAAAAGGATAGACCCCTTGGCAGCTCTTTTAGAGGGTTTGGCCCAGGTTAAGCCGGGAGAACAAATTTGGGTTCAGATAAGGATAAAGCCGGTTACCAATGCGGAGAATAATTACAAAGACAGGACAAGGACGGAAGTTAATAAATTAGTTTACAGAAATGATGATTCCAAGAACAAGACAAAACAATATCCTTTAATTAAACAGGCGTTGGATGTTGTTTTGACCGGCCAACCCCCGGCTGATTTTACGGAAGAAAAAAAAGAAGGACCGATTCTCCCCCCGGAGATGAAGCTTACACCGGGAGAGAGGGAAATAGTTTCTCTGATAGAGCAGAAAATTTCCAAGGTTATGTTTGAAGGATTTATCCGATTTATTATTTTGGGGGAAAAAGACAAATGGCATAAAGCCAATCTTAAAAACGTTTTGGCTTTTTTTGCCAACTTTAATACCGAGAATGTTAATAGTTTTAAGCCCTGGTCGCCAAGCCTCACCAAAATTCATAAGCACGGAGCATTATTTTTAAATATGTTATTGCATGACCGCAAACTCTATATGCGCAAGAGGAAGCTATTTAGAAGGTACCAGGCGCGTTTATGGTATAATTATCCAAAGCCGGATAAAACCTTTATTTTAAATTTAGAGGAATTGGCTACAATGTTTCATTTTGTTGGCCGTTCTGCGGTGCCGGCTCCTATGGTTCAGAGAGTAGAGGCCAAGAAAGCGGAACCCCCGATAAATTTACCGGGAACCTAATTTATGGAAGATACATATGTAAATTTTTTAGGGATAACAAATTTCCGTAATACCGATAAAAAATTCGGTATTAAAATTGATGACCGCCGAAAGCACGTTTATATCATCGGGAAAACCGGTATGGGTAAGACCACGCTGTTAGCCAATATGGCGGCTCAAGATATCCGCCAGGGCTATGGTTTAGCTTTTGTCGACCCTCATGGGGAGCAGGCCGAAGAGCTTTTGGATTATGTCCCCAAGGAAAGGATAAAGGATGTGATTTATTTAAACCCTGCTGACATTGATTGGCCGGTCGGTTTTAATATTATGGAGGTCAAAGACCCAAATACTCGGCACCTGATTGCCTCTGGTCTTATGGGGGTTTTTAAGAAAATTTGGCCGGATGTTTGGTCTGCGAGAATGGAATATATTTTGAATAATGCGATTCTGGCTTTGCTTGAGTATCCGGGCTCTACTCTTCTCTGCATCAACAGGATGCTGTCTGATGTCGATTATAGAAAGAAAGTGATTGAGCAGGTTACTGACCCGGTGGTAAGGGCTTTTTGGACCCAAGAGTTTGCCCGTTACACTCAGCGTTATGAGGTTGAAGCGACAGCAGCCATCCAGAATAAGGTTGGGCAATTTTCTTCCAATCCATTAGTCAGGAATATTATTGGTCAAACTCGTTCCACAATAGATATGAGGGAGATTATGGACCAGAAGAAAATTTTAGTTGTTAATCTGTCTAAGGGTAGAATAGGGGAGGCGAATTCTACTCTTTTAGGCGCGCTTGTTATAACTAAACTCTATCTCGCAGCAATGTCGCGCGTGGAAATAGCCGAGGAAGAACGAAACGATTTTTTTCTGTATGTTGACGAATTTCAAAATTTTGCCACGGAATCGTTTGCGAGCATTCTGTCAGAAGCCAGAAAATATCGTTTGTCGCTGGTTTTGGCGCATCAATATATTGCCCAGATGGAAGAAATGGTGGCAGATGCGGTTTTCGGCAACGCCGGAACGATAATCACTTTTAGAATCGGAGCCGAGGATGCGGAATATTTGGAGAAAGAATTTACTCCGGTATTTGAGGCAGGCGATTTCGTGAATCTGCCAAAATATGATATATATATAAAACTGATGATTGACGGAGTTGCGGGTAGGCCGTTCTCCGCATTGACGCTTCCGCCAATCGGGAAAATTGAGAATTCTTTTAGGGATGAGATAATCGATTTTTCTCGAAAGAAGTATGCTCTTTCAAAGAAAGAAGTAGAGGATGGCATTAGCGAGTGGGCCAAAGGGAAAGAGGAGAAGGAATTGCCGCAAAAGAAAAAGAACAATAATAGAAATAACAACTATAGCAATTATAGACGCAGCGGCAGTAGCAGTAGTAGTAGCAGCAGCAACAGAAGCAGCAGCAACAGAAGCAATGGTAATATTAATCATTATTCCGGCTCTAAGGAAAATTCCAATATAGCGGAGAAGATTACGCCAGCTGTTTCTATCAGTTTGAAAGAGGCATTAGAAAAAGAGCCGATTCCTTTTTCGCCTCCGCACAATAGAAACCACAACGAGAAAGAAAGAGTAAAAAAAGAAGTTGATGTAAACGCGTTGAGAGGCGCATTGAAAGAGGCATTGAATAATGCCAAACCGGCCGCAGAACTTGAGAGCAAAGAGCTGTCGTTAGAAAAAAGCGAAAGGAAGAGCGGGGTCTTAAGACCCGGAGAAAAAGTCAGCTTTGATTGATTGCTGATTAATGATTAGTGATTAATTATTAATAATTTATGAATACTCTTAGAAATTTTGCCTTTAAAGATAAAAGAGTTCTATTAAGAGCTAATTTTGATGTGCCTCTTGACGGAAAAGGAGAGATTATGGATGATTTCAGAATTAGAAGGTCCTTGCCCACCATAAAATTTCTTATTGAAAACGAGGCAAGAGTGATTTTAATAAGCCATTTGGGCCGACCCGATGAAGTCCAGAATGGGAAAACAAGAGTTCAAAAATTAACTCTCTATCCAATAGCGGGAAAGTTATCGTCGTTATTGGGTCAAGAAGTAAAATTCGTTAAAACTTGTGTTGGACGGGAAGCAGAAAAGGCGGTGAAAAATCTTAAACCGGGAGAAGTTTTATTATTGGAAAACCTGAGATTTTTTCCAGGGGAAATTTCTAATGATGATGCCTTTGCCAAACAGTTATCGTCTTTGGGAGAAATTTTTGTTAATGATGCTTTCAGCAACGCTCATCGGAAACATGCTTCTATTGTAGGTATTCCCAAATATCTTCCTTCGGTAGCCGGTTTGTTATTTGAAGAAGAAGTTAAAATTTTAAGCGCTGTTTTGGAAAAGCCCAAGAGGCCATTGGTGGCAATTTTAGGCGGGGCCAAATTAAAAACAAAAATTCCTTGTCTGATTAATTTTTTAAAAATCGCTGACCATATTTTGGTAGGCGGTAAAATCGCTCCAGCCATATTGTATGCTAAAGGGATTTCATTATCTCCATTTATATTAGAAGACGGGGCAAGAGAAGGGCTGGCGGAATTAGAGCTCACTAATTCTAAATTACATATGCCCATAGATGCCTTGGTTGGGCTTAAAAGCCATCAGGCAGATTATCTACGCCAGTCAGCAATTGGGAAAATTAGAAGCGAAGAGCAGATGTTTGATATTGGTCCCGAGAGCGTGAGGATGTTTTCTGACATCATTCAAGAAGCGAAGACCATTATTTGGAACGGACCCCTTGGCTATATTGAAGACGAAAGATTTTCCAACGGGACATTAGCCATTGCCAGCGCTATTTTGAGAGGCCGTTCTTTTTCAGTGGTCGGAGGAGGGGATACCAACGCCTTCTTGGCAGAGAATAATTTGCGGGGAAAATTCGACTATGTTTCAACTGGCGGGGGAGCAATGCTTGAATTTTTCAGCGGGAGCGAACTGCCGGGGATTAAGGCCTTAAAAAGATAGTTTTATGGAAAATAGAGAATATCCAAAGGGAACAAGAGAGGTTGCTCAAAGGATTTTAAGAGCAGCTCAAAAAGGGGAAAAAGTGATTATTTTTGGCGATGCTGATTTAGATGGCATCGCTTCAGTTGTTATCCTACAGGAGCTTTTTGAGCTCTTGAATCCCCTGTACTGCCAGAATAAAAATATTAAGGTTTATTTTCCGGATAGGGAAGAGGAAGGGCATGGGCTTAGTAATCACGCCCTGGATTTTTTCGTTGACGAAATGCCTGCTTTGTTTTTTACGGTTGACTGCGGCATAGCTAACATAAAAGAGTTTAAGCGGGCGAAAAAAATGGGGTTTGAAACAATTATTATAGACCACCATCCTCCCTTGGAGAAGGTGGCCAAACCGGACCTTCTTATTGACCCAAAACAGCAAGGCGAGACCTATCCGTTTACTGATTTTGCCGCAGTGGGGCTTGTGTATAAGGTTGCGGAATGTGTTTTGTCAGAGACCAATCATCCAGAGTATGTGAAAGAAAAACTATTAGAGCTCGCTGCTTTGGCTACGCTTTCTGATATGATGCCCCTTAAAGAGGATAACCGCGAGATAGTGAATAGGGGCATAAACGCTTTATTAACCACTCAGAGGCCGGGCCTCTTGGCCCTAATTGAACTTGGGGATGTTGATTTGGAAACAGATGTTGACATTTTCCAGAGAGTTATTGCTCCGCTTAACAGCGCAAAATTAAAAAATAATATTGCTGAAAGCTATTTGCTTTTGACAGAAACATCCCTTAAGGAGGCAAAAATATTGGCCCGACATTTGATCAAGCAAAATAAGGAGAAAAAGGCCATAATCCAGCAAAGCACAGACGACCTTGTTCAGAAGATAGAAAGAGAAAAGAAAGAATCAGTTATGATTTTTGAAGTCAGCGATTATTGGCCGGTGCCGGCTCTCGGAGTTATTGCCTCAAAACTTCTTCGGCTTTATAAAAAACCGATTTTTCTTTTCAAGAAAGGAGAACAGGAGAGCATCTGTTCGGCCAGGTTGCCCTATGATTTAAACGGAGTTGACGCCCTTATTAAGTGCAAGAAATTTCTTAAGACCTATGGTGGTCATGCCCCGGCTTGCGGATGCCGATTAGAGAATAAAAATCTTGCCAAACTGGAAAAATGTTTGAGTTCATATCTTAAAAAGCAAATCAAAAAAGAAGACAATGGATAAAATAATCGTTTTAACTGATGGCGCGTCGCGAGGCAATCCTGGACCGGCTTCTGTTGGAGTCGTAATCGCTGGTGCGAGAGCCGTTGTCCGAAAAGAGTATTCAAAAACAATTGGCGAGACCACCAACAATGAAGCCGAGTATCAGGCAGTGATTTTTGCTCTGAAAAAAATTAAAGCGTTAATCGGAAAAACAAAAGTGAAAACTGCGGAGATTTTAATAAAATCCGATTCTGAATTGATGGTTTCGCAATTGTCCGGAAAATACAAAATAAAACATCCGAATATCCAGAAACTATTTATTCAAGTTTGGAATTTAAAAATTGATTACAAAAAAGTGGATTTTCAGTTGATTCCTCGGGAGCAAAATGTTTTGGCTGATAAATTGGCAAATCAAGCATTGGACGCAGAATCCCAAAAACTATTCTAAAAATCAGTTTAATTTTTGCGATGTTAGTGCGATGTTAGGGTGCGATGTTAGGGTCAGACCCTAACATATTCTATTTTTTTTGTAGCTTCTTTTTTATTCTATTTTTTTATTTTAATTTTTACATCTGTAATATTTTGGAAACCATATTAAGGAAACCATATTAAGGAAACCATATTTTGGAATTATATTTTGGAATTATATGTTGGAATCAAATTTGGGCAAATCAGGTTTCCCAAAAAACTCTTTAAGGGATTACGAGGCCCGGCCTCGTAATTTTTGCTAAACGTCGGAACCCTTGCCAGCTATAGGGATACTCACTACGAGGCCCGGCCTCGTAATTTTTGGGGAAAAGTTATCCACAGCCCCCTTGCTCTGAATTTTTTGAACTCGCGGGTCAAAAATTTGATTTTTTTGAACTCGCGGTTATAAAATTTGACTTTTGGCGAAAATTTGATATAATAATAACGCCAAGTAGACAAGACAATCGCTCTCTATAAGCGCTATGCGTTCACAGAGAGAGGAAAGTCCGAACACCCAGTGGCTGTTTGCCAGCGACACAGGTAGCGGGTAACGCCCGTCATCCGTGAGGATAGAGGTGCGAACAGTGACGCCCTGAGCCGAAAGGCGAAGGGTACCCTTTTAGGGTAAGCCCTTGAGGAAACTCAAGGGGTGAAACGGCTAAATCCTTACCCGGGTGCAAGAGCAAATAAAGTAGCTCGCATGACTCCGAGGGTAACCGAGGAGCTAGATAGATGGTTGTCTCAAACAGAATTCGGCTTATTGTCTACTTGGCATAACACAAACAGCTCCCCGAAGGAGCTGTTTGTGATTTTAAAGATAAACTATTTTCTCAAAAGTTTTTTCTTAAAACTCAACTTCATTGTGATTACTTTGTCTGAAGAAAATATTTTGGCAGCGATAGTTATTAAAAGAGCGAAAATAAGCAATTCATACAATACTCCGATTATTATCAGCGAATAATTGTGCATTATAAGGTTTTGTGGCACCAAAAATGGATGGGAAAAAGGGATTATATAAATAGCTATTTTAGCCAGAGGAGAAATGGTGTTGATGTCAAAGAACATTGTTAGGAAATAGGGGACCATAATCAGAATCATCAATGGCGTTGTCACTGCCTGAACCCCCTTAACATCTTCTGCTAAAATTCCGAGAATTATAGCAAGCGCCAAGGCGCATAAGATTGCAAGAAATAGAGATATTCCTAAAACAATATAGCCCCCGAGAATCATTCCGATTTGTAATTCTGTCAATGAGGTGCCGAGCCCAGCGCTGCTGGTTTGCAGCTCATTCCCCATTATTCCATTAATATAAGAATTAAAGCCGAACATAAACACGGCAGCAAAAATAAGGGCCATGATTCCCGCAGCTGTGATTTTAGCCAAAACAATTGTTTTTCTGGAAACAGGCGAGCTTAACAGGGTTTCTAAGGTTTTGTTTTCTTTTTCCGTGGCCACGGTAGTGGCAACCATTTGAGCAGCCAATATAATGACCATAAATAGGACAATAGGCATAAATGCTGTCTGGGAACGAATAAAATTCATAACTTGGTCAGAATCTGCTTGAGCCATGCGATTCTGTATTACTACGAATTCTTCTGCTTGGATCAAGTTTTTAATATTTTCAGGGTCAACATTAGGCAAACCATTTTTGATTACTTGATCAGATACACTATTATTTATATATCCAATTATCTGTTTTAAAGATAAGCTTTTGAAGGAACCAAAAAGAGAAAAGTTTTTGATATTGCTGTAGATTTCAAGTTTTTGAGGCTGAAGATCACTTATTCCCTGCCCAAAGCTAGCCGGAATATACATAGCTATATCTATATCCTTATTTTCTTTAAAAATATTTTTTATGTCTTGTTGTTCAAAATTGACGATATTAAAATTATTAGCAGTTAAAGCCTGGATAATCGGAGCCGAAAATTCACTGTTGTCTTCATTAATGATAGCGATATTTTGCGGAGCAGTTATTTTTTCCCTCTCGTTGCTGATAACATTTCCAAGGACACCAAAGAGTACTGCAGTGAATATAAGGGGAATAACCAGTTGCGGAGTTATCAGCTCTTTTATCTCTTTTTGGAGTAAAATGAGAAATTTTTTCATGAAATTATTTTAACAAATACTTCTTCTAAATTATCCGCAGAGTATTTTTCTTTTAATTCTTGTGGCGTTCCAATGGCCAGAATTTCGCCTTTATGAATAATTCCTATTCGGTCTGATAAAAATTCAATCTCAAGCATATTGTGGCTGGATAAAAGCACAGACATGCCTTCTTTGGCCAACTCTTTTATAATTTTCCTTATCTCAAAAGCGTTTATAACATCAAGTCCGCTGGTGGGCTCATCAAGAATAGCTAACTTGGGCCTGCTCATAACAGTGCGGGCGAGCAGGAGTTTTCTGGTCATGCCCTTGCTGAACGTTTTCGCCTTATCCTTGAGCCGGTCACCAAGACCGGTTATCCGTATAGCATAATCAAGAAATTCTTTTTGTTGAGCCTTATCATTAGTGAAAATAGAGGCCATAAATTTTAAGTATGCTGTTCCAGAAAGATTTTTATAAGCTCCTGCTTCTTCCGGTAAATAACTGATAATCTCCCTTGCCTTACTCGCTTCTTTTTTTAAATCATAACCGCAGATTTGCACTTCTCCTGCCGAGGGAGTGAGAATGGTGGCGATAATTTTTAAGGCAGTTGATTTGCCTGCACCGTTAGGTCCTACCAGAGCAAAAATTTCGCCTTTTCCGACCTTAAAACTGATCCCCCTAAGGGCCGTCACCTCCTTATAGTTTTTATACAGATTTTCTACTTCAAGCGTTTTTTCCATAAAAATTGATTAATACCGTATAAATATTTTATTTCCATTTGGCAAAGCGATATTTTGGACCAGTATTAAATTATAATAGCAGGAATATGTTTGATAATGAAATAAAAAGAGATTTATTGCGGAAAATTTATTATGGGCCCTACCACGGAACTCACTATGGGCTCGGTACGAATTCAGCACGGTTTTCACCCCGGTCCTTATTACCCGTCCGGTTATTACGAGGCCCGGCCTCGTAATTTGTGCTAAACGTCGGAACCCTTGCCAGTACTACGGATACTCACTACGAGGCCCGGCCTCGTAATTTTTGAGGGAAAGTTATCCACAGCCATTTTGTCTTAGATTTTTTGGAATAAATTATATCCAAAATAAATTATATCCAATTTTAGATATCATAATACACCCATTAATTTGTTTAGGTCCAGATAGATATGATACACTTGTTAAGTTGTCTAGGTTCAGATAGATATCCGCCACTTAAGTTGTCTAGGTTCAGATAGATATCCGCCACTTAAGTTTGTAAAAAACGCGGAAAAATACTAAAATGTTTAGATATATATTGGCGTGATACTATGGAAGATAAACCCAATAAGGGGAAAGAGCTGATAACAAAAATTGATGGAAAAAGTTTTGCCAGGATTCCTGTCAAAACGCATTTTATTACTCGTCGGGATAACTTAGATGATATAATTAAAAAATATATTCTCCCAGTTGTTCATCCGTCGGATATAGTAATGTTCGGCCAGAAGATTGTAGCCATCATACAAAACAGGATAGTTTATAAAAAAGATATTGAGTTGAGTTTTTGGGCAAAGTATTTGTCTCAATTTGCCACCAAAAATCCGGCTGGCCCGGCAATGGGCGACCCGTATAAGATGCAGATAGCAATCAACACTGCTGGTTTACCGAGAATTTTATTTTCCGGTGCGATAAGCGCCGTAGCGAAATTATTTGGGATATCCGGCGTCTTTTATCGGTTGGCCGGAAATCAAGTGAATCAAATAGACGGATTTTGCGACGATGCTTTTACTGATTATCTTGAAATGGGTATTTTGGGACTTAAAAATTGTGATGAGCTCTGCGATGAAATAAAAAATAAATATAATTTTTCCGCCATAGTAGCCGACATCAATGACATAGGCGGAAATATTTTAGGAGTAAGCCGTGATTTAAAAGGAAAAAGCAAGCTATTGTTTCAAATAGTCAAAGACAATCCTTTGGGGCAAAAATCCCAATCAACGCCGATAGGAATCATTAGAGAGGTAAAAAGTTAGACAGGGGCAGACATAATGATAAAAAAAATTCTCAATTTAAGGTCTAGTAATATTACGATAGCAGCTTTCATTTTATCTGCAGCCAGTTTAACGAGCGCTTTGCTTGGCTTTTTCAGAGACCGCCTTTTAGCCGGCAGATTTGGCGCAGGCGATGAGCTTGATATTTATTACGCTGCTTTCAGAATTCCTGATTTTGTGAATATGGTTCTGATTATGGGCGCGATATCGGCTGCGATTGTGCCGATTTTTACTTATTATTGGGCAAAAGACAAAGAAGAAGCAAAGAAATTTTTGGCCAATTTATTAAATTTGATGTTTACGGCCTTCGCGGTGGTTTCTGTGATTTTATTTATTTTTGCTCCACAGTTGGTTTCTGTCATAGCGCTTGGATTTTCAGAAGAGAAAAAACAGATGACCGTGGTTTTAACCCGAATAATGTTTTTGAGTCCGATAATTCTCGGAACCAGCAATGTTCTTAGCGGCGTTCTCCATGTATTTTCAAGATTCTTAGTCACGGCTCTGGCGCCGATAATGTATAATCTTGGCATTATTTTCGGCATTTTATTTTTTGTTCCGGTAGTCGGATTGCCCGGGCTTGCGTGGGGAGTGGCCTTTGGCGCTTTTCTCCATTTAATGATTCAACTGCCGATATTTTTGCATCTGGGATTCAGACCCCGGAAAATTTTTGTTCCGATGGATGCGGGAATCAAAAAAGTTTTTTATCTAATGCTTCCGCGTTCCATTGGCATAGGCGTTTCCCAGATTAATTTTATGGTTATGACAGCCATTGGTTCAACTCTGGCGGCCGGTTCAATCGCGGTTTTCAATTTAGCCAATAATTTGAGTAGAAGCCTTATTATCCTTCTGGCCGTTCCTTTATCCACTGCCGCATTCCCTGCCTTGGCAACCGCTTTTTCCGAAGGCAAAAAAGGTGAATTTTTAAAAAAGTTCTCTTTAACTTTCCGCCTTCTTTTATTTATTATTGTCCCGGCCAGCGTTTTACTGTTTATTTTTAGAGCGCAATTGGTAAGAATTATTTTCGGAACCGGCCGTTTCAGCTGGACCGACACCCGATTAACCGGAGCTTGCCTTGCCTTATTTTCCTTGAGTTTATTTGCTTACGGTTTGGGGCTTTTACTTTCCCGGGCATTTTACGCGGCCCATAATACCAAAACCCCGACCCTAATAAGCGTGTCAACGGTTTTGATAAATATTGTTTTGTGTTTTTCCTTTGTGTATGCCCTTAAAAATCCGGGCTGTTTCTACAATTTTATGTCCAAGGCCTTGAAATTGGAGGGATTAGGGGACATAAGCATTGTTGGTTTGCCTTTGGCATACTCTATCTCCGGTATTATTCAGTTCGTTCTATTGTATATCTTTTTGCGCGAGAAACTTGGGAGCGTCAAAAAAAGAGAAATTTTTAAAACTGCCCAAAAGACGATTATTGCCACCTTGCCCGCCGCTGCAATAGGATTCTTTTCTCTTCGATTTTTCGCCCTGTTTTTGAATACCGCTACTTTTGTCGGAATTTTTCTTCAAACCGCAATGGCGGGACTAACGGCGTTTTCAACCTATTTTTTAGTGTCTTTGCTAATAAAATCGGAAGAAATGAGGTTATTAAAAAATTTTTTAAAGCGCTATTTTGTAAAATATCGGGTTCAGGAAATCGGCGACGGAAATCAACCATAGGTTTTTTGATAAGATGAAATATTGTTATGAATAAAAATATCCGCAATTTCGGGATTGTTGCCCACATAGACCATGGAAAGTCAACATTGGCTGACCGGTTTTTGGAATTGACTCATACTATTGACCCTAAAAAAATGCAGCCCCAATTTTTGGATATGATGGAGCTGGAAAGAGAAAAAGGCATTACCATCAAACTCCAGCCAGTGCGAATGGAATACAAGGGTTATGTCTTGAATATGATTGACACGCCCGGGCATGTTGATTTTACCTATGAGGTATCGCGCAGTTTGGCCGCCATAGAAGGAGTGATACTTTTAGTTGATGCGCTAAAAGGCATTCAAGCCCAAACCCTAATGAATTTGGAGTTGGCCAAAAAAGAGGGCTTGGTCATTATCCCGGTGATAAATAAAATTGATTTGATAGGGGATGATGAACAGCGGTTGACAAGGGTGGTCAACGAGGTGGCGGAGCTTTTGAAAGTAAACCAAAAAGATATCATAGCAATTTCTGCTAAGAACGGCACTAATATAGAGAAAGTTTTAGAGACAATCATTGAAAAAATCCCTGCCCCGGAATGGAATATTACAGCGCCGTTAAGGGCTTTGATTTTTGACTTCCAGTATGATTCTTTCAAAGGAGTTATCGCTTATTTCCGGGTGAGAGAGGGGGTGATAAAAAAAGGAGATGAACTTTTTATGATTAATTCCGCCAGTCGGGCGCAAGCCAAAGAAGTAGGATGGTTTAAGCCGGGTCTTTCTCCCCAAGAACAGCTCGAGAGTGGGGGAATAGGATATGTCGCTTTGGGGATAAAAGAACCGGACAAAGTAAAAGTCGGAGACACGATTACTCTTTATGAGGGCTGTCAAAGCGTCAAGCATTTGCCGGGGTACAAAGAGCCGAAAGCAGTGGTGTTTGTAGGGATTTTTCCTGAAAACGCCGATGATTGGACCTCGTTAAGAGACGGTTTAATGAAATTAAGATTGAATGACCCGTCTTTAAGCTTCAAGCCGGAATCAAAATCCGCTCTGGGCCGGGGATTTTTGTGCGGATTTTTGGGGCTTTTGCACGCTGAAATTGTGATTGAGCGCCTTAAAAGGGAGTTTAAAATGGAGCTAATGACATCTGCGCCTTCGGTCTGTTATTTATTGGAATTTGAAGGAGACAGAGAAGAGATGGTTTGTTCGGTGATGGATTGGCCCGACGAATCAAGAATCAAGAACACCAAAGAGCAGTTTTGCTCTTTAAAGATTATTCTGCCGACTAAATTTTTAGGCAATACCTTAAAATTGATCGAAAATCGTCAACCGAATATTAACCATTTAAGTCCGGATAAAATCCTTTTAATCTGTGAAATACCATTCAGAGAATTGATGGCGAATTTTTATGATAAACTCAAAAGCGCCAGCCAAGGATATGGGTCTATGGATTATTCTTTTTTGGACTGGCGGAGATCGGATTTGGTAAAATTGGAAGTTTTGGTCTTAGGGAAGCCGGAAGAAGCGCTTTCCACAATTATTCCCAGAGAAAAGGCCTTTCAGGAAGGCAGGATTATAGTGGAAAAACTAAAAAGTATTTTTCCTTCTCAGTTGTTTCCAGTTCCTCTGCAGGCAAAAATTGGGGGCAATATTATTGCCCGGGAAACCGTAAAAGCAAGGCGGAAAGATGTTACTGCGCCGCTCTACGGCGGAGATGTAACCCGCAAGCGGAAACTTTTAGAGAAACAAAAGAAAGGCAAGAAGAAACTCCGAGGAAGAGCCAACCTAAGAGTGCCGCAGGCAGTGCTCTGGAAAATGTTTAGGACCGAGTAGGTTAGTTGAAAAAAATAGATTTTGGAGCTATCATCTAAATAGAGCTGACAGTGATAAGCTCAATATCATACTCAAAGATACTACCACTGCTATTATTATCCAAATCCAACGCGCTAATTGTTTGCTTTTAACCTTCTTCATATTATTCTTATGATAGCAAAAAAAAGGAAATCCACAAAGCACACCGGTCAGGAGAAAATCTTAATTGGATTTTTGATGTTATTAGATGTTTTGGTTGTGGGCTTTTTAGTATTTGGCAACCTCAAACTTTATTCTGAGAATAAAGAAGCAAGAAGCCAATATATCGATTTGAATAAAGAGCTTCAATATTTGGAAAACAAGAATCAGGAATTGCAAGCATTGTTTTCCTATGCCAACGAAGAAGATTATACAGAGGCAGTATTGAGAGAGAAGGGGTTGTATAAGAAAGAGGGAGAGGAGGTTGTGGTGATAACAAGAGATAGCGTTCCGCAGGCAGCGCCGGCACAAGTTGACGCTCAATCATCGACAGAAAGCGCTTCAGTTTGGCAGAAAATCCTTGATTTCTTTGGCAGTATTTTCGGGCGGGATTAGTACAGTGGCAGTACATAACCTTCCCAAGGTTGAGACGCGGGTTCGACTCCCGTATCCCGCTCACACCGAATGCCAGCGTAGCTCAGTGGAAGAGCAACTCTTTCGTAAAGAGTAGGCCGTCGGTTCAAATCCGACCGCTGGCTCTGAAATTATCATTACGCTTATGAAAGAAGAAATTTCCATAAAAATAGAGGATATACAAGATAAGCTCCATCATTTGATGGACTGTCTTTGAATTTGAGAACAAGAAGAAAGAAATAAAACAGCTTGAAAAGGAATTATCCGATGTTTCTGATTGGAATGAGCAGAAGAAATTAGTGGAAGCCAGCAAAAGATTGTCTTGTTTGAAAGAAGAAACAGACCAGCTTGAGCAATTTCAAAAAGAAGCGCAGGATTTGGCCGAATTAATGAATCTGTCTTTTACGGATGCGGAATTAAACGGAGAAACGAAGAAGATGGCAGAAAAACTTTTTCAAGAGCTTGAGGCGAAGGAAAGCGAAATTTTTCTTTCCGGTCCCTATGATAAGAATAATGCTATTTTGACAATCAATGCCGGCGCCGGTGGAAATGACGCAGAGGATTGGGTAACCATTCTCTTGAGAATGTATGAGAGGTTTGCCGATATAAAAGGGTTTAAATATTTAGTGCTTTACCGCAGTTTTGGAGAGCCGGGGCCCGAAGGGAGAATCGGGACAAAGGAGGTTGCGCTGGAAATCAGAGGTAAAAATGTATTTGGATTATTGAGAAGAGAAAGCGGAGTGCATCGTCTGGTAAGAATATCGCCGTTTTCCGCAAAGCAATTAAGGCATACTTCGTTTGCTTCGGTGGAAGTGATGCCGGAATTGGCAGAAGAAGCAACGCAAGAGATAGAAATTAAAGACGAGGATTTGAGGGTTGACACTTATAGAGCGTCGGGTCCGGGCGGACAGTATGTCAACAAAAGGGAATCAGCCATAAGAATTACCCATTTGCCGACAAAGATTGTGGTCAGCTGTCAGGTTGAGCGGACGCAAGGGATGAACCGGAAGAAAGCCATGGAAATTTTGAAGAGTAAGCTTTTGCAGAAAAAAGAAAAAGATGAAAAAATAAAGATGGCAAGAATAAAAGGCGCTTCCAAAAGTCCGGAGTGGGGAAACCAAATCCGCTCTTATGTCTTCTATCCGTATAAAATGGTTAAAGACCATCGGACAAAAATTGAGACCAGTCAATTGGAAGCGGTGCTGGACGGCAATTTAGCCCAATTTATTGAAGCCGAACTTCGTTTAACATAATCTAAAGATGATTTTTTTTGAGAATATAAGCAAAATATACAAACCGGACACCGTGGCATTAAAAAATGTCAGTTTTCAGATTGCCATCAATGAAAATGAATTCGTTTCCATTGTTGGCAAATCCGGCGCCGGCAAGACAACCCTGATTAAGCTGCTTTTGCGCGAAGAAGAGCCGACCGATGGAAAGATAATTTATGGAGGGAAAAATATTGCAGAGATAAAGAACAAGGAGTTACCGCTGTTCCGCCAAAAAATTGGATGCGTGTTTCAGGATTATCGACTTTTGCCCAATAAAACCGTTTTTGAAAATGTGGCTTATGCCATGGAACTGATGGGAGCCACCGATTATGAGATTTTAAGGGATGTCCCTCGCCTTTTGGAAATTGTCGGCTTGGAGGACAGGGCAAAACATTTCCCTATCGGGCTTTCCGGCGGGGAAAAGCAGCGCACTGCCATTGCCAGGGCTTTGGCCGTAAGGCCGGAGGTGATTATCGCTGATGAGCCGACCGGCAATCTTGACCCTTATCATACGAGAGATATAATCAGTTTACTTGAAAAAATATATGAGTTAGGGACAACTGTGATTCTTTCTACCCATGACAAAGCGGTAATAAATAGTTTGGTCCGGCGGGTGATTACTTTGGACAACGGCGAAATCATCCGCGACGAAGAAAAAGGAAGATTCATTTTGTAGATATGTTTACTTTTTTAAGAAGAGTAACCCGTTTCGGGTGGCATAATTTTTGGAGAGCCGGGGGCTTAAATGTGGCCACTGTCTTTGTATTGATTGTAACCATTACCTTAATCACCTCTCTTTTTATATCCGAGGGCGCGGTAAAGCACATAATCGCCCAGATAAAAGACAAAATAGACATCAGCGTTTATGTGGCGCCCGAAACAAGCCCTGAAGAAATGGAAACCATAAAAGACAAATTAATTGGAATGCCGGAAGTGCAAATAGTAACCATCGTTTCCAAAGAGGACGCTTTGGAACAATTCAAGGAAAAACACAAGAATGACCCGGTATTACTGGAATCATTGGACATTGTCGGAACCAATCCTTTTTACGCTTCGCTGGATATAAGGGCAAATGACCCGGAGCAATATGCAGCCATATTAGAGGTTTTAAACAGTTCTTCTTTGAGCGACATTATTTACAAAGTGGATTATGTGGAGAAAAAAACAGTTATTGAAAAACTTTCCAAGTTTATAACTGATGTGAATACCGGCGGGCTTTTAATCGCTTTAGCCCTTGGGGTAGTGGCGGTTTTAGTGGCTTTTAATACTATCAGGGTGGCGATTTACGACGCCAGCAGGGAAATCTCAATTATGCGATTGGTCGGCGCTTCCAATCGTTTTATAAGGGGCCCGTTCATTGTGCAGGGTATGATAGCCGGAACTATTGCCGCCTTGGCATCGTTTCTTGTTCTTGTTTTGATGAGCTATTTTCTGGCTCCCCAAATTGATGCCGCGACCAATGGATTTAATGTATTCTCGTGGTTCAAGGCGCGGGCCTTTGGCTTATTCTTCGCTCAATTGGCGAGCGGAATTGCTTTGGGAGTAATCTCCAGCTTAATCGCCATCAGAAAATATTTGACAGCATAATCCAGCGCTAGTAGGATTTACTAAGTAGGGGGATTCATCACACACAACACTGCGGGATCGTCTAACGGTAGGACACGGCCCTCTGGAGGCTGGTATCTTGGTCCGAATCCAAGTCCCGCAACTCTTCGTCACTTTGTTCCTCAGAACCTTCGGCCCTTCTTCGCTTCGCTCATCAGGGTCATTTCTGGCTATTTGCCAGAAATGACTAAATAAATATGAGCGAAGAAGGCACTGATGCTGAGCGAAGCGAGGCAGAAGTGTGCTCGGTTCGAGAGACCGAGACGCATAAAAATCAGAATTGACACCATTTATTAGTTCTATTTTTATTTACTATTTTTGTTTTTCTTAATTTTAATATAAAGCTAAAATGAATAATTTTTTTGAGAAAAATAAAATATTTTTGGCGATTGTTGCCGGGGCCTTGATAATCGGCACAGGTGTTTATTTCGGCCTTCAGAAAAACGCTGACAAAAAGCTTCCTGCCGTCGCCACCGAATGCTTGGCACCCGAAAAGGCAATAGTCACCAAAGTTTTAGACGGAGACACGATTATTATTGAAGGCGGTTACCATATCCGGTTTTTGGGCATTGACGCTGATGAAAGCGGTTATCCTTGTTATGAATCAGCCAAGTCCCGGCTTGAAGAGCTAATTTTAAATAAAGAAGTAAGATTAGAGATGGACAAGACCGATGTTGACCAATATGACAGGTGCCTAAGGTATGTTTTTTTTGGTGACCAAAACATTGACCTTCAATTAGTAGAGGAGGGCTTGGCCATAGCCAGATTCTATCCGCCGGATGTGAAGTATCAAAAAGAAATTATTCAAGCTGAAGAAGATGCCATTAAAAACAAAATTGGTTGTAAATGGAGTCAAGGAGGGGCGGTCATTGAGGAGAAAAAGAATGAATTCCAATGGCAGGAATTAACCACGGAAAAATTGGGCTATGATGTAGTAGGTGCCTGCCAAGCCGGAAAATATTTGGGCAGGGAGTTGATCGTTGAAGGAAAGGTTGCCGACGCTTATCGCGACCTGCAAAGCAACACCGTCTTTTTGAATTTTGAAAAGCCCCATCCTAACCAGTGTTTTACCGGAGTAATTTTTAGTTCGGATTTGTATAAATTTGTTCAAAATCCCGAAGATTATTATTTAAATAAAACCGTCAGGGTTATGGGAGAGGTAAAAGAATATCAGGGCAGGCCGGAAATTATTTTAGAAACTCCTAATCAAATTGAAGTAGGGGAATAGTTAAATTTTAAACTCGAATTGAGGTTTTTTGTCCGCACTATCAAAATTGCCTTGGATAAGGCAATTTGTTGTTTTTTTGGGATTGCGGGAGTATTATCAAATTAGCCCTTTGAGAACCAAAAGGCGCAAAGGAGGCGAAGCAATTGGCAATTGGTGGCAATTGGGGACGT
>Ga0268282_1000110_pt1 | contig 51174 bp, 53 predicted proteins | sample saktaG_12_FD_190133 | JGI IMG/M metagenome (GOLD analysis project Ga0268282, IMG submission 190133) | Saline water microbial communities from Sakinaw Lake, British Columbia, Canada - sak_2011_5_24_120m | ecosystem: Environmental > Aquatic > Non-marine Saline and Alkaline > Saline ...
ATTATTATATCATAATTGACTCTAACAAAAAACTATAATATACTTTTGGCATCGGGGTGTAGTGCAATTGGTAGCACAAGTCCTTTGGGAGGATTTAGTCTGGGTTCGAGTCCCAGCACCCCGACATAATAATCTGCGGGTGTCGTATAGTGGCTATTACACGACTTTTCCAAAGTTGAGACGAGGGTTCGATTCCCTTCACCCGCTCCATTTTATATAAAACAAAACCCGCCAATACTGGCGGGTCTTATTTTTCGTTTTTAACTTTTTTATTTAACTGCGTCTTTTAATCCTTTTCCAGATTTAAATTTTGGAACTTTCTTAGCAGCGATCTTAAGAGTAGCGCCTGTTTGAGGATTTCTCCCCATTCTGGCTTTTCTGTGAGAGACAGAAAAAGTTCCAAAACCGGTCAATACAACATCTTTACCGTCTGCTAGATTTTTTTTAATATCTTCTATAAGAGCATTTAAACAATCTGAAGCTTCTTTTTTTGAACAACAAACTTTAGCTAAAGATTCGATTAAGTCTTCTTTTGTTACTTTTGCCATTTTTTTGTTTAAAATTATTTAAATTTAAGTTAGTATCGACCTTTTGCCTAATATATTACTATATATTATAGCATATAAGATAGTCAAGCACTATCTGGCATATTCTATGACTCTGGTTTCACGGATAACATTAACTTTTATCTCTCCGGGATAATTAAGTTCCTCTTGAATTCTGGAGGCAATATCTTTGGCTAATTTATATGCTTCCAAATCACTAATCTCTTTTGGTTCTGCAAACACTCTAATTTCCCGGCCTGCCTGAATTGCATATGCTTTTTTCGTCCCCGAAAAACTTAAAGCAATGTCTTCCAATTCTTTTAATCTTTTCAAGTAATTTTCTAAAGTGTCTTTTCTGGCTCCTGGCCTTGCTCCTGAAATCTGGTCGGCTGTCTGCACTAAGATTGCTTCAATACTTTCTGCTGGATATTCTTCATGATGAGATTTCATTGCTGTTATTATTGCTTCTTTCTCCCCAAATCTTTCTAAAATCTTTATTCCGATATCAACATGAGAACCCTGAATCTGATGGTCAACAGCTTTGCCAATATCATGCAAAAGACCTGCCCTTTTTGCTATTTCAGAATTCACTTTCAACTCATCTGCCAACGCTCCTGCTAAATAACTCACTTCAATAGAGTGAAGTAAAACATTTTGACCATAACTTGTTCTAAAATACAATCTTCCCAGGATTTCAATAAGTTTTGGATCTAGGCCAATTATTCCAACTTCATAAGCTGCTTTTTCTCCTGCTTTTTTTATTTGCTCAGATATTTGTTCTTTGGCTAGGGCAACTGTTTCTTCAATCCTAGCTGGTTGGATTCTCCCGTCCTGAATAAGTTTTTCCATTGCCACTTTTGCGATTTCACGCCTTATTGGATTAAATCCAGAAATAATTATTGTTTCTGGAGTGTCATCAACTATAACTTCAACCCCTGTTTCTTTTTCAAATGCCTTAATGTTTCTACCCTCTTTCCCAATAATCCTTCCTTTAACATCATTAGACGGAATAGATAAAACAGTAGTAGTCATTTCTTGGGACTGGGAAAGCCCATACTTTTGTATAGATTGAATTAGTATATCCTTGGCTCTTTTTTCCAATCTCTCTTCTCCTTCATTCGTTAATTTTTGCATTCTTTGCAATATTTCTTTTTCAGATTCTTTTTCTATGTTTTCTAATAATTCTCCTTTTGCCTGCTCTTTTGAAAAACCAGAAACTTGCTCTAATTTATCTTGGGACTTTTCATTTAATTCTTCTAACTCTTGTTTTATTCTTTTAAGTTTTTCTACTTTTTCATTAAAATCTTTTTCTTTGTCCTCATAAACAGATATTTTCTCGTCTAAAGTGTGTTCTCTTTGTAAAAGAATGCTTTCTGTTTTTAAGATTTGACTTCTCCTCTCGTGATTCTCCTTTTGCGCGATATCAACAATTTTATCCGCTTTTGCTTCTGCCTTTTCTAAAAGAGCCTTTGCTTCTGCTTTGGTTTCAAGAATTTTCTTTTGGAGCCTAGCTTCTATGCTCCCTTTTCTCTTTCTTATAATTGACTGGCGGGCATAGTAGCCTAAAATGGCCCCTATCCATAACAAAACTATGCCTACCAGATATAGGATTAATTGATTCATAATACAAGTTGAAATTTTGGTTAATCATAATATTTTACATTAATATATGTTCATTTATCATTATGTTCCTTTACTATTTTATATATTGATGCTGTTTCCCCAAATTTCACATTAGTTAATTTCTATCCTTATCCTAATAAAAAAGAGCCCTTTTGTAAAGGGGGCTTAGCGGTGTTACAAATGTATCTCATCTTTTACAGCAAAAAGGTAATGTATACATATTGCACTTTTTTAATCTTGTATTCAGTTCAGGGCTATATACATCTTAATTTAAAAACAGAGATTGAATCTCTGCTCTATCCCCAACAACTTTCCCCAAAAAGATTAAATAATTAATCATTATTTATTCATATTTAAATTCTAAAATTATAAAATTTCTTGGAATAATTCTCCTGCAAAATTTTACTTAAATAGTTCCGTAAGGCAATTAACGATCTTTTCTTTTTTTTGATGCTCAGTTTTATATTTTTGAACAAAAGGTTCTATCATCAAGTGTAAAATTTCATGCTGTATTATTTTGATTGGATCGTAAGATAAGGCAATATTTATATAAACATGATTCTGCAGATTATACCCTCCTCCTACTCCATATTTGCCTATATGAACTACAAACTTTTTCTTTATTTTTTGACCGAAAAAATCTTCCAAAGTTGAAAAAAATTGGTTTTCCTGCTTTTCCCATTCCGATTGTATTTTTTCTATCTCTGACAGATATTCCTCCTTTTTATAAATAGCTTGTAATGATTGGTTAGGCAAAGTAAATGGGTATTTATTTTTTTTAAACCACTTTGCCTTTCTTTTTGTTAATCCAACTATCTTCTTTTCCTCTTCTAGTGTATTTATAACAAATTTTACTTGCGAATTTTTCTTACTTGGGTAATTCATAATACGAGTGATAAAAATATATTTAATATCAACCTATCTAACATTAATTTAACATAAAATCTAAAAAAATCAAATAGAAGAGGGGGGTAAATTTCTTAATTTGCCCCCCTATGCGATTTCAGCGGCATTTACCACCACAGATGCAATGGCAGTCACAGTGGCTACAGGGACCACAATGTGGCGATAGCTCGGCCATAGCCCAACTGCTACTAATACCCCTTGGTCGCTTTGCTGGCACAATATTGGTAGACATGCGCCTTTCAAGAAGATTAAGTGCTCTTTCCATCTTTTTTCACCTCCTTTTAGGTATTATCTCCTCAGGGTTGAACACAAACCACTGAAGAGGGCATCCTCCTCCACATTCATCATATTGGAAGCATCCAATACATTGTTGTGAGGGATATGCGATTAACCTGTTGTAAAAGTTAACTACATCTGGTCTCATCCAGAAATCTGCAAATGAAAGGGGGTCTTTAAAATCTACACCAAATTTTCCTAACGGATACTCATAAAGACCATTGCACTGAATTACCTTGCCGTGGGGGTCAAAGATTATCCCTTCTCTACGAAGAACATGGCAACTAGATATAATCTGGTTTTTTTCTTTCAAACTGGCAAGAAAATCCACCGGCCAGAGGCAAAAAGGAAGCGACTGTTCTATCATCAACCTTCCTTCTGTGTAAAGATTCATCGTTTCATAGTGATGCATAATACATTTTACAACCTCTGAGGGGGACATCATATATCCTCGGCGAGCATCATTGCTTTTGAAGGTAGCTGCGCAAAATTCGATCTTAACACCCTTAGCTCCAGCATCTACTGCTGTCTTCACAATCTCGCTCAAGTTATCTGCGACTAAAGAACTTAGCGTTATAGAAACATCAAAATTATATCCACCTTCTCTTAAATTGTGAATCCCAGATAAAACCTGCTCAAAAGCATCAACTCCTGTTAGCTTTCTGTATTGTCTGAAATTTCCTGCCTTCAGAGAAATCGTTACATTGTCAAAGGGAAATTCTGCTACTTTTTTCATGAATCGTTCACCGGAAAAAAGAAACCCATTAGTTACTAAAAAAGAATTCATTCCCTTTACTTTTATATATTTGTTTACTGTAAATATATGTGGCCAAAGTGTTGGTTCTCCTCCAATCAAGATAACGCTTTGAACCCCAATCCCTATCTCTAAATTAATGAGTTTCAAAGCCAAATCTAGATCCATGTCGTCTTCTGGTTTATAATCTGTTTCTTGACCGTAACACCATTTGCAACGAAAGTTACACCGTCTATTGACTGTCAACCACGACCCAAAAAGCCCTATTTCTTTCATTTTTTTACTTCCATATTCAGTTTTCAAAGTGCTATTTTGCTTTGGCATCTTCCTTTACCTCCTCTTTAATTTTTAATTCAGGTTCTAAGAACCCTATATTATTATTGTTTTAACAATAATACCTTTCTCTCAAAAAGTCAAGAAAATGGAGTAATGTGCACACACTTTTTGCACTTTTTAGAAGCAATATACTAATCTAGGGCATATGAAAACTATGCCTTATCTCAATAAATCTTTTAATAAATAATTTATATCCTGTTTTCTATCTGCTAAGAATAGAAAAGAACATGGGCTAAGAATTAATATTCACAATTTATATTTGCCAAGGTTCTAAAACAGGGAAAGAACTCATTTTATTTTTGGGACAATCTAAACAAACAAAATTAAGTTTAATATCCGGATAATTTTAATTAAATACTCTTCTTAAATGCGTTTTATCCGATATTTTGCATTTGCCAACCCCATTTTAATAAAAAACCCTTTTTGTAGAGGACCTTGGAAGTGTTGCCTATGTATCTCATCTTTTTCTATCTAAAAATTGCCTTGTCCCAAATTTCTTTCTTGAGATGGATATTAAAAATAGTAGTCCAGAAATTAAGAACCTTTTTAAACCAGACTCCTCTTTGGGGATTCTTTACTACTTGTTTAATATCTTTTTCAGGGTATACCTTATAAAGCCACTTCAAATCCTCCCATGTTCCATAGTTTAAAGTTTGAATGATGATATATTCTTTATCTGCCTTTAAATCCAAACTCTTAATATCGTATGACCAAAACAGCCATTTCATTTTTAAAGGAATTTTTATTTTAGGCATTCTTTTTGATATTTTTTCAAAAATCCCAACTTTTTTAATAATCCTTTTTGTTTTCTATTAAGAACCGATAAATACATGCTCAGTAAATTTCAATGACCAATTTCTGTCTTTATTTTAATAAAAAAAGCCCTTTTTGTAAAGGGCGATATCAATTTTTAAGGGGAAAGCATATTAACTTTCCCCTTTTGTTTAATTATTCTAAAATCAGCAACCCATTCTCGTACCTAAAAGGAATATCTAGGAGTACCCCTTCACTTAGCAATTTTGCTAATGACGGGTCTACTTGACTAGCAACAATAATTCCTCTCAATTTTTCTGCTCCAATGTCCTGAGAAAAATAAATTAAAGGTAAAGAGTGGGATTCTATCTCAGATTCCAACTCATCACAGGAAATAGGACATAAATCGGGATATTTATTTTCTAAATCCCGAAATTCCTGAATTCCTTCAGAGGTTGGAGAAATTATTAAGATAGAATTACATTCCTTTGCCATCTCAAGATATTCTTCTACTTCTGTCAGAGGATATCCTCCTAACAAACCTACGTGTTCGTAAAGGAATTCCAATTCTTCACAAAAATCTCTAAATCCTTCAACCTGATTCTCTCCCTCAATAATGTATAAGGGGGATTCCAAGTTTACCATCTCTGAAGGGGTAGGGGTAGGAGAAGGGGTAGTCCCACAACCAGCGAACACAACAGCAATCGATACTAAAACTATCACTAAAATCTTCCTGTACATTTTTTTCACCTCCTTTTAACTTAAAATTTTTGGCTAATATTTAATTAGTAACGAACTGTATGCTGTTTATAACTTTTTTCATATTAGCAATGAAAAGATATTTTGTCAAGTTTTAGTCGAATTAGGAATTAAGAATTTTATTAAAAAAGCCCTCTTTGTAAAGAGCAACTTGTCAGATAAATGGAGGAGGAGATAAAAATATTTTTATCTCCTCATATTATTATCCATCAAACACAAACTTAATTCTTGGTACATCATACGGGTAAAACTCAGAAGCAGGTCCCCAAATAATTTTCGTCCAGCCCTTGGCATTTGTTATCGTAATATCAGTAAAATTATACATCGCCTCGAACTCCCTCGTTTCATCATTGTATACTGCTTCTCTAACTTCGTTTGTCTCCACTCTTGAATTAGGTGGCAGAATTACAGTCCAAACAAGACCTTCTCTTTCGAAAACAATTTCGTGTTCTCTATGTTTTTCCTTTAACTCCTCAATATAAGTATTGCATTTTGGAGACAGAAAGACATAATATGCCAGAGCATTCATTGAAAGAGAGAAAACTACCAATACAACCATAATTATTAAAAGCGATAATCTTTTCATTTTTGCTATACCTCCTTTTCCTAAAATTTTTATCTAATATGCAGTTTTTAAAAAACTTACTAATTTGTTCTTTTAGTTTAGCAATAAAAAGATATTTTGTCAAGTTTTTAGTTGAATAAAAAATTAAAAGTCCTATAATAAAAGAAAATATATGGACTACGGAACTTCCAAACAATATTATTCAAAAAATAAGGAATATTTCTCAAAAGAATATTGGAGAGATAATAATGGGGCTGATTTAGTTCGAGCCAATGGTTTTAGGGAATATCCGATCTTTGTTTACACAGCTCTTTGCCAACAGATTCATAAGGACGGGAAGATTCTGGACCTCGGATGTGGTAATGGATTAATGTTAAAGCATTTAATGCAGTATTCAGGATATAAATTAATCCCTTATGGGATAGAATTCTTGAAGGATTCAATTAAACAAGCCAAAGAAATTCTTCATCCCCAATATAAAAATAATTTGATAGTTGGAAATATTATTGATTATTCTTTTGGCAAAGGACCTTTTGACTTTATCTTTCTCTCTCCTCATCATATCCATCCTTTAGATAGAAAAGATTTTTTGAAAAAACTTAAAAAAAATTGCGCTCAAGATGGAAAAATAATTTTTTATGCTCATTCAGATGTTTTAAAAGGTCATCAATATAATTGGGTAGGGGAATTTCCAGAAATAAAAAACTGGAAACTTGCCAGAAAGGACAGCCCCCAGATTTCGATTGCTGTTTGGGAAAAATATTGATTCAAATTATTTTTTTCTTTTGTCTGTTTTTTCTTTTTTTGAGACAGAATTACTTTCTGTTTTTTCTTTTTTCCCCTTCCAATTAATTATCTTGGGCTTTTCAACAAAAGGAAAACTATTTACCAATCCAATAAAATATGGAGTTTCCACCTTAACTACGCCATGATAACTATTCCAAGTCATTGGTCCAGCTAATAAATTGTACATTTCTTTTGTTAAATCTTTATCAATTTCCTTCATTGTTTTAAGCCAAGTTTTACCTACTTTTCTTGTAGCTGCGCAAGTGGGAGAACAAGAATAGTGAGCCACTATTTTGGGTCCAAAATAACGCAACATTCCATTGCATTCAGGATAGCCAAAGATTTTACCTTTTAAATTTACCCAAATTGGATCATAGTTTATTGGGAAGTTTTTGATAAAATACTCTATACAGCAATCTGGATAACCTAACATGCGGCCTATTATTTTATGGTCATGTTTTTGGTTCGCTTTTTTCAAAATTTCTCCATCTTTTTTAGTTTTTACTAAATAACCACTCCAATAAAATGCTTCTCCTGGCTTAGGAGGTTCAATCTTAAAACTGAAACTCTCGCCTGTCTTAGTTTTCCAAGTAGGAATAAAAATTAATCCATCTTTGTTAAATTTCTCAAGCGATTTATCTAAATTCTCAGGATAAACCGAAATAATAGCTGCTTTTCTAATATCTTTCTTGACTGTCTGGTACTCAGCTTCATGATATAATTCCGTCATTTTACTTAACTTTAATGGCCAATCTTCGCATTTTTGTTTAGGAATAACCCTAGTAAAAGATTGCATATAATTTTTATTTTAATTAGAAACTTTATGGGCGCTATCTTTATGATTAGGCCAATCTCCATGACCATCATCTTGATGCTTAGAATCTCTGCCCTTTGTTTTTAAATCTTCTGGGATAGGATTCTCTTTTTTCTGCTCAAAATTTATTTGGTTACTATCACCATGATTTGGCCAATCCCCATGACCATCCTGATGTCCTTGATCAATTCCTTTACTCCTCATTCCCTCTGCACATTTTTGGTGAGGAGGATGAAAGCCAAAAAAGCCCAAAGTTTTTTCATAAAATTGAAATAGTGCTTTATAAAAGGGGCAAAGATAGGTTCTATTCCTCCAATCATTATCAATGGCTTGTGTGGGGCAACCACCATGACAGGCATTAAAATATTTACAATCTAAACACCCGCCAAATTCTTGAGGCGTTTCTTTCAAAATCTCATCCCTAGTATTATATTCTGCTGGATGGCGCAGTATAATTTCTTTTTCATTTGTCCGCATACAATTACTAATACTGCCGTCACCAACTAAAACTGTGGCTGACTTAGTATGGAAAATATCACAACTGGAGAAAGTGCAAACCCGGCATTTCCCTTGCAAGCCATTCACCATATCAATAAATGGACTCCATTTAAGATTATGAACTAAACAAAAATCAGCTAAGTCAAGATAAATTTTTATTAATCTTTTTTCTCCCAATTCAAAGCCCGGAGCGCCAGCACAAGGATTCAGTCTCCCACAAACTTTTAATTCATTAAGTTCCAAAAGATATTCTTTTAATGTTTTAAGAAGTTTGTCATTTCCAGCATTTGCTTTGCTTATCACCATAATCATAGAAACCCTTAGTCCTTGCTTAACCATTTTTCTAACTTTCTCATCAAGATTTGAAGTTCCTGGACGAAACTTTGATAATTCTCCTGGGCCATCATAAGAAACTCCTACTGAAGTATTGCATTCTTTAAAAATTTTAATAAAATCATCATCTATCAAAAAACCGTTTGTCTGGATCCCGCTCCTTCCTGTTAATTTCTTCATCTTCATTAAGATTTTCTTTACATCTTTCTTCCCCATTACCAAAGGTTCCCCTCCATGTAAAACTTGCTGGTAATTTTTGAATTTTTTCATTTCTTTGAATATCTTTTTCAGGTCGTATTGCGACTTAACTTTACTCAAGTTTAGTTTCTTCTCTTTCCTATATTCGCGTTCGTAGCAATATTTACAGTTAAGGTTACATCCCAAATAAGGTTTTACTAATAACAATCCCATAATTTTATTTTTTTAATTTATCTAAAAATTATTAATTACTACTGTTAAGCAATATGTGGTTCATCCTGATGCCCAACATTATAATGAGGCGTATTAGAATGATTATTCCAATTAGTATGAGGAGTATCTGAGTGATTGGCCCAGGGAATGTCAGAATAATTTGTCCAATTACTCCAGGGAATGTCAGAATAATTTGTCCAATTAGCCCAAGGAATGTCAGAATAATTTGTCCAATTAGCCCAAGGAACATCAGAGTAGTTTGACCAATTAGCATGAGGAGTATTAGTATGGTTTGGCCAATCTCCATGAAAAATCCAAAGAAACCGCCAATCCGTATAATTTGACCAGTTGCTGTGAGAAGTATCGCTATGATTGCTCCAATTAGCCATTGTAAAAAAATTATTGTGAATCTGATCAGCTACTGTGAACTGTATCAGAACGATTTAACTAGTTACCGAGTATTAGTATGGTCCGACCAATCAGCATGAGGATAACTATCGGAGTAGAGTGACTTATCTTGATGAGGATGATCAGAATGGTTTCTCCAATTCTCATGGTCGGGATCAAATAAACTCCCCTCGTTATCATGAAAAGTAATATCCCAATGACGAGTATCGCTATGGTTTGTCCAGTCCTGATGATCCGTATGGTTACTGTGGTCTGACCAGTTAGTATGGTCACTATGAACATCAGAGTGAACACTATAAGGAACATCAGAGTGAACACTATAAGGGACATCAGAGTGAACACTATAAGGGACATCAGAGTGAACAGAGTAGTTACCCCAAGTATCAGAGTAATTAGTCCATGGGACATCCGAGTAATTACTCCATGGGGTATTAGACCAATTATTCCAGGAAGTGTCTGTATGATTTGACCAGTTGTTATGAGAAGTATCAGAATGAGCTGCATCGGCATGCCATTTGGTTTTTCCTCCTCCTTGACGGGTATAATGAACCCATTTTCCTTCTAACCAAAGATGTCCTTGACTCCCTACGCTGGAAATAATCTGTGCAGATAAGACTCTTTCCTCTTTATTTTTGTCAATATAATGAAGTTTATCTCCTTCAACCCAAAAGTAACCCGGCAAGTCACCTTTCGCCCCTGTTAAGGTTCCTGTCTGGGCTCTTTTTACTCCATCACCATCTATATAACGAAGTTCTGTCCCTTGTATCCAAATATAACCTGGACTAGCCATAATATTTCTTTATTTTAATCAAACAAGTCCGTTCCCACTGGAATACTTAAGCGGTTAGTTGCCTTAAGTGTGCCTTGGACAGTTAAATTTCCCTGTTTTGTTTGGCTGGTTGACCCCACATTAAGAGGAGCAGCTACATTCCCTGAAGGAGGAGATTGACTTGGTTCAGCCCAAGCTTTTACTTCAGCAATCTTATCAAAACCAAGTATTTTTCCAACAGCTAAAATCCCTGTTCCAGCCAATAAAAGTTTTAAAAATTTTCTTCTACTTTGTTTCATTTTTTTTCTCAAAATTAGAAGATTCTTTTCCGTCTAAAACCTCATTTTCGGCGTCTCTAAGTTCTTTCTCTATATCTCTTTTGCCTTTTTTAAATTCGCCTTTCACTGTCCCCAAGGTTCTGGCTAATTTAGGGATTTCTTTGACACCAAAAAATACTACGGCAATAACCATTATAATGATTAATATTTCACCAATTCCTAACATTTTTTTATATTAAATTAAGAAACTCTCTGCTAAATGATTTCGACTTTTTAGTTTTGTTATTCTATAACTTCAAAATTAATTGATTTTGCTTCTTTGCCATCTAGAAAAAATTTCAAAGTGTATTCCCCGATTTCGTCAGGGGACTGGATACAACAAGAGCCGAAATTGGGTGCTTTAATCTCCACTACCGGAGTATATACTTCTTCAATCTTTTCCCCTTCTTTATTAAAAATTTGGGAAGTCAAAACTGTTTTTTCTTCTCCTTCAACAAATTCTATTGTTCCTGTTACTTTTATTAAGTCTCCCTTTTCAAAAGTTGATGCTTCAATCCCTTCTGTTTCTTGAGTCACTTCAGTCCCAGCTGGAAATCTTATTAGAGACATAGAAGTAATTTCATTTTGTTTTTCCATAGATTCTTGACTCGGCATTCCAATATAATAAAGAACACCAAGAATGATTAAAACCAAAACAACTATAATGATAAAAATTAGGAGTTTTTTTGGCATAATTTTCGTATTAATTAAGTTTCTAAATATTCGACTTTTTAATTTTTAATTATTTAATTTTTCTTTGCCCTTCTTGGGAATTAAACTGTATCCTAAAAAATAAAGTCCGGCTAATGGAAAAAATAAAATTAACATTGTAACACCTGTACCGTCTGGAGTTATTATAGCAGAAAATATTAGAAAACCCAAGAAAATATATTTACAATTATTTTTCCAAAAATCAGGAGCAACAAAACCAAGACTACTTAATAAAACCATAAAAATCGGAATCTGAAACATTAAGCCCACTGCTACTGCTAAAACAATGGTTAAACTTACAAACTCATAGGCAGTAAAAAAAGGAGAAGCTTCAAGAACTGTGGCAAATGAATAAAGAATTTTGAAGGTGGAAGGGATTAAAACAAAATAAGAAAAAAGACAACCTGAAATAAATAAAATTACGGAAAAAATCACTACTTTGGATACAGCTTTTTTCTCTTTTTTATAAAGGGCAGGCGCAATAAATTTAATTAATCTATAGAGAAGAAGTGGGAAGGTAAAGATAAAGGCCAAAGACAAAGCAATCGTTATCTGGGCTAAAAAAGCATTCAGAGGATTAAGCACGATTATTTCAACCTGGGCGGGTACTAAACTTTGTTGGATGTATTTGAAAAACTGAGAGGCAAAAGAGTAAATAGTAGGTACCGGTAAAAAAAACTTCCCTCCCAAAATTTCAATTTGTTTTAATCCAAATCCGAAAAAGAAAATGGTAAAACCCAGAAAAAAGTATATCCATAATAAAATACTTTTTAGAAATTCTTTCAATTCTTCAAAAAGTGTCATAAAAGTCTAATCAAATGAATTTTTAATTAATTGAGTTTTGCTAAGGCGATACTTCTTCCCATTCAGGTAATGGGAAACTGATGTTGATCAATCGATTAGTATTACAAGTTCCAATATCATCTGTCACACGAAGCCTCACAGTATAAGGCTGAGATATACTATAAGTAGTAGTGGCGCTTCCCTTATATGTAGAATCAACTGTAAAACCATCTCCAGCATCATAATCAAAATCCCATTGATAACCAACACTTCCTCCATTTTGGCAAGAGTATTCATTGCCACTAGCATTATAACATTCAGAATTGTCAACAAACTCCACTACTTCATCTACGCTCGGACTCTGCGGAGATGGAGTAAAATCAGGATATGGATAAGCATGTAAAGGAGTGGCAAATAAAGGACCTGAAACCCATCCAGAATCAGCCCCTTTATCATCCCAGACCTTTAATCTCCAGTAATATGTAGTATTGTATAAAAATGAAAATACAGGAGCATATGCTTCTGAAGATGAATAGACTTTTCCAGAGTCTACTTCTGGCGAAGAAAAATTAGAATTATTGTCTATTTGAACTTGATAATATTCTTGTGTCCCATCATCTTCAAAAGTCCAAGAAAAAGAAGTAGGCAAAGAATAAATACAATAATCTAAAACAGAAAATGTTAAGTCTGTGGCAATAGGCAACTGATTAAAGGTAAAAGAGGTTTTTACTTGATAATTAGAGGTAGAACAAACATTTCCAGTTTCTGGATTCTTACAATTAAAACTAACCCAACCAACTACAACATCACCCCATGCCCATCCCTCAAACTCTTGAGTTGCATCATTTATTTCCACTCCATAACCAGAACCTCTTAATTTTATCCATCCATCCCAACCATCGCCATAAGCTAATGCCCTTGCCCAACCAGAAACCTCGTGGGTTAATAAATTTACTTCTGCTCGACAAGTCCCTGAGGGACAACCAGAAAGTTCTGATTGATTAAAACTTATCCAACCGATGTTTTCTGACCAAGCATAACCAGAAAATGTCCCATCAGAGCCAATGTTAACTCCATAATTAGTGCTTCCTTCACCAGTCGTATTATTAAAACTTATCCAGCCGATGTTTTCTGACCAAGCATAACCGAAAACATTATCTCCTGTCCCGGCTTCAACTTGTTCCACTTTAGAATTATTAAAAAAGAAGAAAATAGAAATAATTAAAGCCCCTGAAAGGAACAGAAACAATAATAACTTAAATTCATATTTTTTCTTAATATCTTCCATATTTTTACTTAGATTTTTATTTTTTTCCCTTTATGACTTTATCAATAATTCCGTATTTTAAGGCCTCCTCTGCTGATAAATAAAAGTCCCGGTCAGTATCTTTTTCAACTTTTTTTATAGGTTGTCCAGTATGTTCAGCCAAAATCTCATTAAGCTTTCCTTTTATCTTTAATATTTGTTTAGCTTCAATTTCAATATCTGCTGCTTGCCCCTTAATTCCTCCGGCTACCTGATGAAGCAATATCTCGGAGTTAGGCAAGGCAAATCTTTTGCCTTTTTCACCAGCTGTTAAAAGAGTTGCTCCCATTGATGCAGCCATGCCAATACAAATAGTAGAAATATCACAACTAACATACTGCATGGTGTCGTAAATAGCCAAACCAGCTGTAACAGAGCCGCCAGGACTATTAACATATAATTTAATATCTTTTTTAGCATCTTTAGAAGCCAAGAATAAAATTTGAGCAATAACTAAATTAGCAACACTGTCAGTAATAGTGCCTGCCAAAAAGATTATTCTTTCTTCTAATAGACGAGAAAAAATATCATAAACTCTTTCTCCTCTTTGTGATTTTTCAATGATTGAGGGAACTAATGACATATTATTAATGATTATTTAATAAAACTTTCTAATCTTTCAAAAACCTTTCCATTGTATATTGCACTTTTAGTATAATCCTTTAATCTCTCAATATCAATTTTTTTAACATCATGCTTAGCTGAATAGTTTTTTAATGTTTTATTTGTTTCTTCTTCTATCTCTTGTTTAGAAACTTTAATTTCTTCTTTCTTCCCAATTTCTCTTAAAGTCAAAAAGTTTTTAACTCTTTTTTCAGCAGCATCATTAAAAGAATCTTTAACTTCTTTTTCTGTTTTTTTTATTTGAACTAAATATTCCTTAAAAGGAATTTTAAGCCCTTGATCAACCCTTTCTTTTAAATCCTCTAAAAGATTGTCCTTTTCATTTTCAACTAAATTTTCAGGTATTTCACATTTGGAATCTTGAGCTATTTTCTCTAAAATTTCATTTCTCATTTTCTGTTTTTGCTCAAGCTCTTTTTCTTTTCTAAGGTTTTCTTTTATGCTATTTTTTAAAGACTCTAAATCTTTAAACTTGCCAAGTTTGCCTGCAAATTCATTATTCAGTTCTGGCAATTCCATTTTCTGGACTGATTTCATTTTAACTTTAAATGCTATATTCTTGCCAGCCAGCATTTTATTGTTATGTTCTTTTGGAAAAATAATACTAAATTCTTTTTGCTCATCTTTTTTCATTCCTTCCAGATTTTCCTCAAAGCCAGGAGCAAGTTTGGCCTTGCCTAATATAAATTTATCATTAAAAAGTTTATTACTTTCAATCTGAGGACTTTGATATTCAATTTCTACAAAATCATCTTTTTTAGATTCTCTATCTAAGGGAGTAAAAACAGCTCTTGACTGTTGAACCCATTTTAAAGCGTCATCAATATCTTTATCCATAATAGAAATTTCTTTTTTTTCTACTTTGGAAGCAATTGATTTATAGCCCGGCAAAATGATATTCGGCATAATACATATCTTGGCTTTAAATTCAAAAGAATTGCCTTTTGCTAATTTTGTGATACTAACTTCCGGCACAGATATTGGCTCTATCCCTTCTTGATGAATCGCCTGAGGGTATTTATCTTTGGCTGTTAAATCTGCTGCTTGTTCTAAAATCTTGCCTATCCCAATTTCATTTTCTAAAATGTCCTGGGGGACATTGCCCTTTCTAAACCCTTTAACAGCAATATCCTTGCCTAAAATAGAATATGCTTTGTCCACATAAGGTTTAAATTCTTCCCAAGGGACCTCAAATAAAATTTCCATTTCTGATTTTGGCAGTTTCTTAAAATCAACCTTCATATTTTTCTGATGCTTTCTTTATAATTTCTTTGGCCTGAGCAGCCTTTTCCCATCCTTTAATTTTAACAAACTTATCTTTTTCCAATTTTTTATAATCCTCAAAAAAAACTTCAATTTCTTTTTTTAAGTGCTGATTAATGTCCTCTATATCTTTTATGCCTTTGAAATGAGGGTCTATTTTCCCCAGAGGCACGGCAATAATTTTATGGTCAATACCTTTTTCATCTTCCATTAAAAGGACGCCCACAGGCATTGCTTTAACCAGGCAACCAGAAAAAGTAGGGAAAGTCGCTAAGAGAGCTACATCTAGAGCATCGCCGTCTTCTGATAATGTTTGGGGAATAAAACCATATTCAAATGGGAAAAAAAGGGGAGAGTGTATAATTCTGTCTAATTCAAAATTGCCCTTTTTCTCATTGTATTCATATTTATTAGAAGAATTTTTAGGAACCTCAACAATAACATTGATTTCATCTGGCAAGTTATCTCCAGAAGAAATATCTTTATAAAGATTAATCATGAGTTTAATTTAATACTTTTATTTTTGACACTTTTTGCAGTAAACTGCTTGAGGATATATTTTTAAGCGAGCCGAAGAAATTAGTTTTTTGCATTTTTCGCATAAACCATATTTCTTGTCTCTTATTTTTTCCAGCGCTTTATCTATTTTTTCTAATTCTAATTCTAATGTATTTTCAATAGGTAAAAGATTGCCATATTCTTCTACTTCATTTGCTTCATCCTCTAAGCTGCTATTATTAAGCCGTGGATATATTGTGTCCCAATCTCCTTTTAAATTCTCATCTTTTTTTGCAAAACCTTTCAATTGGTTTTCTATTTTTATCTTATCCTGCTTCAATTTCTTTTCTATTTTCTTCAATAATATTTCTTTCATATTTTTAAAGATATTTAGACTTTAACAAATAAATTGCAATCACCACGGAAACTAATAAAAGAAAAATTAATATTCTCATTAGAATTTTTTCTTGAGAAGATTGCGTTTTCGGCAAAGGACGATAAATAATTTCTCCCCTTTCCTTTTCTAAGGTAAAGATTTTTTCTCTTTGAGGAGATTCTTGTTTTATTGTTTCTTCTTGCTTGTTTCTCATTCTATCTAAAAACTTCTTCCTTTCTTTTTCTTCATTTGGAGAAATTCTTTCTAACCCCTTTAATGCCTTTTCTCTTGCCAGAATGATTTTTTGCTCTTCTTTTATTTCCTTCTCTTTCTCTGCTTCTCGCCTCCTTCTTTCTATCTCATCTTCTTCTATTTCTTCTGCTTCCTTGGCAATTTCTCCCTCATGAGTTGTTGATTCATCTAAAGGCCTTTTTTCTTTTGCAGCTTTTTCTTCAGCAATAAGTTTCTCTTTAATTTCAGAAATTATATCCTTTTGTTCTTGCTTTAACTCGCCTTTTTCATCTTTTTCACCAGAAAAAGGTTCTTGTTTAGTTTCTTCTATTTCTTCTTGTATTTTCGTCTCCTCTTCTATCTTTGTTTCTTCAAGATTATCAGACGGCAAGCTTGCATTTTTTAATAAGTTATCTATTTCTATTATTGTTGCTTCTAACTTTTCTTTTTCTGCAAAAATCTTTTTATAATTTAAATCTATTTCTTTTGTTTTATCTATGCTTTTATTAATCTCTTTTTGCCCTTCCCATCTGTTTTTCTCAATAACTTGTCTTTCTTTTTCCATCCCCCATATTTCCTCTCCTATCTCTCTTTTCCTCTCCATGTTTTCAGCCTCTTGTTTTTTCTCCCTAAACACTCTTATTTTTCTTTCAATTTCTGTTTCTTGCATTAGAATATCTTTAAGTTCTTTGTTTTTTTGCTTGTTTTTTATTTCAAGTTCTACTTTCTCGGATATTAAAGGAGCCAATTGAAGATGGCATAATTCAATTTCTTTTTTAATCTTTTCTTTTTCTTTTTCTAGTTTTATTTCTTCCTGGAGATTGATCGTCCTCTTTTCTACCTCTCTTAATTTATTTTCTTCCTTTGTAAATTCTTCCAGCTTAGTATCAACATCTTTAATTTGCTTTTCTATTTTCTGAATATCTTCTAACTGTTTCCATTTTTGCTGTTCAATTTCTTTTATCTTTTTTTCTATCCTCCATCTTTCTTTTTCCACCTCATGTTTTTTAATTGAATCTGTGGTTTCCGCTTCTTTTTGTTCAACTGATTTTTTTCTGCTTTCCAATCCTGCTTCATCTTTTAAAATATCCTTAAGAACATCTTTCAACATGTTCTTATCCCCATCAAGTTTATTTTTTTTCTCTTCTAACGGAGTTTTGTTTATTAGAAATTCTTTTAATTTTTCTTCTACTTCTGCTTTTTCTTTTTTTAATTTTTCTTCTAAATTTTTCCTATCTGCTAATCTTTTCTTTCTTTCTTTATCTTCTTCAACAGCACGCTTCCTGATATCTTCTATCATTTTTCCTTCTTCTATTTTGGATCTCTCCATTTTTCCTTCCTGTTCTTCTATTTCCTTTATCCTCTCTATTTCTCTTTCTTCTGCCAACTCTTTCTGTTTTTTCGTTATTATCTCTATCTCTTTTTTCTTGGTCTTTGTCTCAATTTCTTCTGCTTCTTCACGTTCTTTTTCTAATTCCTTTTCTCTTCTCTCTAATTCCTCTTTCTTCTTTTTCTTCTTCTCTTCTTCTATCCTAACTGCTTCGCCCGCTTTTGCCTTTATCATATTAATAAGCCTTTTTTCTTCTATCTCTTTTCTCTGCATTAAAACTGATTCTTCCTCTTTTTTCAAAGAATCTATATCATCTCTCATTGTCAAAATTATTCCTTGGTTAAGAATTTCTGAAACTGATTTTTCTCTTTTGTTAGAAATAGTTTCTTCTTTTTTTTCTGTTTCTTGTCTCAATTTTTCTTCCATAGGTTTAATTTAAATTTTCTATCTTTTTAAATTTGGTTTAAACCCAGCTTCTTTTGCTGATAAGTCAATTCTCCCTGTTGCGTCAATGCCTGTAACTTTCACCGGAATAATATCTCCTACTTTTACAAGATCTGTTACCTTTTCTACTCTGTCTGAAGTAAATTTAGAAATATGAACCAATCCTTCTTGCCCTGGCAATATTTCCACAAATGCTCCAAAGTCCAGAATCTTTTTCACTTTGCCTTGAAAAATCTCTCCTATTTTGGCTTCTCTGGTAATATCTTCTACCCATTTAACTGCTCTTTCCGCGTTTCCTCCCTCTTTTTTAGTAATAAATACTTCTCCTGAATCTTCAATATCAATATCTACCCCGCAAGTATCAATTATCTCATTTATCATCTTGCCTCCAGGACCGATTACACTGCCTATTTTATCAGGATTAATTTTCAACATATATATTCTTGGAGCTAATTCAGATAATTCTTTCCTTGGCTCAGATAAAGTTTTATTTGTTTTTTCTAAAATTTCTAATCTTGCCTTCTTGGCCCTCTCCAATATCTCTTTTAACATTTTATCATTAATCCCGTCTATTTTCACGTCCATTTGTATAGCTGTAATTCCATTTTTTGTCCCAGCCACTTTAAAATCCATTCCGCCATATCCGTCTTCTGCTCCCTGAATATCAGTGAGCAATTTATACTCTCCATCCTCTCCTTGTATTATTCCCATAGCGATTCCAGCAGCAGGGTTTTTTATCGGCACCCCTGCGTCCATTAAAGACAAAGAAACGCCTGAAACAGATGCCATGCTGCTTGAACCGTTTGAACAAAGAATTTCAGATACAGTTAAAATCGTATAAGGAAATTCATCAATATTAGGGAGCAACGGCATTATGGCTTTTTCAACTAATGCCCCATGCCCTATTTCTCTCCTTCCCGGCCCTCTCATTGGCTTTACTTCACCAGAGCAATAAGGAGGGAAATTATAATAATGTATAAATCTTTTTTTACCAGTGAGTTCCATTTCATCTAAAATCTGTTTATCGCCTGGTGCGCCTAATGTTGTCACTGATAAGGCCTTTGTAAGACCGCGAAAGAAAAATGCCGAACCATGAACCCTTGGTAAAACATTCACTCTTGTTTCAATTTCTCGCACCTCATCAATCCTTCTCCCGTCTGGCCTTTTATTATTTTTCAAAATATTCTCTTTTAATATTTTCTCATATTTTTTATCAAAAAAATAAAAAGTATCTTCAATCTTTTTCTCTTTTTCTTCATCTTCAATATATTTTCCCTCTATCATATCTATCAGAGATTTTTTTAAATCTGTAATATCTGCCTGCCTTTTTTGCATATCTTTTTGATAAATTGCTTTTTCCAGCTTATCAGCTAAAAAACTTTCAACTTGTTTTTCAATGTCAGAATCGTGTTCGGCAACTGGAAATACAATTTTTTCTTTTCCAATCTTTTGAGCAATCTCTTTTTGAAAATCAATGAGCTTCTTCAAGTGCGGTTTTGCAAAATCAAATGCCTGGCAAACTAAATCTTCATTAATTTCATTCCCGCTTGCTTCAATCATATTTATTAAAATATCCTTGTCTTTTTCAATTGCCGAAAACAATAAATCTATTTTCCCTTGTTCTCTTTCCTCGCATGTTGGATTTAAAATAAATTCATTATCTTTTTCTCCTATTCTCACGGCAGAAACAGGCCCTTGCCAAGGAATTTCAGAAATTAACAAACTTAAAGAAGACCCTATTAATCCTAAGACTGCTGGGTCATTTTCTTTATCATAGGAAAGACAAGTATCAACTATTTGAATCTCTCTATGTATGTCTTTTGAAAATCTTGGTCTAACAGCTCTGTCAATTATTCTGGAAATTAGAGCAGACTGATCTGAAGGACGCCCTTCTCTTTTAAGAAAGCGCGAACCGCGGATTCTGCCTGCAGCATAATATCTTTCCTCATAACGGCAAGTTAAAGGGAAAAAATCAAGACCTTCTCTTTCTTCTCCCAATTGAGAAACACTAAAGATTGATGTATCTCCATATTTTATTAAGACATTTCCGGAAGATCTTTCGGCTAAACCGCCTGTTTCAACTTCAAGATTTCTGCCTCCTATCTCTATTTTAAATTTATTCATTTAAGTTTTTTAAGTAAAAAAGTTTTAAGATTTTTCTCAACATCTATAAATTCATCAGCAACTTCTTTTAATTTTGAAGAAGTTGTTCTCCCAAAAGCCACAATTTCCACTCTCTTGCCTTGATTCTTTAGATATTCAACCAAGGGTATAAAATCACCATCTCCTGAACAAAGCACCACGACATCTACTCCAGGAGCAGTCCTAATAGCATCAATCACTATGCCGACATCCCAATCGGCTTTTTTGCTCCCCCCATAAAATTCCTGCAGGTCTCTGACCTTTGTTTCTATGCCTAATTTTGTTAAGGCCTCAAAAAATGCTTTCTCTTCTCCTGCTTTAGTTCTAACTACATAAGCAAAGGCCCTGATAAATTTTCTTCCCGCAATTGCTTTTTTCAAAACCTCATTAAAATTAACCTTGGCTTGATGAAGATTCCTGGCTGAATAATAAAGATTCTGAACATCAATCAAAACCTCTACTCTCTGTTCTTTTGGTTTAATAAACATATTATTTTTTCAGTCCTATTTTTTCCAAAATAGAATTGTATTTTCTTTTATCTGTTCTCTCTAAATAATTTAACAACCTTTTTCTTTTGACGACCATTTTCAAAAGCCCACGTCGAGAATGAAAATCCTTAGGATGTTTTTTAAGATGGGAAAGTAATTCTTTAATTTCTTCGCTTAAAATAGAAATCTGAACACTAGCCGAGCCAGTATCAGTCTCATGAATTTTAGATTCTTTGATTATTTTTGTTTTTTTATCTGTTTTTAACATAATATTTATAATTTAAAATTAATTATGTGCCCCCAACAGGAGTCGAACCTGTAACCTTATTCTTAAGAGGAATCTGCTCTGCCAATTGAGCTATGGGGGCTTTATCTCTATTTTTCTCCCCTCATCTCGTTGCTTATCAATACCTAATTTGAGAACAAAAAATCCACTTTGGTTATCACAGGTTTATTTCTGCTTTTCTTTATTATGGCGAAAGAAATATTGTGTCATGACAAGTATCATCAGGCCACCAATAATAACCTGCAACTACACATTCAGATTCGGTAGTATAATCACCAGGGGTTGGAGTTGGTGTTGGAGTTGGTGTTGGAGTTGGTGTTGGGGTCACGCTACTTCCACTTTCTTTTATCTCGCAATTTATCATAAAGACACCACTTCCAGCCCACTTATCCAAAGTAGTCCATTCCTGAACTCCCAGAATAGTAAGAACGGTTCCTATAATTAAATAAGCACAAAGAATAATAGTTACACCTATAACTACAGATGTTATTAGTTTTTTGGCTTGGAGAAGCAAGCTGGGATTCCCTCCGGCAAAGTAAAACATTATACCGGCTATGAGGATCATAAGAATAACTATCCAAGGAAGAATATCAAGCAAAACAAAATCTATTATTCCATCTAACATCACAAAAAGATGGCAAAGTTGACAAGGTTTTGTTACTCCCTCTGTTTCATCGGGTCCAGCCACAGATTTACCGCAAGGAACAAGTCCTTCGTACTTAACAGTTCCACCATATCCTTGATATTCTCCCGCTGAAACTGAAAAAGAAAATAAAAGATTTCCTATAAAAATAACTAAAAGTAAAAAAACAATTGTTCTTTTCATTTTTTTAAAATAACATAAAATTATTTATTTAACAACCTTTTTCGGGATATCGTACACTATATTAAAGATAGTTCGAACATTTTTCGCTGCTGAGCGAAGCGAGGTAACCCTTCAATCGTTGACTTTTTCTCGGTGGTGCCCCCGGAGGGATTCGAACCCCCAACATCGGCTCCGAAGGCCGAGGCGATATCCAGTTTCACCACGGGGGCAATTTATATCAATTTCAGATGTTCTAATGTTCCCTCTTTCCAACCAAGAAATTTTCTAAACAATTCTACCCCACCAGCATCAACCTTTAAGCATCCTTTATAGCCCGGGTTTCTTTTAACCTTGTGGGGGGTCGGCTTGTATGTAATTTTAATCTGGGATAAAGGCACCCTCAATTCTTTGCTCCAAAATTTTTCACATTCTTCGTGTGCGTATATTTTATGGATATATAATCTAAACTTTACCTGTTTTTTAGGTATTTTACAAATATCATTTAACCACCTTATCATAATTTTAATGATAACAGGGTCTGAATTTATAAAACTAAAACTTCCTGTTTTTTGCGTACCTTCGCACCAATACAGAGTTACTCCCAAGAAAAAGAGAGGATCACGAATTAATCTTGATACTTCCTCTTTCGCCCCTTGAATGGTTTCATTCATTCTTTTTATCCTATTTTCTCTGTGAGTTTTTGCAGCTAGATATCTCGCTTTCATCCTTCCTTGATTAGCCCTTTTTGCAACTCTTTTTTGTTGGACAGGAGTTAATTCAATATACCTAAGCCACCCCGATAGGGTACCCTTAGATAGATTAGATATTCTTTCTCTAATTTCTCGATGGGTCTTTCCCTGCTTTCGTAATTTAATTGCGTAAAATTTATCTTTGAGACGCATGGTCTTAAAATTGAACCAAGAATTTAGGTTATTTTATTATACTATAAAAGTTCGCATCTTACAATAAAACAATAGAAAAATTGAAAAAAATCAATTTTTAAGGCATAATAATAAAATATGAAATTACCAAAGCAAGTACAATTTGTTATGCAACAATTGAAAAAAAATGGTTTTCAATCTTACATTGTTGGAGGATGTGTTAGAGATATTTTAAGAGGAATAAAGCCAAATGACTGGGATATTGCCACTAATGCTAAACCAGAAGAAACTATAAAGATTTTTCCTAATAATTTTTATAATAATAATTTTGGAACAGTAACTGTATTATCCAACCAAGAAGAAAAAGGAATTGAAATAACGCCTTTTAGAACTGAAGAAAAATATACTGATAAAAGACATCCAGATAAAATAAAGTGGGCAAAAACAATTGGACAAGATTTATCTAGGAGAGATTTCACAGTCAATGCAATAGCAATGGATTGGAAATTGAAAATTATAGATCCTTTCAACGGACAAAAAGATTTAAAAGATAAAGTTATACGAGCAGTAGGAGATCCTGAAAAAAGATTTTCCGAAGATGCCTTAAGATTAATAAGAGCTGTTAGATTTGCTACTGCATTAGGGCCAAATAAAATTTGGAAGATAGAAGAGAAAACAAAAAAAGCAATTCAAAAAAAAGCTGAACTTTTGAATTTTATTTCCCAAGAAAGAATAAGAGATGAACTAATGAAGATTATAATGTCTGAAAGGGGAGCCAAAGGCGTAGAAACATTAAGAAAGTTAGGACTTTTAAAATATATTATTCCTGAACTTGAACAGGGTTTTGGCATTGGCCAAAACAAACATCATATTTATCAAATTTATCAACATAATATTCTAAGTTTGGAATACGCTTGTCAAAAAGGCTTTTCAAAATATGTTCGTTTATCCGCTCTTTTACATGACATTGCTAAGCCAAAAACAAAACAAGGAAATGGATTAGACTCTACCTTTTATAATCACGAGATACTAGGAGCAAAAATGACAAATGAAATATTGCAAAGATTAAGATTTTCTAAAAAGGATATAGAAAAAATTGTAAAATTGGTGAGATATCATTTGTTCTATTATAATGTCGGAGAAGTCAAGGAAGCATCGGTCAGAAAATTAGTTCGGGAAATCGGAAAAGAAAATATAAACGAACTTTTACAATTAAGAATGTGCGACAGAATTGGCTCTGGCGTTCCAAAAGCAGAACCATATAAATTAAGGCACCTAAGATACATAATAGAAAAAGTTTCTGAAGATCCTGTTTCCGTTAAAATGTTAAAAATTAAAGGACATGATATAATGCAAATTTTAAAGATTTCGCCAGGACCAAAAATTGGTAAAATTTTAGATATATTATTGAGTAATGTTTTAGATAATCCCAAAGAAAATAAAAAACAAGATTTAGAAAAACAAGTTAAAAAATTAGAGAAATTAAAAGAAAAAGATTTTGAGAAATTAGTAAAACAAGCGAAACAAGAAATAAAAAAGATAGAAACAAAGAGAGACGAAATGACAAAAAAGAAATATTGGGTCACATAATCTAAGTTTATCAGGATGTAGTATAACAGTAGTACCCAGCGTTCGGGACGCTGGAGCCTGGGTGCAACCCCCAGCATCCTGAATAATAGGGGCCTGTAGTATAATGGCATTATACTGCATTCGCATTGCAGAGATGGGAGTTCGATTCCCCCCAGGTCCACAATAGTTCTGTTGGTATCTATACCAACAGACTAATATTATTTTATTAAAAAATAAATATGACTTTTACTTTACAAAAATTAAAAGAACAGTTAAAAAAAATTAAAGCGATGGGCTTTATCAAAACTCATAGAGCACACGACACAGGAGTTGGTAAGACCCTTGAGGATCTTTTAGGAATTAAGGAAAATAATTTGCGCCTTCCTGATGTTGGCGATGTTGAACTAAAAGCTAAAAGAATAGATTCCAGCAGTATGCTTACTATTGCTACTAAATCACCTGAGCCAAAAGGAGTGAATAAAATCTTATTTGAAAAATATAAATATTTAGACAAAGAGGGGAAATATAATTTACATTCTACTGTTTATGGGTCTCGAAAAAATCCGCAATTATTCAAAGTTGTTTTTGAGGATGAAAAACTCATTTTAAAAAATAAATCTAAAATAGGGGTTTATTGGCCAGTTTCAATTTTTGACGATGTTCTAAAAGCAAAATCAGATAAAATTTTATTGGTTTTTGCGGAAACAAAAGGTAAGCGAAAAACTAAAAATGAGAAGTTTCATTTTACGGAAGCTTATTTGCTTTCAAATCTTAATATTAATAAATTTAAGTCTGCTATTGAAAGCGATAAATTGAAAATTGATATTAGGATAGGCGCTTATAGGAGCGGGAAAAATAAAGGAAAGTACCATGACCATGGCACTGGTTTTAGAATAAATAAAAGAGATTTTTTACACCTTTTCGATAACCTTACTCAAATTATTTAGTTTTTTCTCAAAACAACAATACTCTCTTTGTTCATTGTTTCCTCTAACGCCCCGACGATATTCGTGGGCGAGTTTTTGATAGGCATTCTTTTCCCGGGGATATTTCTAACGAAAACATCTTCGCAAGTAAAACCAATTTTTTCGCCCAATTCCGCAATTATAAAATCCGTAGGTATCCGCACTTGTTTTACAAGACGATTGCCAACTACCAGGCAAAAATATTTTTTGGGCTTGAGTATTTTATATGCTTGTTTCAGACAATCATTCAAGCCGATATAAAAACTTAAAACATCTTTAGCCCGCTTTTCGTCTACTTTAGCGATTTTATTTAAGGAATCTTTTAAATATTTTGAGTCCAAAGTATGTTCAAGAGTTTTAGTTGCCTTTCCGCCAAGTAATTCATTATCTACTCCGGAAGCTTTGTTTGGATCTTCAAAAATATCTATCCATTGGGCTGAAAGGCGAGAAAATTGGCCATAAGCAACCGTTGTTCTACTATCCCCATAAGGTGGCGAGGTAATAATATAATCAATCGAGCTTGCTTTTATCCCATTATCTTTGGAAGAATCGCCATAGATAATTTTTGTCCAAGTTCCTTTATTCGTATCTTTGTAAAAATCTGTCATCCTTTTTATGTTTATTTCTGTTTTCTTTCTAAATATTCCTAAGACATCAGGATTATAAATTTCTAATTTCTCTTTTTTTATTCTGACAAGTTTAAACTCGCCATTTTTTGTATTTGAGGATAATCGCACGGTTTCACTAAATGAAACCATAAAATAATTTCTGATATGATCATCTTTTATTTTTAAAATTGCTTTTTTAATTTTTGCTAATTGAATAATGACTTTTTCTTTAAACCAAAAATCAATATTATTAAAAATTGGTTTTTTAATTTCTTGATCTTTTATTTTCCCGATTTCCGTAATAAGTTTAAAATATTCATTTGTAAGTTGAGAGGGGTTAATTGGAGTTGTTTTGGATTTTGCTAAAAATATTGCCAGCGGGTTTAAATCAATACCATAGGCATTTCGTCCTAAAAGATTGCTTTCAACTAATGCAGAGCCAGACCCACAAAAAATATCACAAATAGTTTCGCCTGCTTGGCTGAAATTTTCTAAAAGTCGTCTTGCGACTTGAGGAATAAACATAGCAGGATATGTATGTATTCCATGCGTATATGTTTTTGTTTTTTCGCCCCTATAATCCCATGAATAATCTATTCTTCTAACATATCTTTCGTCATTAACTTTTTCTTTTTCAATTTGCGTTTCTAAATTTCTAATTATTTTTACAACAACTCCTCTAATTTCAACTTCCTTTCTATAAATAGGAAAAAGCGTTGGATTTGCCGGTTGCAGTCTAATCCGATTTTTTTCTCTGTAAAGTTTTTTTAGCGTTGCTCCATTATCATCGATTATGGCAACGACCGTTTGTCCGTTGTCAGCAAATTCTTGTTTTCTAATAATGACAATATCGCCGTCAAAAATTCCTTCATTAATCATGCTGTTGCCTTGTACTCGCAATGCGTAATTTTTGCCATACTTCCCAATTTCATCTTTTGAAACAGTTATTGTTTCGCCGGGAATTTCAACTGCTTCGATAGGTTGTCCTGCGGTAATAGTTCCAACTAACGGAACTTCTATCGTTTCTTTTCCATCTCTTGCCGACATAGCTCTTGGTTGATTATATTCTTTTTTCAAATAGCCACTTTCTTGAAGTTTTTTAACATGATGATGAGCCGTAGAAACAGAGGATAATTTAAGGTATTTTTTTATCTCTTCAAGAGAAGGCGAAAAGTCTTTCTTCTTTTGAAAGGAGATTATAAAATTAAGAGTTTGTCTTTGACGTTTTGTGAGCATAAGTTTATTACTATTGACTTTCTATTTATTTTCGACTGCACTTCAATTGTATGGTATCTTCGAATAGTCGTCAATAGGCAATCTATTGTTGATAAGTAATCTAACAAAAATTTATATCAAAGCATGACGAAGTTGCTAACAAATTAGCGAAAAAATTCAAAACAGTTGACAAATTCTTTAAATTTGGTATAATATAAACAGAAAGAAAATAATAATTTCTTTCTAAGTTGTTTTTTAAAAAAGAGGTGAAAAAAGATGAATGAGCAAAGAATAAATGAAATTGGACAGATGCTATTTGAAGAAGTTCTTGTGAAGGAATTTACTTTAAAAGATATTCGAAATATGAAAAGAAAAATCGGAAATTTTTTAGAAGAAAAGAAAATTCCTATTTCTAAGGAAGAACTTCTTAACTATTCAAAAATAGTATTTAAGAAGTTACTAAAACGAGAGATTGTCAATCTTCAATAAAAAGACAAAGAAACTAAGGTTGAGCTTAAAAGCTCTTAAAAGGGTAATTGCTCCTCCTCAATATGAGCAAGGAGCAGAATAAGAACCTAACCTCGTTTCTTAAAAAGGAGAGAAAACAAGATATTTAGATTTGTTTCTCTCCTTTTCATTTGCAAAAAGAAATAAAGATAATCATTGACAGGATTTTTGTATTCTGGTAACATTATAAAAGTCCGTGGTTCGCAACGGACATTATTTTTAACAATATGGATTTAAAAATACTTACCTCGGCTATAATGGAAATTGCTGAAGAGCGGGGAATATCCCAAGAAAATGTAATTAAAATAATTGCAGAAGCAATTGCCTCGGCCTATAAAAAAGAATACGGAAAGAAAAGACAAAAAATAATTGCTAAACTCAATCCAAAAACGGGTGATGTTAAGTTTTGGCAAGTTAAGCAAGTAGTTAATCAAGATATGATTTTATCAGAACAAGAAATAGAAGAAGCAAAAGAAAAAGGCAAGCCTGTTTTTGATGAAAATAACACAGACGAGATAAAGCTTCATTTTAACCCGGAAAGACATATTATGATTGAAGACGCCAAAAAGATTGATCCTAAAATAAAACTTAATGATGAATTAGAAATTCCCTTAGAGGCAAAAGAAGAATTTGGCAGAATCGCCACCCAAACAGCAAAACAAGTAATACTACAAAAAATCAAAGAAGCGGAAAGAGAGGAAATATTAAAAGAATACAAATCAAAAGAAGGAGAAATTGTTTCCGGAATTATTCAGAGAATAGAACCAGAATCAATATATTTAGACATTGGAAAAACATCTGGCATCTTGCCCAAAACAGAGCAAATACCAAAAGAATTCTATCGTCCTGGCCAACGGCTTAAAGCATATATTTTAAAAGTAGAAGAAAGCGCTAAGGGACCTGTGATCTATTTATCCAGAATCTATCCAAAATTAATTTCAAAACTTTTTGAACTGGAAGCGCCTGAAGTTTCAGCAAAACAAGTTATTATTAAATCAATAGCTAGAGAACCAGGCTCCAGAACCAAAATGGCAGTAACAGCTACAGAAGAAGGGATTGATCCAATTGGTTCTATGGTTGGACAAAGAGGAACAAGAATTCTGGCAGTTATAAATGAATTAGGTGGAGAAAAAATTGATATTATTGAATGGGCGGAAAAACCTGAACAATACATTATAAATGCTTTATCTCCTGCAAAAATTGCGGAAGTAAAAATTATGGCAAAAGGCAAGGCTATTGCCTTTGTCCCTGACGACCAATTATCTCTGGCCATAGGGAAGAATGGCCAAAATGTAAGATTAGCTGCAAAATTAACTGGTTGGAAAATTGATGTAAGAAGTTTGGAGCAGGCAAATGAGATAGAAGAGGAAGAAGAATTAGAACAAGATATAAAAAAAGAAAAGCCAAAGAAAAAAATAGCAAAAAAGAAAGAAGCAAAAAGTTCAAAAGAAAAGAAACCTAAAAAAGAAAAAAGAAAAACTATAAAAAAACTTAAGAAAGAATCTTAAATTTTAATTATTTTTATTTAAGAAAAAAACAGAGATTTATTCTCTGTTATTTTTATTATAAATAAATGTTCTTTGTCTTTTTGCTGATTGGTAAATTTTAATTGCCCACAGAATCTCCTCTGGCATATCTGGCAAATGGATTTTCAGCAAAAATAACTGCGAAATGGACATGGCATCCGCGATAGTCAGCTGGAATAGTATGCCCAGTATGCCCTATATAGCCAATAATTTGTCCTTGGAAAACATTCTGCCCGGGATACACTATATCTTTTGACAAGTGTCCATAATAAGTGATAACTCCTTTTAAGTGGGAAATCTTTACAAAGTTTCCACCCCTATTTGTATATCCTGTTTTTTGAATTACTCCTGCTGCTGCCGCAAAAACTGGTTCGCCACATTTACTATTTGAAAAATCTATAGCATTTTGCCAATGAAGTCCCTGGGTAACCCCGCAAGGAGAAGGAATAGGACACATAAAAAAGCTTTGGTTTAAAGTAACTTTCTCATATTTTACATCTATTGTCTTGGGCATCTGGCCATTAGGAATAATCAATGTATCTCCAGCATAAATTTTGCCTTGGTCAGTAATGTCATTAGAATTAATAATACTATCAACTTCTACTTTGTATATCTCTGCTATTTCACTTAAAGTATCTTGCTGTCTTACAGTATGTAAAATACCTGTGACAGGTAAAATAATAATTGTTTTGCCAATAGAAATACTTGATTTTTCTGTTAAATCATTTGCCCAAAGTATTGTTTGCAAACTAATATCAAAATCTTCTGCAATAGAAGAAAGAGTATCTCCTGATTTCACAGTATATTCAATAATCTCTGTTTCTTGTCCTACCCCCCATGTCCCTAAAATTTTGCCTGAGATGTTAAACGGAGGAGCGACAGCCTCAAGATCGCTTCCTTGGGTTAAATTCAAACTAAAATATGAAACCTCCAAATTTGCTGGTGCTGATAAATATTGGCTTTTGTCTAAGATTTCTGTTCCCAAAGCAGAAGAATTTTCTAATTCACAAGGTTGATTTAAAATAAAAGCCGTGGAAACCAAACACACGGATAATAAAATAAGTAATTGCTTTGCTCCTATTAATCTCCTTGTATTTGAGCATAAATAGGAAAAGAGAGATTTAGCATATCTCCCTGTTAATTTTCTAACAAGTTTTAGTTTTTTAGGAATATATTTAATCCAGAAATTAATTAGGATATCCTACCTTTTGACTACTTTTCCCTTTTTTAATCCTTTATATTCACTGTTTCTATTTTATATGAAAACAATATTCTGTCAACCCCTATTTCTAATTTGTGTTATAATTTAAAAATGAATTTAATTCAATTAAAAAAACATAATATTAAGCCTAATAAACGACTTGGGCAGAACTTTTTAGTTTCAGATGTTATTCTGGAAAAGATTATTAAAACATCTCAGATTAAACCATGGGATATTATTTTAGAAATCGGGCCTGGCACGGGAATACTTACCATAGCCTTAGCTAAAAAAGCTAAAAAGGTTATTGCTGTGGAGAAAGATAAAAAATTGGCTGATATCCTAAAAGAAGAATTAGACAATAATGAGATTAGAAATGTTGAGGTTATTAACCAAGATATTTTAGATACTAAATACAAAATACTAAATACTGGATACAAGCTTATTGCTAATTTGCCTTACTATATTACAGCGCCAGTTATAAGAATGTTCTTAGAAAATCCACCAGCTAATAAATCACCAAAACTAATGGTTTTAATGGTTCAAAAAGAAGTAGGACAGAGAATCTGTGCTAACCCTCCTAAAATGTCTAAGATCGCTGTGTTCACTCAATTCTATGGAAAACCAGAGATAGTTAGTAATGTTTCCAAGGAATGTTTTTATCCTCAGCCCAAAGTTGATAGTGTAATTCTTAAAATTAGGCCCTTAAATAATTTAAATAAGAAGATTGATAAAAACTTGTTTTCCAAAATCGTCAGAGCTGGATTTTCCCAGCCCAGAAAACAATTGATAAATAATCTTTCCAAATCTTTAGACATTGGAAAACCAGAAATTGAAGATTGGCTCAAAAGAAATAAAATTAAATCAAAACAAAGAGCAGAAACATTAAAGATTAAAGATTGGATTAATTTAACAAATACTTTTTATAATAAATTATTGTGATATAATAAAAAAATCAATTATAAATAAATATGAATAAAAAATATTTAGCTTTCTTATTTTTGTTTGTGATGGGAGTAACATTATTTGCTCCTTGCTACAATAATTATAATGTAAATGCTGCCGATCCAATCGCTTGGCAGAATCCTGAAGGACCTAGTGGTTGGTCCATGAATTTTCTTGACCCTGTGATTAAAGGATTCTTCAATGCTCTAATAGCTGGCATGTTCGCAATAGCAATGGCAATAGCTGGCGCGTTTATGGGAATAGCTCAGTCTCTACTAAGTATGGTCGTAAGCCCAACTTTTATAAATGTACCATTTACAAGTAATCCTTTTGTTGATGAGGGATTAAAAATAACTAAAGATTTAGCTAATATAGTTATTGTTATTGGATTAGTCGTTATTGCTTTATCAACTATTTTGAGAATTAGTTCTTACCAAATGAAAAAGACCTTACCTTTACTTTTGATTGTGGCCCTTTTAATTAATTTTATGCCTATGTTCTGTGGGATTGCTATTGATGCTTCTAATATTGTAATGAATCATTTTTTAAAAGCTGGTGGATTATTAACTAGCGGATTGGTTTCAACTCTTGGTACAGACACTGCATGGGCATGGTTAAGTGAAGACCCAGTAGTAGTATTTGCAAGAGGAACATCGGTCCTTGGATTTCATATTTTCGCAGGGTTAATTTTTCTTTTATTTGCCATGCTTTTCTTGTTTAGATATGTTGCTTTATGGATGCTTATAATACTTTCTCCTCTCGCTCTTTTTTGTATAATTTTTCCAAATACAAAAAAAATGTGGGACATGTGGCTTAGCCAATTTATCCAATGGTGCTTTATTGGTATTCCTATAGCCTTTACTATACATCTTGCGAATATAATAACCGTTGAACTAGTCGAAAAAGGCGGGATAGAAGGAGCCAGCGGAGCAACTCAAATATTAGGATATCTTCTTCCACTTACATTTCTCATCGCTGGATTTTTTATGTCCCTTCAAATTGGAGCTATGGGAGCAAGCATAGTTACTACCCGCATGAAAAAAGCAAGCACTGCAATGGGTAAAGCAACTGCAGGCATAGCAGGACAGAGAGCAAGTGGAGCAGTCAAATCTATCACATCTATGTCTAGAACAATTGAGAAGATGGAACGACAATACAAAGCAGCAAAATTAACTGGCCTTTCATCATATCGAGCATTCGGCGAGGTAATGAGAAGAAAGACAACAAAAGCAATAGAAAATACTTCCAAAGGAATTTGGACTGCTGTCAAGGACATCGCCATGGCTGGAGGAAGTGCATTTGTGGGAATAAAAAAGAAAGGGTTTAGAAAAGCATGCCCTACTTGTGGAGCCACAGACGTATCAAAAACAGCAACTGCTTGCCCACATTGTGGTCACACTTTCTAATAATTATTTAATAATCATTATGACAAATAATATCGAATTACAAAAATTAAAAAGTAGATATCCAGATTTTTTTAAGCAAATCTCTCCTAGCCTCTTAGAATTTATTTTTTCCGAAGAAACCTCTTCTAGAATTTCCAAGATTTGTTTAGAGAGTGGGTTAGAAGATGAAGAAAAAATTGGAAAGATTGCCTACCGAGTCACTCTAGCCCTGTTAGATCAAGTACCAAAAGAAAATTTAACGGAAATTTTTGAGAAAGGAGTGAAGTTAGATCATGAAACCGCTAAAAAAATCTCTATTGAAATTAAGCTGAATATCTTTTCACAAATTCAAAAACCCCGATCAAAAGAAATCCAAAAAAAAGAGGGCAAAATAGATGAAGATCGACTAACTCAACCTGCTAACCCCTCTCTTTCTGCAACAAAGAAAATAGAATCTGAAGAATTTTCAGAAAAAGATACTTATCAAGAACCAATTGAATAAATAAAAAAGGAATGGTGGTAGCCATCCCTTTTTAGTTTAGCAAAAATTTTATTTTGTTTTTTTCTTTCTTCTTCTTATCGCTTCTCCAACACTTTTCATTATTTTTTCTTCCTTGGCACTGGATATTCTTTTTGGTTCTGGTTTTACTTCTTCTTTTATCTCTTCTTCGTCCTTCTGGTCAGTGTTTATCGGCGACTCTTTTGGTTTCTCTGACATTTTTTGTGAAACAGTAAGAATCTCTATAATGTTTTTTGTGAGATTTTCTAAAAAACCATTCTGGCTACTTTTTTTATTGCCATTAATCTCTCCTCCATCCACCACAACATGCATGACAGTTCCTCTATCAGCCTCTTCTAAGCGGAGGTTTACCATTTTTGCATAGTCTAAAAATTCCCGCTGTATCTCTTCATTAGAATCAATCTCTTTTTGAGCTTTCTTAACACTTTTCCCTTTAACATAGGCATATGACTCAACAACCATTCCTACCCATTCTTTGGCTTGTCTTTTAGCAATAAAATCTGCCGCATTCATTTTCAATCTTTCCCGATCCGGTCCTACTAGAGATTCTTCTAGTTCTTTTGGAAGTTTAACTTCCTTTATAACTAGCTTTAAATCCCGAGAATTAAATCCCGCCTTAACTAAAGCACCATCTGCATCTTGAAATTTCTTTTCAGTTTTCTTTTTTAGGTCTTCAATCTTTTCAATGGCTTCCATCCAGGTCATATCAGCAAAAACTGCCCTTAATGATCCGACTACTGAATCCTCTGTCCAGTTCTTTAGCCCTTCTTCCTCATAAGGGACATCTGATTCTACTATTTTGATAAGATTTCCTTCATCTTCAGTAATTCCTCTGGGAAAACTTAAGTAGGCTACTGCGTCCACTTTCAAAACTTGCGCTCCATATTTCACTCCGTTATATGCACCTTTTCTCGTAATGACTTCGCTAGCTAGATAGTCTAAGTTAAACATTTTCTTAGGCATTTTAACTAGAGAGTATAAAAGAAAAGGAACAAAATGGATCCCACTATCGCAGAAACCCATCGGTTTTCCTAAAAATAGAAGCACCGCCATCTCTTTCGGGCTAAGAATTTGAACTGACTTAACTACCCACAATAAAACAGTACCTAAGAACAACCAAACAAATAACATAACAATCACTCCTTTCTTTCTTTATTTATTATTTTTAATTTACTTCTCATATCTTAACATGCTTGTCTATCTTTGTCAAATCAACTTGTTTTATTAAAATTGATATTGTGATAAAATATTATAAATATAATATGAAATTGAATCAATCTAAATTTATATTATCCTTATTGCTTTTTATTTTTGCTTTTTCTCTTTTTTCACCATCATTTTTTGTAGATGCAAAAGAATTAGAAACTGATTATCCTGGGATTGGAGACCAAGAAGGATTAAGCGATGATGCTACTCTCTCAGACTTAGTAAGTTATATTTTTAATTTTTCTCTAATCCTTGCTGGGATTAGCGCTTTTGCCTCTTTAGTCTATGGAGGCTTTATTTATTTGACTTCAACTGGTGCACCAGAAAAACAAAATGATGCCAAGGCTTGGATTTTTGGAGGAATATTTGGATTAATTTTAATATTATCTTCTTTTTTAATCTTAAAAGAAATCAACCCTGAATTTTTAAAACTAACTAGCCCTGAATTGTCTAATCCCGAGTCAACCCCATATCCTGATGGCCCTCTTGCTGATGGCAGGAAGATAATTGACCAAGAAGCTCCAATCGGAACTTTAGTAGAAATCCTTTTAGCTAAAAATATAGATTGTCATAATTATGATATTGAAGGAAATATGACTGATCCTCCTGCTGGTTATGCTACTACTTCAGGAGTCTCAGGAGGAGTGGATATGATGGAAGACCATGACCGATTAGATTGTATCAAAAAATTAGCTGAAGCAGTAGAAATAAAGGATAAAAAACTCAAAGAATTTTCCGAGGAATTAAAGTTAGAAGTCGATAAATGTGCTTGTTCTAATTGCTCCTGTGGTGGTGGTAGTTGCTCTGGTGAACCCTGCCCAAGCAGAGGGGGAATAAACGATTTAAGAAAAGAAATTAAAAAAATAATTACCGGAGAGGGAGTAACTGACCCAAACTTTTTATATATTAGAGAAGGAGTTAAAAGATTAAAAGAAATGAGAACTGAGCTACAAGAAGACCGAAACAATCTGATAGAAGCTGAATATTTATTAAAATACACATCTGGATACGAATCAATCTTAAGTTTGGCAAAATTCTTTGATATGAAACAAGGAAGAGATGATGTTGAAAAAATTAAATTTAAAGATTTTGATATGCGAAAATATTGTATAGAATTTAATTGTATAGAATGGGAACATCCTGATGAATTAGGCAAAAGATTTTGTATTAAATATGAGTTAAACGATAAAGGCCGTTTGTGCGGAGCCACAACAACCGAAACAATAGTTGAAGCAACAGGAAAGAAAGATATAGAGGAATATTTTGTCTTGGATGGAGACCCTGCTACTTTTTATTTTATACCTGAAGAATAACCTATGAAAATAAATATTTTTTTAAAACTTAGTTTCATCTTTAGCATTATTGCATTGATTTCCATATGTTCCAATTTTTTATTAATTAATAACGAAAAAGAAATTTTGGCTCAAGGAATTTGGCAAGCAACTGAAGAAAAATGTGTTGTTGATGCTGTGATAGCAAATGGATTTGAAATGGGGAAAATACCGATTGGAGAAACTGTTGATTATGCTGAACTTTATACTAGAGAGATAATTAGAAACCTTAATATTTTAATTGTAAACACTGAAAAGGAAGCTAATACTGCCTATAATGAAGAAAGCGGAGATGATTTATATGATATTCCTCCCCTAATTAAATGCGCAAATTGTGAATCAGGGGATAATCACTATGTGAAAGATGATGATGAAGAATGTACTATTTCCTGTGGATGTAAATGCCTAGAATGTGATTGTTGCCCAGATTGTGGAGAAGAATGCCCTTCCTCTGCTTGCGTTTCTACAGGTTGTACTATTAAAAATACAAATAAAAGTAAAATTACTTCTGGTGAATGTGGCTCTAGTTGTTTTTGCAACGAAGCCACATGTGCTTCTGGTAATTGCACCTGTACCGTCAACTGTAGTAGCAGTGCTGGTGCTACTGATGATTGGGGACTTGGTCAAAGTCAAGATTTCTATCATTGCGAATATACTTGCACTTGTTCAGACGTGAAACCATTCTGTGAGCCCTTGGCCAAGTTCGCTTCTGGGGTAAAAATAATTCAAGACGTTTATTATAATAAAATAGTTATTTCTAATGATAATATTGCTCATTTAGTTGATGTTGAGGGCAATATTATTCTTTGTAACGATCCTCTAATAGATTTAGGATTTATAGGCAGTGAGATAGAAATTCCCGAACAACTCAATAAGTGGAAAATTGTAAATGCCCTTACTGATTCAAGAAATAAATTAGAAACATGTATTACAGGCTACCAACATGTACTTGACCAAGGAATGACCAAGTCAATACTTTTAAATTGCATGACTGCTTTACATGAAATAGAAACAAAAGAAGGAATGACAATCCTTCCTGGTTTTGACTATTTTGCTGCTACAAGTACTTTAGAATATTTATGCTTCCAAGACCTTGCCCCAATAGGTAGCGATTATTGTTATGCTTATAATAGCTTATGTTTTTTGACAGAAGACCAAAGAGATATTTGTAGAGGGAATAAAGATTCTGTCCAGTGCGAAGCAATAATAGAAGATTTAATGTATAATTTCTTTTGTTGTGAGGGAGTAGTAAAATAATTTAATAAATATGAAAATAAATAAAAAAAATTCTATTTTAATAATAACCTTTTTCATTTTCTCTATGTCGATCTTTTTTGTATCTGCTGAAGAAAGAGGGCTGGAAATTCAATATCCTATAATAGATGGACAAGAGATAACTACCTCAACAACTATTGCTGAATATGCTGTTTATATTTTTAAATTTTCTATAATTCTAGCGGCTATAATTGCTTTTGCAGTTTTGATTTATGGAGGGTTCCGTTATGTAACTTCATCTGGCAATCCTACGGCCATGGACGATGCTAAAAAATGGATTTTAAGCGCAATTATAGGGTTAGCCTTAATTCTTTTCTCTTATGTAATATTAAACATTATTAATGCCAATTTTATAAGGCCTGAAGTTAAAGTTATAGAACCTGTTGGAGGAATTTTATTGACAGATGAAAATGGTGTATCAAAACCTTTTTATTCCATAGACGAAATTTCTGAAATTTCTGAAGATTTTAAAGCTACTAAAATAGAATTTATAACTGACAAGCCGGCAGAAGAACTCTATTATAATCCAAATAAACCAGAACTGATTTCAATCTTCTACTATGAAGAAATTAATCAAGGGGGGAAAGTAGCTGTAGTTCCAAATAATAAAGAACTTGATAGTCCTTCTCCCTCCAGTCCTCAACCTCTTGACTTCGCTCCTAGATCTCTTTATTTTCTCTGGCAAAAAACAGGCGTCTATCTTTACGAAAAAGAAAATAATGAAAGTCCTCCTGTGCCAGAAGTTTATACAGGGAGTCAAAGAACTCTTAAAGACTTTAGTGACAAGGCAAAATCAATAAAATTTGTAGAGGGAAAACCAGACCCTTGGAGAAAACAATACTGGACTATTCTTTTTAAAGATACTGATTATGAGGGAGCGTGTGGCGCTTATGATTCAGACAACTCAATAACGGAGATAAAGGACAGCTTAAAAGAGAATGTTTCCTCTCTTGCTGTTGTACAGGGAACATTACCGCAGGGTGATGTAATATTTTACGATAAATTAAATTGCGAAGGGAACGAATATATTTGGCAACCCAAATCCGTTCTCTTCCGGTATGATTCTGTTTCTTTGAAAGATGATACAAAAGATCTTGATCAATGGTTATCTTTGAAAATTAATGGCAATTTTTCGGTCCTTCTAATCACTGAATATCACTCCGGGCCACTTTCCTACTTGGGAGAAAGATGTTTACTTTTCAGCAGAGTAGGTTGTACTTCTTCTTTTAAGGGAACTTCTGTTTATTCTGCTGACCCCGAAAGTTTCAGGCCAAAAGAAGCCTATATATTTCCAACTATGGAATAAATTTTAAAAACTAAACAGATGAAACTAAGTAAATCTCTTTTTCTTTTAATTGTTATCCTTTTTCTTTTTTCTTTCTTAGGCTCTTTTGTCTTTGCTGAAGAGAGAGGACTGGAAGTTCAATATCCAGAAATGGGAGGAGAAAAAATAAGCACATCAACTACATTGTCTGAGTATGCTGTATATATATTTAATTTTTGCATAATTATTGCTGCTGTAGCAGCTTTTGTTGTTTTGATCTATGGCGGTATCCGTTATTTGTTTTCATCTAATAATCCTGGAAGTATGAAAGAAGCCCGAATATGGATATATTCAGGCATAGTCGGGTTATTGATTGCTCTTGTTTCTTATCTAATTCTGAATACAATCAACCCGGAAATAATAGTACCTAAGTTAGAAGAAATTAAGCCAAACACTGGGATCCACTTAATAAATGGAGAAAAAGAAAAATATATTGCTGATTCGCAAAATAGAATTACTTTTGACGCTACTTCTTTAGAGTTTATAAATACTGAGGAAGAATTATATTCTGTGTTTGTTTGCGGAGAAGAAGAATTTGATGGTAAAAATTCTAAAGAATTAATAAATAATGGGGCGGGAACTACTTATCTTGTTAGTAATGTCAATTCTATATATTTTTTGTGGAATAGGCCAGGAGTATATCTCTATGAAAAAGCAGGGCTTAGTACACCGCCTCCTCCTAGTTTTCTTCAATCAAGTTCTAGATATTTAAGCAATGAAACAAAATCTATAAGAATCAAGGATCCGGGGGGAGAAGAAGATCCTTCCTTTTTAGCAATTTTATTTTCTGATATTGATTTCGAAGGTAAAAAAGGTATTGGTGTTGCTATAAAAGATTCTTATGATATCAATTACGTAAAAAATAAGATATCTTCTATTGACGTTTCTTATGTTCTCCCCCTAAATAGCCCAGAAGCCAATGATGGAGAGGTCATATTTTATGATGACATTGACTGCCATAAAGAAAAACAGAGCTTAAGTTCAAAATCTGGAGCATCTTCTGGCGGTAATCATTTTTCTGAATTTAATAAATTTGGAAAATCTGTAAATTTTTCCTTTCCTGTTCTTTCTTTTGAGATCAAGGGGAATGCTTGGGTTATATTTAATACTGAAAAAAACTTTAGCGGGAAATCTGAAATCTTTAAAGAAGAAGGATGTTACCCTACTTTAAAAAGCACTTATATTTATCTCCCTCATCCAGACGACGAAATGGCACCAAAAACAGCAACTGTTTTTTTCTCTCCAAAATAGGCTAAAATATATATTCCGTTATAATTTTTCTTTGTTTTTCGTTAATAAGTTTAAATTGGAAAATTATTGTATTTTTAGGTAGAATTTTTTCTATTCTCTCTGCCCATTCAATAGCAATAATATTCTGAGGATCTAAAAAAAGTTTCTCCAAATTAAGCGCAGATAAATCTTGTGCTTTTTTTATTCTATAGCAGTCAATATGATAAAATTGCTTTTTAGTATTTAGTATTTTATATTTTTTCATCAAAACGAATGTAGGGCTTAAGATTCTATGTTTAATCCCCAGTCCTCTTGCCAGCCCTTGGACAAAAGTAGTTTTACCACTGCCTAGTTCTCCCTTAAGAGAAACAACAACTGCATCTTTGGACTTTAATATCTTCTGAGACATTCTCTTGCCTAAGTTTTTTGTCTGAGTTGCTGAATAAGTAATATATTTCTGTTTCATAATACTATTCTTAGCACAAATCAATTGACTTTAAAAGAAAAATGGGGTAATTTAAGATAAATATCATGGAAAATTACGAACAAGCTAAAAAACTTATCCAAGAGTCCAAAAGCATTCATATCCTTCCTGCTCAAAACCTTAGAGCTGACAGTTTCTCTGCTTCTGTGGCTCTTTTTTATGCCTTAAAAAAGCTTGATAAAAAAGTTGATTTAATCTTAGATAATATCCCTAGCGAGCTTCGTTTTTTGTCTCAAAGTTTTCAAAGAAATTCATCTCTCCAAGACTTTACTATTTCTATCAAAGAAAAAGAGACAAAAGTATCTCAAGTTTCTTACGAGAAAATAGAAAACGAATTAAAGATATATTTAAAAACATCTGATGGCAGAATGATTAGAAAAGAAGATGTCTACTTTGAAAATGACAACTTTGTGCAAGACAAACTATTTTCTGATTCAGACCTTTTAATAACATTAGGAGTTAAAAGTTTTACTGAAATAGAAGACAATTTTCAAAACAATTTTTCTAATATATTAAACATTGACAATCAAATTGAAAATACAGAGTTTGGAGGAATTAATCTAAAAGAAAGACCTGACATAATGCTTTCAGACATAATAGTTAAACTTTTAAGAACAATTAGACAAGATGACTATGAAAAAAATAATTATTTAGAATCACCGCAGTCTTTTCTTTTTGAAAAAATTTTAAAGAAAATTAAAATTAAAGGGAAAGAAAATATTGCCTGTATTATTTTAGAAAACAAAGATTTTGAAGAAACTAATTCGCAATCATCTGATTTACCTTTTTCTTTGACAAAGCTAAAAAATGAGTTCCCAGCTATAAAGGACTTCTTGATCCTTTGGCAAGAAAAAGACTTTCCAATCATAACTAAATGTATATTCTATTCTCCAAACAATATATTAGGAGAAAAAATATTAGAAAGATTTGAGGGAGAACAAAAAGGCAATGGTATTCTTTTCTTTGTGCGCGAAGAATACATTCCAGAAGCCAGAGATAAAATTTTAAAGATAATTGAAGGTTAATTATTTATATTATATGGAAAAAATTACTGCCCAAATAGAAATAAGCGAAAGTGTTTCCTTTAATGTTAAAAAAAATGTTAAAAACATTTTAGATTTAAAAGATGAGATTGAAAAATCATTAGGCAAAGAAACAAGTAAAATAGTAGAAACTATTTTTGCTGGGGGGATAGAGCTTAATGCTTCTGATATACATATTGAGCCGGAAGAAGAAAAGGTAAAAATAAGAGTTAGGGTTGATGGAATGCTGCATGATATTTTATTTATAGAATTTAAAATATATCGCGCCTTGCTCTCTAGAATCAAACTTTTATCAGGAATCAAATTAAACATTACCAAAAATGCCCAAGATGGCAGATTTACTATTTTATCCGATGAAAAAAAGATAGAAATAAGAACATCTGTTCTTCCTTCTAAATATGAAGAATCTGTTGTGATGAGAATATTAAATCCAAAAAAAATAATAGAAATAGAAGAACTAGGAATAAGAAAAGACATTTTTGATCAATTTGAAAAAGAAATAAAAAAACCAAATGGAATGATTATTGCCACCGGCCCTACTGGATCAGGGAAAACTACAACCTTATATGCTGTATTAAAAAGAATCCAAAACCCAGAAATCAAAATTATAACTATAGAGGACCCAATTGAATATCAATTAGAGGGAATATCTCAGACTCAAGTTGCTCCAGATAAGGGATATGACTTTTTAAACGGACTTCGATCAATTGTAAGACAAGACCCTGATGTGATCTTGGTCGGAGAGATAAGAGATTACGAAACAGCAAAAATTGCTTTACAAGCAGCTTTAACAGGCCATTTAGTTTTAACAACATTACATACAAATGACACTGCTGGAACAATCGCTAGATTACAGTCCTTAGGGGAAAAACCTATTAATATAGGACCCGCTATAAATATTGTTATTGCCCAAAGACTAGTAAGAAAGGCCTGTAAAAAATGTGTTACTTTTGTTCCCCCAATAAAAGAAGAATTAGAAATATTCAAAAAAGAATTATCTGCGCTCAAAAAAAGCATTAAAATACCGAAATTAGATAAAAACTTGAAGATTGCAAAAGTTAATGGCTGTAAATCTTGTAATTTTACTGGATATAAAGGAAGAGTCGGTATTTTCGAATTCTTTTTGGTAGATGATGAAATGGAAAATTTGATTTTGAAATCTCCATCTATGGCTGATATAAGAAAAGCTGCGCAAAAAAAAGGCATGGTTTTGATGAGACAAGACGGACTAATAAAAGTTTTAAAAGGGGAAACAACGATAGAAGAAATAAACAGAGTAACAAAAAATTAACCAATAAAAAGAGCCCAAAACTGGACATTTTCTTTAAATATAGTTTAAAGTCAGAATTTCACCGGGGATTAATTGAGCCGGAGCTAAATTTTCCATTCCAAGTAGAGACTCCTATCCAGTTTTGGACTCTTTAGCTATTCTACTATAATTTTAAAAATCTGTCAACCCCCTTCAATAATTTAAAAATATAATAAATAATATCTTAAAATTTATTATTCTTATGTTTTTGGCCATAATATGCCCTGCCCAGATATTAAGTGCTGGATATTTAGATGTTGTTATAAATGAAATCGCATGGATGGGCACTGAAAACTCCCAGAATGACGAATGGATTGAATTATATAATAATTCATCGTCAATAATAGACCTAAATGAATGGAAAATAACAACTAATGATAAAACTCCAAACATTACTCTAAAAAACAAAATTCCTTCAAAAGGGTTTTTTATTTTAGAAAGGACTGATGACACTACATTGCCGAATATCAAAGCTAATTTAATCTATAAAGGAAGTTTAAACAACAATGGCGAATATCTAAAATTGATTGATGCTGATGGAAAAGTTATAGATGGAATAGATTGCTCAAAAGAATGGTTTTTTGGGAATAATGAAACTAAAAAAACAATGGAAAGAAAAAATACTTTAATCAATGGCAATGATTTAACAAATTGGCAGACAAGTGAGGGATCAGGGGGCACCCCTAATAATAAAAATAGCATTGGGCAAGAAATTAGTGACAATAATAAAAAAGAAGAATCCATAATGATTTCATCTCCAATAAAACAAGATAGCCAAGACCAAAAAATCGTAATACCATTAAAAAACAACCAAGAGACAAAAAATCAAAACCCATTTTTTAGTTTTTTAATTGCTTTATTCATCGCTGTTTCTTCAGGAACATTTGTTTTATTCTTAAAAAAGAAAATAGATAAAGAATGCTAACTAATCTTGATTTCAAGGATATTTTAAAGTAATATAAATGTATCAAAATGTAAGTTTATAAATATATGAGTGGCCATAGTCATTGTAAAACTATAAAAAGAGTTAAAGATGCTCATGATGCAGAACGGGGGAAGATTTTTTCAAAACTTGCCAGGATGATTTCAGTTGTGGTAAAAGACGGAGCAGACCCTGCTTCTAATTCTAAATTAAGACAAGTGTTAGATGAGGCAAAAAAGTTTAATATGCCAAAGGACAAAATTGAGAAAGCGATTAAGAGAGGAACTGGCGAGATAGAGGGCGGAAAATTAGAAGAAATAATGTATGAAGCATTTGGGCCAGGAGGAATTGCTATTATTATTGAATGCATAACAGACAACAAAAATAGGACATTGTCAGAAGTAAAACATGTCCTTCAAAAATATAATGGCAAACTGGCAGAATCCGGCTCTGTAAAATGGTTGTTTGAAAGAAAAGGAATAGTAACATTACAAATTAATAGCGAAGAAGCATCTGCGAACAAAGACAAGGATTCAATTGAATTAATTGCCATAGAATCCGGGGCAGAAGATATTGATTATAACGAGGAAGAAAATATTTTAGATGTTTACACAAAAACAGAAGAACTGGAAAAAGTTAAGGAAAACTTGATTAATAAAAAAATAGAAATTGATTCTTCTTGCTTAGGATGGGTAGCAAAAAACAATGTTGACGTTAATGAAAAAGAAAAAATTTCTTGTGAAAAAGTTTTTGAGGAGCTGGATGAGAAAGATGATGTCCAAAATATTTATTCTAACCTAAAAATCTAAAAATAAACTCATTTATGCCCAAAGAGGCCCAAATTAGAAAAAAAGTAGTTGAAATATTAGAAAAAGAAGATTGGATTGTTTGGTATCCTCCAAAGGTGAAATATAAGCAAAACGACATTTTTGGAATTATTGATTTATTGGCTATTAAAGGGAAAAAACAAAAGAATATTCAGATAACAACTATTTCAAATATTTCTGCCAGAAGAAAAAAAATAATTAATTTTATTAAAAAATCCAAAGTAGAACTCCCAGTTGAAATTTGGGCATGGAACCAAAAGAAAAAAATTTTTAAAAAAGAGAAAATTGATATAAAAATAAAAAATCTCTTAATCAAAAAATAAAGCCCTATTTTAAAAATAGGGTTGACAAGTAATTTTAGAACATTATAATATTTTACATACGCTAAAAGGTCGGCTTAAGAAGATTCAATTTAATTTAATAAATTTAAATTCATATGGAAATTCAAGATGATATTTTAAACCCATTTGTTAGCGAAGATGAAGAAGAAGATGTAGAAAGCCCAGAAACAGAGGAAGAAGAGAAAGAAGAAGAGGAAGAGAAAGAGGAAGAAGAGGAAGAAAAGAAAGAAGAAGAGGAAGGAGAAGAGGAAGAAGAAGAAGAGGAATAGAAAGCCGACAGAGAAAAAGAATAATTATCAAGCCCTGCTTTTAGCAGGGCTTTGAAATATGCCAAGATTTTAGAAATAAAATGTGTTATTATTACAATACATGGCAAAAAGAATTTATCAAAGAAAAGTTTTTCAAAAATCAAAAAGAAACATTATATTCGCCTTTTTAAAAATATCAGGAATTATTTTATGCCTTATTTTATTCATGGGTATTTTTTTATTTATTTTAAACATCAAAGACCTGCCAAGGCCTGAAAAATTTAATGAAGGCATTATCCCTGAATCAACAAAAATTTATGATCGGGATGGAAAAGTTATTTTATATGAAATTGCAGGCGAAGAGAAAAGAACATTAGTCCCATTGTCAGAAATCCCTGATTATTTAAAATGGGCTGTAATTGCAACAGAAGATAAAAACTTCTACGAGCACCAGGGCATAGATGTTCAGGCGATATTGAGAGCTATTTTAATAGACCTTAAAATTAGAAAGCCGCTTCACGGCGGTTCAACAATCACCCAACAATTGATTCGTTCCTATTTTTTAACAACCAAAAAAACTTTAAAAAGAAAAACACAAGAAATTACATTAACATTGGAGCTGGAAAGGCGATATTCAAAAGATCAGATATTAGAATGGTATTTAAATCTTATCCCTTTCGGGTCAAATCTTTATGGGGTTGAAGCAACATCTCAAACTTTTTTTGGAAAACATATCTCTGATATTTCGTTAGAGGAAGCCGCCTTAATGGCTGCTATTATTAGAGCGCCTTCTTATTTTTGGCCCCAAGGAGAACATCTTGATGAATTGCTGGATAGAAAGAATTATGCTTTAGAAAGAATGAGAATATTAAATTATATTACTGAAGAACAGGAACAAGAAGCAAGAGAGAAAGAAATTACATTCGTATTCAACCCTAAAACAATAAAAGCTCCCCATTTTGTTATATATGTTAAGTCTTATTTAGAAAATAAATATGGAAGAGATTTTTTAAATACTGCTGGGTTAAAGGTTTATACAACATTAGATGCTGAGTTGCAAGAAAAGGCCGAGGAAATTGTTAAAAATGGGGTTGATGCCCTAAAAATATATGATGCCTATAATGGAGCATTGGTTAGCATAAACGCTAAAACTGGTGATATTTTAGCAATGGTTGGCTCTAAGGATTGGTATGGGGAGTCTGAAGAATGTTCCGAAGAAACAAATAAATGTAAGTTTGACCCAAAGGTAAACGTAGCTTTCAGTCTAAGACAGCCCGGTTCAGCATTTAAGCCAATCGTGTACTTAGACGCATTTTTAAAAGGATATACACCCGAAACATTAATTTGGAATGTTATGACTGAATTCAACCCTGATTGTTCACCAAATGCTAACCAAGAATATGATAAATACAATTTAGAATGTTATCATCCCCGAAATTATAATAACCGATTTACCGGGCTTACAAATTTTAGAAATGCTTTGGCTCAATCTATCAATCTTCCAGCAGTTAAAGTTTTATATCTGACAGGAGTCAAAAGTTCATTAGATTTGGCAAAAAAACTAGGGATAACAACATTAGAAGATGAGGGGAGATATGGTTTATCATTGGCATTGGGGGGAGGAGAAGTAAAACTTATAGAAATGGTTGGCGCATATTCAGTTTTTGCGAATGACGGCATAAAAAAACCTTTAAATTTTATTATAAGAATAGAAGACAATAATGGTAACATTCTTGAACAAACAAAAACTAGTGAATTAAGAATTTTACCATCTCAAAATGTAAAACAGTTAAATGATATATTATCCGACAATGAATCTCGGTCTCCAATATTTGGGTATAATTCTGTTTTAAATTTTGAAGATTATGATGTTGCCGTAAAAACTGGAACTACTCAATTTTTAAATAATGCCTGGGCAATTGGCTATACTCCATCAATAGTAACTGGTGTTTGGGTTGGGAATAATGATAACTCCCCGACAAAAAAACCAGGAGTTACGCTGGCTGGCCCTATTTGGCATAATTTTATGAATGAAATTCTAAAAAAATTTCCTAAACAGGAATTTGAAAAACCTGAAGAAAATATAACAGAAAAACCAATATTAGACGGAGAAAAAGTAGAACCGCATTCAATTCTATATTATGTTAAAAAAGAGGACCCGTTAGGCCCTCTTCCTGAAAATCCTTCTTTAGATCCACAATATTTTAATTGGGAATATTCTGTACAAAAATATATTAATTCTTTTTAGTTCAACTTTATTGGCATTGACACATAAATATAGTTTTCATCTCCAACCGGCTTTAAAACACCAGGCCCATCGTCTCCATTAAGCTCAAAAATTACTTCTGAGCTTTTTATATTTTGTAAACCAGAAATCAAAAATTTATAATTAAAAGAAACATCCATATCTTCGCCTTTTATTTTTGCTGATACATATGATTCATTTTTTCCTATTTCTGGACTTTCAGAATATATTTTTATCTTTTTCTTTTTAACATCAATATTTAATTTGACTTCTGAAATCTTCCCGCTGAATAACCCTGCTTGTTTCAATTTATTTTCAAATTCATCTTTTTTGACTATAACTTGCGTTTTATATTTTTTAGGAATAATCTCCTGATAATTCGGATATTCTCCTTCTATCAAACGGGAAAGAATTTGGATACGCGGATGTGAATCCTCCTTTTTTTCATTCTCAAATAAAATTTGATTTTGGGAAAAATATATTATAGTGTTCCCGTCTTCCTGCCCTAAAATATTTATCAATTCTCTAATTGCTTCTTGCGGGACAATAAAAGAAATATCTTTTTTGCTTTTTGTTTTTAAAGAAATGCCTTTTTCCGCTAACCTAAAACTATCAGTACTTACAATTTTTAATAGATTCTTTTTAAAAGAAAAATATATGCCTGATATTTCTGGTCTGACTTGCGAAACAGAAGGAATTTCAATAACTTGTTCAAGTGATTCTAATAACTTTTTATTAGATATAATTATAATTTCTTCTTTTTCTATCTTAGGTATTATGGGAAATTCTTCAGGGTCTATTCCATGAATTTGAGTTGTTTGATTTTGTGTTTTTAATAATAAATTTTTATTCTGTGTTTCTAATTTTATTTTTTCATCTGTTAAAAGATTAACAAGATTAGAAAAAAATGTTGCTGGTATAGCAACCTTACCATCTTCTTCTATTTTAGATAATATCCACCAACTAATGCTTATCTCTAAATTAGTTGCATCTAATCTTAGAAAATTACCTTCAACAGATAACAAAACATTACTAAGGGCAGGTAATGTTATATTTTTTCTTGTTATTTTTTCAACAATATCTAATGCTTTTTTAAGATTTGTTTTTAATATTTCAATTTTCATATTTTTTAATAATAATTAATTATTTAATTTATAAAATTGTTATTGTTATTAGGAATTAAAATTCTGTGGAAATCAATGTTTAAACTATATATAGTATCAATAAAAATATTTTTATAATGTGAAATAGATGTTGAAAAGTATTTGATATTCAGGAAGACTTTTTTCTTTTATATTTTATTAATGAAATAATTCAGGTTTAATCTACAATTTATCCACAAGTTCTAAACAGTTAAAAATTTAGATAGTTCCACTATAAATTCTTTGCTTAATCAAATTAACATCATTTACCAAATTTAAATCGTTCTCTATTTCTTTTGATATTTTTTCACAAGCATAAATCGCAGTAGTATGATCTTTTCCTCCAAATTTTCTGCCAATAGACGGATATGATTCTTTTAATTCAGACCTTAAGAGATACATTGCAATTTGTCTTGGCTTAACAATCTCTTTTCTTCTTGTAGCAATTAAAAGATCGTCTTTTTTAAGATCATAAAATTGAGATACGGTTTGAACGATTTTTTTATAACTAGTTGATCTAGCAGGAAAATTGATTAAATTATGAAGAAGTTTTTTAGTAATCTCAATATCAGGAGACCTATTATTCATTTTATTAAAAATTAATAATCTATTTAACGCCCCTTCTAAGTCTCTAATATTTTTTTGGATATTTGAAACAATATATTCTAAAACATCTGCTTTTAATTCAATATTTTTTTCTTCACACTTTGTTTTTAATATGGCCATTCTAGTTTCAAAATCAGGGACGCCTATATCCATTATCATTCCGCCTTCAAACCTAGATCTTAATCTTTCTTCCAATGCAGGGATGGCTTTTGGCGGTCTGTCTGAAGATAATATTATCTGTTTGTTTGATTCGCGCAAAGCATTAAAAATATGAAAAAATTCTTCTTGCGTTTTTTCTTTACCAGCTATAAATTGTATATCATCCATGATTAACACATCTATGCTTCTAAGTTCTGTTTTCAATTCCTCTATCTTATGTTCTCTAATAGCTGTTACTATTCTAGATGTAAATCTTTCAGCGGGGCTATAAACAATTTTTTTCTTAGAGAAATTTTCAAGGATTTTATTCCCAACTGCTTCCAAAAGATGTGTTTTGCCTAACCCTACTCCGCCATAAACAAAAAGAGGGTTATAATCAAATCCTGGATTTTCAGAGACAGCCCAAGCAGCAGCATGGGCAGTTTCATTAAAAGAGCCAATTATAAAGTTGTCGAAGGTATAACGAGGATTAAGGTTTGTTTTCTGATTTATTTCAAATTTATCAAGACGAAGTTGATTTATTTCTGATTCACTTTCTTCTTTATGACGCTTGCTTCTCTCAATTTTTTTTGGTTTTTCTAGATTAACAACATAATTTATAGCCCTAACGTTTTTATCTAAACCGCGGATAATTTTAAGTATAGAGCCATGATATTTATTAGATAGCCATTCTTTTGAAAAAGAGTTTGGAACGGAAATTAAAATTTCACCATTATCTTCAGAAATAATTTTAGTATTATGAAACCAGGTAGCAAAGTTAGCTCGAGACGTGCTAAGTTGTATTTGAGCAAGAACGGCTTGCCAAAGTTCTTCTTTATTTATGTTCATAAAATCTTCTACTCTATTATCTTTTTATTTCCAGCATATAGCAAGTATCCATAAAAATCAACTAAAATCAGAGAGCTGTTAATAAGTTGTGGATAAGTTGTGATAGATATATCTTTTATAAATGAAACTTACAACAATCAATTATAAATTTGACGGAAATCTCATTTTTTGCTAATCTTTTATTATACATAGATATCTTTTATTTATTGTATTTTTAATTTAATAATATGTCTATAACATATAAACCAAAAAATAGAAAAAGGAAAAAAACGCATGGCTTTATGTCTAGAAACAAAACAAAAGCGGGAAAAAAAGTTTTGGCCAGAAGGATTGCCAAAGGAAGAAAAAAATTAACTGTATAATCTAGTTGAAATAATTTTGTTTATTATGCTAGATAAAAAAAATTGTCTTAAGAAAAAAAAAGATTTCCAGAAAGTTATTAAACAAGGGAAGAAAATAGAAAAAGAATTTCTGGTTTTAAAGTTTTCTGAAAATTCTCTTAAGGACGTAACAAGAATAGGATTTATTGTTAGCCAAAAAGTTTCTAAAAAAGCGTTTTTAAGAAATAAAATAAAAAGAAGATTAAGAGAGATAGTAAAAGATAACCTAGGCAATCTAAAGCCAGGATATGATTTGATTTTTTTTACCAAGAAAGCAATTAAAGACAAAGATTTTTTAGAAATGAAAAAGATAGTTGAACAAACATTAAAACAAGCAAAACTGTTATGTTGATCTTGAAAACAATTAAAGTTTATCAGAAATTTGTTTCGCCTATTTTAGGAAAGAATTGTAGATTTTATCCTTCTTGCTCTGAATATAGTTACCAAGTAATTAAAAAATATGGAATGGCAAAAGGGTTAATGCTTGGTTTCTGGAGGGTTTTAAGATGTAACCCATGGAACAAAGGAGGCATAGACCTACCATAGAATAATTTTATATGAATATTTTATCACTTGCTTTTAATACGATATTATATAAGCCGTTATTAAATGGATTAATTTTCCTTTATCAACATATTCCTGGTCATGATTTTGGGATAGCAGTGATTATTTTAACTTTAGTTATCCGTTTAGTTCTCCATCCTTCTTCTGTGCGCGGGGTAAAGTCGCAAAGAGCATTAACAAAATTGCAGCCTAAAATTCAAGAAATACAAAAAGAATATAAGGATGACAAAAACAAGCAGACAAAATTATTA
>Ga0268282_1000111_pt1 | contig 51162 bp, 38 predicted proteins | sample saktaG_12_FD_190133 | JGI IMG/M metagenome (GOLD analysis project Ga0268282, IMG submission 190133) | Saline water microbial communities from Sakinaw Lake, British Columbia, Canada - sak_2011_5_24_120m | ecosystem: Environmental > Aquatic > Non-marine Saline and Alkaline > Saline ...
GGGGATTCGAACCCCGGTCTGATGGCTGAGAACCACCTGTCCTAGTCCCCTAGACGATAGCGCCATCGTATTGTTTGATTATTGATTCTATTGCACTTAAACATTGAGAGTCAATAGCAACTTTAATGTTGTCAATTTTTACCCATTTGAAAATTGGATTTTTCTTATTCTTTTTCATCTCAACTTTTATCAATTTGTGATAAAGAAATAATAGCCAGTTTGTTTGTTTTTATTGAGAATTCACGACATCGAGGTATTTTAAAAGAAATTTATTTTAACTTATCTCTTATTTATCAAATAAGCTATATTGCTCCCAATACGTCATCTAAGCTAAATCTATTTGAATGTCGTACATCTTTTTGTTTTTCCTTTGCCCATTTTCGTACATACCAAGGACCTAACTTTTTTCCGAAAATATTAGATAGAAATCCCATATCAACCTCTAAAAACTAACTGCAGGCACATCGCCTATATATTTATGCAGCCCAACGGGCGGTTCAGTGATGAGGCTTCGCCGAGTCCGACTGAAAGCGCAATGTTATATGCCTTTTCAAACTTCAGCTTGCAGGTGATATGCAAAACTGAATAAATCTATCACCAAACTCCGAAACACGATTACCCAAAAGATGTAATCCCTGTCCGGAGATCATTGTACGAAAAATGGTTTTGTCTGTATTGATTAAGCCGTACTGATATAGATCACCAAAAGCTGACTCAATTACAGATAAACTTACTCCTGGAATAGCTACAGGGAAAAAATCGGAAAAACCTCCTACAATTTTGTCCTCTGGTATTCCTGAGTCAGATAAATATTGTTTGGGTTGTGACATAAACCGTAAAATTCTTATGTGTAAGGCTGACAAGGTGTTCACGAGAGTTATAAAGTATTCTTTTTCTTCCTCTGAATAATCATCCCTCACAGCGGAATTAATCAAAATACCTCTGAATGAAGCAATTTTTTCGGGCTGGGGATTTTCGGCAACACCTCGAAAGGATTTTTCAAATAAATATGCAAAATCATCCGTTTGAATATACGACTTATTAACACGATCTGAGAGTTCCATCAAATCATCTGCAATTTGTTGGGCAAACTTTTCAAGTCTTTGAAATCTCGCTGAAGGTATATAGTCGCTAATAAGTGAAGCTATCTCGCCACAAAATGGCGCTGTAGCAAGAGTCGCCTTAAAAATATTCAATATAGCCTCTTTTGTTCTTGAGTCCATGGGGAGTTTTTTGAGCTTTTTCAAAACAATTGATTTTTCATTGTTCTGGTCTGGCATGAAATACCTCAAACTATTTTTGCATATAACATATATTATACAGCTGTTTTGCCTGTGCAAATACGGCATTTATCGCTTCCTTTTACAGTGATTCTGGAGGTGTTTTTTCTTCTCCTCTCGCATATATATAATTTTCTCTTCATTTCGGTTGCATCTTAAAATATGGGCATGTTTTGCATATTTCATCTATTTTTTTTAGTTCTTCTCCTGATGATCATATTGGTATGCTTTCGCTTTCGTTTTTTTTATTAGGAAGTCATCCATATTAGCTTCTTAGGAGTATTGGCTAGATGCTGTTATAGTTGCTTTAAACAGCTTTATGCTTAAATTACATATTGCCTTATAAAGTAATCTTATCAATACTTAAAGTCAGCCATTTTTTTATTAATCTCTTGGCAAATTGGTTCAAAATGTTTTCTATTCGTTGTGAATAATAAACTATCATTTGGACATTCAACTGCTATAATTGAATCTGCACACCCCCAACAATTTTTACAATTTGCCATATTTTGAGGATATTGCAACGCTTTTTTCAAAGTCTCTCTCATTTTGATTTGTTCAGAGTCTAACTGTTGTAACAGAGAAAGCTTTTTATATATCTTTTGGAACTCTCCTTTATTCTGCTGGAAAAATTCAACTATTTTGCACTTTATTTCACTAGACTTAAAACGATGAGTTCGATTATCAAACTTTTCACCTTGAAGACTAGGAGATAACTTTGCATTATAACAATCTGTTCCATTAACCATATAATTAACATCATCATCAAAAAATTCCATCGAATGCTCTATTAGCGGTCTTAAATAATGACGCAATATCTCCAAGTGTTCTTTACCTAAAGAATTTGAAATTTCATCTTCCTTTTCAAAGAAAAACTTTATAAGACTTGCTGTCATTCTGCTTATTCTTCTTTGTTGGAGGGAATGTAGTCTATTAATTCTTAAAAATACTTCACCAAAATGCTCAGCATCACTTAAAGCATCATTAAATAAAAAGACTAAGTCTTGAATAAGACTTCTCCGATATTCCATTTTTACATAAGTTGATGTACATAGTTCTTTAACTTGTGAAAGGATTTCCTTTAATCTTATTGATTTTTCGGGTTCTGTTAAAAATCGGTCTATCTGAATCGTAGTGTCTAGAAATAAACAAGCGTCAGAGTCATCCATTCTCTTTGATTTCGATTATGTAATTTTTCCAATTTCTTAAAGGAGCAAAAAGGTCAATATTGTTAGCTTTAAACAGTTTCAAGCATTCTCTAACTTGTTCTTTACTTATATTAACTTTTTTTATTTTCTCTAAAACTAGTTTAAAAGATTTATATTGATTTTTATCATATTTTTGATAATGGGAGTTCTTTGCAGCCGTTATCAAATGCACTAAAACATCTTTAAAATTTTCATTTGTTTTTTCTCTTTTTTCCCAAAGTAGTTTAACTTTTTGCTCAAATAGGGAAAATGTAACTAAACAATCAATTTCGGAATCATAAATTTCTATAACTTCTTCAATCAATTTAATTGCTTCATTAATAGTATCAGAAATTATTTTGTCAATAGGAACAACTTCTATTTCAGCTTCTCCTGTAGGCATTGGAATCCCATAAAAAACTTCAGTTTCTCCTACTACAGGAGTTGAATAAGGACTTGTAAACTTTGGTTCTTCGTATTCGTCTTTTTCTTCCGCCCAAGTTGCTCGTCTTAATAAATTATGCATATAATCACCCCGTCCATCATTGCCCTTCTTTGTATCAATAACACTCATAATAATATCCTCTCATATTTTTTTTACTTCTGGACAAACTTGATTAAATTATTTTCTAAAAATTTATAATTAGATTGAATGAATTTGTCAGAGAAGAAATCTAAAACATTTACTTTTTTGATAATAGCAATATCAACATCAATACGCAATCCATATTTTGGGTGAAATTTCTCATTAATTTTTACATTTTTTGGTGATTCGAATCTTTCTATAGTTGAAAGCTTAATTCGATATTGAAGACCTTTGTTCTCAATATAAATAGTAAAAGCTTTCTTTTTAGGTTCATCACCAAATAAGCCAAGCTTTTCTGGAACTATTTCAACAAATCGACTTTTCTGGATAATTTTTTCCCCCTCATCAATGTTATTTAAAGGTAAATGATAGAAGAATCTATTACCTACTCGGCTAAATTCTTCAATTTGAATCTTTTCTAAAATAATCGGGGTAATTGATGCTGTCGCTTTTTTAAATTGGTTAAGATTATCTACTTCATTTTGAATAAATCGAATATTTTGGCTATTGAATAAGAATTCCATATTTTTGCTTTTTTCTTTAAGAACAGTTAATTCAGTTGTAGTTCTTTCCCATTTCCATTCTGGAAATTTCTTACGAACTTCTAACAGTGCTGCACCACAATTATCCAAATATAAAAAGCCATCATTATATCTTAATTCTAGAATTACCCTATTTAAATAAAAATTTCCAAATTCCATTTTTTCCCCTTAGGAAATTTATTGTTAATTTTGCCTCATTTAACGAATATTATAAAAAACTTATAGCACAAGAAAAATTTTAAATCAAATCATTCAATTTACCTATCGGCTTTGTCAAAGTTCTTAAGATTTAAAATAATAAGTTAACTTTTTGAGAATTCTCTTCTCCCTTTTTCGTTTTATCTAATGAGGTGTTTCTTCAGACAAGCTGTCTTTTTCAATTTCGGGAAGCCAGGGCTTTAGGGGATTTGGCTGCTACTCACCTCTTTTTTTACTATTTTTTCTCTTCTTCGTTTTTTGGATTAATAATTTTAATCGGGATTGAGCTCCGTCCTAAAAAAACATCGACAAGACCACGTCGAATAATTTCTTGACCAAAGAAAAAATCTGTATGACTCTTTGGTGCGTATACTCGTTTGAGGTGATCCTTGTCAAAGCTGTAATTTAATGATTTGGCCATTTCATAAAGAAGGTCAACACGCAATTCGTCGGATTTTTTCACACTAGAGTCAAGTTTTGCTTGGTAACTTGGGGCGTTAGATTCTTTAGGAAAATTTAAATAGTTCTTTAACAATAATTTCCATGCATCTACGATCTTCTGATTTTCATAAAATTCAATATCAATTACATTTAGTGCTTCAACATGTTGTGGATTTAAGGGATTTGCTCGTGTTTCCATAAGTGTTCTAAATATTTTAATTTTTCTTGCTCTTTTTTCTCTTATATCTTCCATATATTTTTGAATTTGAACTGCTAAATAGGGAGCCAATAGTATGGCGATAATGACAAGCCCATCACTTATAGTCATTATAACCTCCTTTTATTATTTTTTTCATATTCAATTGAAATATAATCAGGACACGGTGTGCATCCCCTTTGAATAGCTTCTTTACCAAAATACTGAACCGGCTTTCTCGGGTCTTTTGTCTCAGGAGTATCAACTCCAATAAGCCTTACTTTCTCATTGCCATCTAAAACAATAGTGTCTCCATCAACTACTAGTATACATTCTCGCCAGGTTTGGTATTGAATTCCAGCAATTAAAATTAAAAAGAAAAGAATAAGACCTAAAACTTTAATCTTGCTTTTCATTGATCCCTACTGCTGTTTTTTATGATTTTATTTTATGCCCCATAAACATATCTGTCAATCCAACTTCCACCCCTTTTTATTTTCTATTTCATATATCCTTTTGGATAGTTATTTTTCCTCTAATTTAAATTGCAAATTTATTTACAATTTCTGTTGCAATCTTTTTCCACTCAGGAACTGCAATTTCAAGGTAGCGCATTGTACTCTGAAAAGATTAAACATCCAGGCAGAAATCATTTCTGATTAGACAGTAGTATGACTTGGATTTTAGATGCTCGACAGTTGATATTAAATATATTCTATTGTTGCAGGGGGTTTTGTTGTAATTTCATATGCGACACGCACAACTTCCGGAATTTCAGTGATAATTCTCCTTGAAACCTTCTTTAGAATTTCCCATGGAACTTCTGTTGCTTCGGCCGTCATGGCATCTTTGCTTTCCACACTGCGGACAATGATGATATTTCCGAACTTTCTTTTGCCGCCATCAATTCCTGTCCCCTTGTCATTTAGAAGAACAGCAAATGCTTGGAATGGCCTCAAGGGGCTGAGTTGCTTTTCCACGATCTGAGTTGCTTTTCTTACAAGCGATACTCGCTCGGGTGTCACCTCCCCAACCACTCTGGTGGCCAACCCCGGGCCTGGAAAAGGCATTCTCTGGTAAATACTTTCCGGCAGGCCTGCCTCTCTAGCTACTTCTCTTACCTCCGGCTTAAACAACTCTTTTATAGGCTCAATAACTTTAAAACCATATCCTTTTTCAGGATCGATCCCGATCTGTTCAAGAATATTATGCTGGGTTTTAACACCGCCTTTTGTTTCGATTATATCTGGGGCAATTGTGCCCTGCACTAAAAACCTGGCTCCACTCTTAAGAACCGCCCTTCCAAATACAGAATAAAATGTATTCCGGAAAGCCTTCCTTTTTTCTTCAGGATCAAATTTACATTTTAATGAATCAAAAAATTCTTTCTGAGCATCTATGATTTCAATATCTATTTCAAGACTAGAAAAAATCTGACTCACATCCTGCGGTTCATTCTCTCTCATCAAACCATCATCGATAAACACCACTTTTAGATTCTCTCCTATGGCTCTATGAGCAATGATTGTACATACAGAGCTATCAACTCCCCCTGATAAAGCAGAAATTGCTTTTTCAGAACCCACAGTTGACTTAACTTCTTCAACCTTTTCTTCGATAAATCGTTTCACATCCATTCTTCCTCTCCTCTCTGATACCATAAATTTAAATCCTACACTATATTTTACCAAAAAGTAATAAAAAAATAGGCCCTGTGAAAGGATGTCAGACTTTCGTTATAAACTAAAAACTATCAACCTGTATACTCACCTTTAGAGGTGAAGATATAGATACAAAAATCATCACTTCAACCACCTAAAAAGGCGATTGACCCATTAAAGACATTATGACACTCTTATGTACGGAAAAATTAATTTAGAAGAGGAGGGCCTATCCAAGGCATAGCTGAAAAGGGAGTAGGATGAACGGAACGGGGATTCCTCTCTCGGCCCTCCTCCCTCAACTATCTTAATTCGCAGGGAAAAACAACTATCTTAAACCCTTGTCCTCACCTCTTCAATTCACAAATTGCTACCATATATTGTTAGCTTTTTATAAAAAAATACAATATGTTGTTAAGAATGTCAAGTTTTTATATTGATTTTTTCACTTACACGAGGATAGTTAAATTTGACCTAAAATCCCCCGTATGATATAAAAAAATAACCCTGGTTTTAAATGTCTTTAAGAATCCATGCCATCACATCCGAAGTCATACTAAATGCTTTTCAATCTATCACCGAAGAAATGAGCGTGGCTTTAGTCCGTTCTGCATATTCGACAAATATAAAAGAGCGGAAAGATTGCTCCTGTGCCATTTTTGATTCTAAAGGAAGCTTAATTACACTGGCCGAAAATATACCAATCCACCTTGGTTCCATGCAGGGATTGATGAATAAAATCGGCCGCAATCTTAAGAAATGGAATTTTCGTCGTGGGGATATTCTTATTGCTAATGACCCGTACCTCGGAGGAGGATCTCACCTTCCAGATATCACTCTAACCAGGCCGGTTTATTATCATAATAAACTTGTGGCTTTCGTTACAAACGTCGCTCACTGGACGGATGTAGGGGGGCGTGCTCCTGGAGTGGGAACCGCTGGCGATTCTACCGAAATATATCAAGAAGGATTTCGAATCCCACCTACGAAGATCATGCGTAAAAACATCCTTCAAAAAGATGTGCTGGAATTTATAATGTCGAATGTGCGAGGAAGGCAAGAAAGAGAGGGAGATTTACGTGCCCAAATAGCATCCTTGCTTTTGGGAGAGCGCCGATTGCATGAACTTCACAAGGAGTACAAACCGGAAACAATCACCAAAATCGAGGCAGAAATATTTGATTACAGTGAAGATTGGCTTCGGAAAGCATTAACTACAATACCTGAGGGAACCTATTGTTTTTCTGATGTAATGGATGATGATGGTATTTCAAATAAACACTTGCCAATCAAAGTGACTGTTATTATTACTCACAAATACCGCCCTTCCATAACATTCGATTTCACTGGGACTGCAGCCCAGGCAGAGGGTGGGATTAACATGGTTCGCCAAGCATTACTGGCAACCGTTTTGTACGCTGTTAAAGCCATTATTGCTCCGGATGTACCTATCAATGCCGGATTCCAACGTCCTATCAGGATCAAGGCACCATCAAACAGTCTTGTAAACGCCTCAGAACCTGCAGCTGTGGGCGGAAGAACAGATACTTGCCAGAGGGTCGTTGACGTCATTATGGGTGCACTGGCACAAGCCGTGCCAGAGAGAGTCCTGGCCGCATCCAATGGTGCTACGACTGCTATTATCTTTGGTGGAACTAAGGAACTTTCAGGTTCAGATTTCATCTATGTAGAAGCTTTGGGGGGCGGAATGGGTGCCCGTTTCACAAAGGATGGAATGGACGGTATCCAAGTACATATTACAAATACCTCAAATTTACCCATTGAAGCTATGGAAATGGAATACCCTCTTCGTGTCTTAAAGTATGAATTAATACAAGATTCAGGTGGAGCAGGACGATTTCGAGGGGGATTAGCAATCCACAAGGAAATTCAGGCTTTGGTACCGGTTTTTTTCTCCGCACATGCGGACAGGCATCTTGTTTCACCTTGGGGCCTGAAAGGCGGCCTGCATGGAAAGACCGGGCGATTTCTTCTTAATCCTGGCCAGTCAGGTTCAAAGCGTATTAAATCCAAGGTCTCAGGAGTTTTAATTCGTAAAGGCGATATCTTGTGTGTACAAACAGCAGGCGGAGGCGGATACGGTTCTCCTCTAAAAAGAGAGCCTGAACGTGTCCTAAATGATTTTATTCAGGAAAAAATAAGCCGACTGCAGGCACGCAAAAGTTATGGCGTTGTATTTTCTAGAACCAGGAAGATAGATTGGCTTGCCACAACGTCATTGAGAAAGAAAATGCTGAAACGGAAGATAAGTGAATCATGAGCGTTGCAATCGATATTGGCGGAACCTTCACAGATATTATTTTTTGCGAAAAGAACCGCGGCGTTTTTTGGTCTGCCAAGATTCCTTCCAATCCAAACAATCCCGAAATACCATTTATAGATGGATTGACCAGGGTACTGCAATTAGCCAGGAAAGACATTTCCGAAGTAGATGTGCTTATACATGGAACAACTATTGTTACAAATGCTCTGCTTGAAGGCAATCTTGCAAGAGTTGGACTGCTAGTAACCCAGGGTTTCAGAGATCTGCTGGAGATCGGACGGCAGCAGCGCCCCAGTCTTTACGATTTGACAAAAGACCGAATGCCTCCCTTGATACATCGTGACTGCGTAATGGAAATCCAGGAAAGGATTTCTTCAAATAAAAAAATTATTCTCCCGTTGGACAAAAAGCAGGCAGTAACACAAATCAAGACACTGAAAAAACAAAATTTAGATGGTTTGGCAATTGCTTTGCTTTTCTCATTTTATAACCCCAAGCACGAAAAAATATTGAAAAAACTGGCACATAAGTTATTTGATAAAAGATTTATTTTTCTTTCAAGCCAGGTATCTCCCGAATTCCGGGAGTTTGAGCGTACAAGCACAACAGTGATTGCCGCTGCTGTTGCCCCCAGAGTCGTAAACTATCTCCATGCAATTCAAACAAAATTGAAATACCAAAAAAGGGAACAGGTCAATTTGAGAATTATGCATTCAGGTGGTGGTACTTTAAGTACTTACGAAGCGAAGAAACGACCTCATACCTTGATCGAATCAGGACCGGCAGCAGGACTTATAGGAGCGGCTCATCTTGCCAAAACCCTTAACCTGAGAAGGGTTCTTGCCTTTGATATGGGAGGAACAACAGCAAAGGCCGGAATTATTTTAAATGGAAAACTTCAATATTCACAAGAATATGAAGTCGGAGGCGAATTCCACCATGGCGGACGTCAGGAAGGAAGCGGGTATCCTGTTCGTACTCCTATGATCGATGTAGTCGAATGCGGGGCAGGAGCCGGAAGTATTGCCTGGATCGACAGCGGAGGACACCTCAAAGTAGGGCCCCAAAGCGCAGGTGCTGTTCCGGGGCCTGCCTGTTATGGCAAAGGCGGTAAAAATCCGACAGTTACAGACGCACATTTGATTCTTGGCCGGCTATCCGCAGATAATTTTCTGGGAGGAGAGATGCCTCTTTATCCCAAAATTTCAGAGAGGGCCATAAAACAAACCATCTGCATTCCCTTAGATATGCATTTAGAAGAAGCCGCTGCCGGGATTCTGGCCATCGTTAATGCGAACATGACTCGTATACTCCGTCTCATTTCCGTAGCACGAGGCTATGACCCACGTAATTTCACTTTAATAGCTTACGGAGGGGCTGGACCGCTGCATGCTACGGAATTAGCTGAGTCAATGTCAATCAATCATGTTGTTGTTCCTCCACTGCCGGGACTTTTTTCAACTATAGGCTTGCTTTACACAGATATGAATATAGACTTTGTAAAAACTGTTATGATACCTCTAACACGAATATCTTCTCTCAATAAAATTCTAATTCGCCTCAATAAACAGGCAGAAGCCTGGTTTGAAAATAATAACGTCACATCTAAGAAAAGAAAAATTAGTGTTTCTGCTGATCTGCGTTATTATCATCAAAACTATGAATTAAGTCTTCCTTTTCCCGGATCAATTCTCTCTAAAAATGACATTCAACAGATTCAGACAGCATTTCATGAAATGCATACTAAAATATATGGCTATAGTGCTTCCGGTGAGAATATTCAAGTTGTTAACTTGCGCTTACGAGCCACAAAACTCCAGTCTAAACCTCGAATGCCAAAATTGAATTTTACAGGAAACTTATTGGATGGGAATCGAATCAGAACCAGACCTGTTTGGTTCAAAAACAAGGAATTTAAATGCCGAGTTTACGAGCGTTCAATGCTGCCGGCCGGATTCACCTTTAATGGACCTGCTGTCGTCCAGGAAAAAGAATCCACTACGCTAGTCGGGCCGAATTGGAATCTTCAAGTTGATCCATTAGGAAATCTGCACATGTTGCATTGCAAATGAAAGTCTAATTTGAAATCCGCGGTCCTACGATATTAATGCATGGAGGCTACAATCTTTGTTCTTCCCATCCAAGAAAGGTCTTCTAATTCTCCAAAATGCTCTTTAAAAATGCGGTAATACATTAATTCTTCTTTAGAATTAATTGTCCAGCCATTCTTCAACTTGCGCTCAAGCTTAAAATCATTATCTGTAATGGTTTGATTAGCATAATCTGACATCATCTCTCCAAGACCTGTGCCCTTCCAGAACTTAACTTTCTTTCGATTCAATATTTCTTCTGGAAGCTCACCGTCCATAGCTTCACGTAAAACCCACTTTCCTACATTATTATGAAGTTTTAATTCAGGCGGTATCCGGAGGGCATAATTCACAACATCAGGGTCGAGAAAACAAACATGAGCAACTATTCCGTGTGCAGAAGCACTGCGATCAACTCGTTGCAATGCTGTATTATGCAGCCGTTTTGTTATATCTATCAATTCACCAGGCAAGTTTTTTTGCTCAATGTTTTTCAAATAATGATATCCAGCGAAAAGTTCATCTCCACCTTCACCAGATAAGACTTCATCAACATATTCGGAAGTTCTTTTTGCAACCAGAAAATTCATGATGCTGGAACGTACAAGATGTGCATCAAAAGATTCCAGATGAAAAATAACTTCAGGTAAAACCTCAAGTAAATCTGAGAACTCAACCAAAACTTCCTGGTGTTTCGAATTAATAAAACCTGCCACCTGCCGGGCATACTCAAGATCAGGAGATCCTTCCAATCCAACGGAAAAAGTATAAATCTTCTCCACAAAAGGACTGGCCAGTGCGGCCAAAGTACTAGAATCCAAACCTCCGGAAAGCCAGGAACCAATCATGTCTCCTTGTGTAATTAGCTTTTCAATAGATCTTTTTAGGAGCTGCCTCAGTTTTTTAGTTACTATCTCAGGATCTGATGTTAATAGTTCTTTATTTTTTAGTTGAAAATAAGATTCCACCTGTTCACCATCAGATTTACACCCGGGAGGAACTGATTTGACTTCCGAACAGAGACCAATCAAAGCTTTAACTTCTGAGGCAAAACAAATGGCTCCCTCCTCATTTTCCCCATAATAAAGTGGAGCAACACCCAGAGGGTCACGCTTGAGAATCATTCCGTCCTTACTGGCTTTAACCAATGCAAAATGTCCAGCATCAGCACCATCCTCAACTTCATTTTTCTGCCTCATCCGGACAAGAGAGTCTGTCTGTGCCTCGGCACATACAATACCGAGAGTAGCGTTTCCATTTTCCCTGATATCTCTTCCGGCATTGCCTCGATATGATATTCTCTCCAACATCTTTTTGACTGCAATTTTTTCACCTGGTTGGTTAATCCCTGCAATTCCCGACATTTATACAATCTCCTTATATTTTGTAGGTAATATACTCTGATGTAAGTTATTCATTTTATTTATTTTATAATCGTAATATATCAGATTTAATCTCATGTGTCAAAAATCTCAAAATTGACAGATATGATTTATATTGAATAGTTTTTAGGAAAAGAAAAGATTCTTCGTAGAAAAATTTGGCTCGGAAGTAAGATTGACTCCAAGCCTTTTCAAACCCGCTTCATCTCCTGGAGTAGGAATATGAGTCATATGAACATCACATCCTCTCAGTTCCTTCAATTCGTTCAGAGCCATCTTAACAGTTGGGTTTGTTGCAACGCTTACACTCAAACCTATAAGCATTTCTTCCAAATCCAGACTTAAGGACTTCGATTTCAAAATATCTTTTTTTAGACTTGCTACAGACTCAATTATATTAGTTGATAGTAAAGGGATTTTATCAGGAATCCCTGCCAATTTTTTTATTGCGTTTAAAACAAGACTCGATGCCGCATGCATGAGCGGAGAATTTTTTCCGGTTACGATTGAACCGTCTTTGAGCTCAATGGCAGCCCCACAAAAAATCCCCTTATTCCCTTTTTCTTTCTGCCTTGCATCTTGAGCAGCCTGCCTTGCTGGTGTGACAACTTTCCTATCTTCGGGTTTCATATTAAGTTCTTCCATAAGAAGCTCGGTTCTCTGGACAGTATCCTTCTCCACAAATCCCATGGCATACTCACAGCCATAGCGAAAAAACCTTCTGATCACTTCCTGCTTTGCCGCCTCCCTTACGACTTCATCATTCACAATACCAATATTAGCCCTGTTTACTCCCATATCTGTAGGAGACTTGTATACAGACTGTGATTTTGTGAGCTTCTCCAGAATACGTTTCAGAACAGGAAACACCTCGACGTCGCGATTATAATTAACAGCAGCCTTTCCATATGACTCCAGATGAAAAGGGTCGATAAGATTATAATCCTCGATGTCAGCAGTTGCAGCTTCATAGGCAATATTGACTGGATGTTTCAAAGGCAAATCCCATATAGGAAAAGTCTCAAATTTTGCATACCCAACCTTAATACCGTGTTTATAATCATGGTACATCTGGGAAAGGCAGGTTGCCAGCTTTCCACTGCCCGGGCCGGGCCCAGTCACAATCGTCAAAGGTTTCTTGTAAGGAATGTACTCATTAGCTCCATATCCTTCATCACTAACGATTAAATCGATATCTGTAGGATATCCTTTGGTAAAACTATGCGTATAAACCTTGATATCCCGCCGTTCCAGTTTATTCTTAAACATCTTTGCTGACTGTTGATTTTCAAAACGAGTAATCACAACCCCTAAAATTTCAAGCCCCCAATCTCTAATATCATCTATAAGCTTAAGAGCATCTACATCATATGTAATCCCAAAATCCGCTCTTAATTTTTTCCTTTCGATATCTCCAGCATAAATGCAGAGCAGGATCTCAGCCTTATCCTTAAGCTTTTGGAGCAGCCGCATCTTAACATTCGGATCGTAGCCAGGCAGAACTCTGGAGGCATGGTAGTCAAAAAGGAGCTTCCCTCCAAACTCAAGGTAAAGCTTATTATCAAAAAGTTTTACTCTCTCGAGGATTTCTGCCGTTTGCTTTTCCAGATACTTTTCGTTATCAAATCCGACTGCTTTTTCCATTTATTGTTTCTCCTCTACTTATCTATCCTGCCAGTGTTGTATTTCGCCCCGGCAGGTCAAATACGATCTACTGCCAACCGGCACAATATATAATAAAATACTGCAACCAGGAAGAACACGGATAACTAAAAAGTGTGCCGAGGGCCGGACTCGAACCGGCACATAGGAAACCCTACGAGGGATTTTAAGTCCCTTGCGTCTACCAATTCCGCCACCCCGGCTTTTCTTCTCAGAAAAAAACCGGATGTTTTTTCTCTTTTCACCTCAGAATATAGATGATTTTTTCTTTTTTCTCAAGCACAAATTCAATTCATCATCAATCATGCATGTCCTTTTTCAATTCGGAAACAAGATGGATTGTGCGATTCTAATTCTTTTTGACTTCAACTGAAACTTCAAACTTCCCGGTAATGACTCCTGTCGTGGGAGCATCTGCAGTTCCTTTAAATCCTGGCTGCTTTCCCCCGATAGCAACTTCAAAAACCCCCGGCTCTACTACCCGTTTATTCTCGAGGTTAATCAAAGAAAGCTGCGTTGATGTTAGTATGAAATTAACGGTTTTTTTCGCGCCTGGTTCAAGGTATATTCTCCGGAATCCCTGCAATGAACGGATAGGCACTGGAACCGAAGCTTCAACATCTGACACATACAGCTGGACGACTTCCTCGCCTGCTGTTTGCCCTGTATTTCTCACATCAACTGTAATGTTGATCTCTTGAGATGGATCGACCTTCTCCGGCAATGTCAGATTGCTGTATTCAAACGAGGTATAACTTAGGCCGTGGCCAAAAGGATAGAGAGGTTCACCATCGAAATACCTGTAAGTCCTCCCTTTCATTGAATAATCATCGAAAGAAGGCAGTTGATTAACAGACTTATAAAATGTGACTGGCAGACGGCCTGCGGGGTTGTAATCTCCGAAGAGAACATCTGCAATAGCTGTTCCTGCTGCCTGCCCGGGGTACCATGCCTCCACTATGGCCGGGATGTGTTCATCTGCCCAGTTAACTCCCAAGGCACTTCCGTTCAAAAGGACCAGGACAACAGGTTTTCCAAGGCCGAAGATCGCTTTTAACAGTTCTTCCTGTGTATCCGGTAATTTTAAATCCAGCCTGTCTCCACCTTTGAAACCCTTCACATTAACTTCCATTTCTTCCCCTTCTAATTGAGGAGAGATCCCCATTGCCATTACGATGATATCTGCCTGCTCGGCTGCTTGGACTGCTTCCTCTTTCATGTTTCGTGAGGGCCTGGACCATGACAGCCGGACCGTTGCATCACTGTTATGCTCATAAAACTCAACCTTAATCCCGTAAGATTTGCCGGCCTCAAGATCACAATCTTTGGATGTAGTCCTCGGATGATGACGGCTGTCATAATGCAAAAGGAGAGCATCTTCAAGAAATACGCGCAATCCGCCAAATGCACTTGCTGTAAGGGTATATTTCCCTGTAACCGGAGGAATCAGTTCCCCGGTCCATCGGACTCCAAAGTTATCATCATCAAGCCCTTCCCTGGGAGCCCCGTCCCACCAATTAAAATCGATTTCTTTATCAATGCGTGTAAAAACCGGTTCGCCCTCAAATTCACGGTTGTCAAAATATTCCGCTCTAAGCCCCTCTCTACCATCAGGAGTACGGAGGGCTGCTGCCGGAATTACATGGAAAGACGGAAGATTTTCCGCCAGGAAGCATCCCTGCGCATAAAGAACTTTAGAATTCGGAGACACCTTTTGACGGATCCCATCAAGAAGAGTTATTGGATTTGACGGAGTGCCGTTATAATTACCAAGCAGAACTTCTACATCATCCGCATTTGGACCTATGACAGCAATAGTTTTAATATCCTTTTTCAAGGGCAGAAGATTTCTCTCGTTTTTCAGAAGCACTATAGATTTTCTTGCAGTATCTAAAGCCATTTCCTGGTGTTTTTTGCAATCATTCACTTCATAAGGGATTCTTGCGTAAGGAACTCTATCAGGAGGGTCAAACATGCCCAGTCTAAACCTTGCTCTAAAAAGCCTTTTTACAGACACCTCGAGTTCTTCTTCCGAGATATATCCTTTTGCAACCGCTTCAATAAGAGACTTGTATTCCCTCCCACAGTTTAAATCACAGCCAGCTTTAATTCCTACCGCCGCAGCTTGTGGAGAAGTCTCCACTATTTTATGGGTTTTATAAATGTTGCTAATAGCCCCGCAGTCTGAGACTACATATCCATCAAAACCCCATTCTCCTCTGAGAATCTGCTTCAAGAGGCGGTCACTCCCACAGCATGCTTCACCCATGTATCTGTTGTAAGAACACATTACAGAATAAGCATTAGCATCTACGATACACATCCGGAATGCGGGCAGATATGTCTCTCTCAGATCGCGTTCATCGACCACAGCATTGAACGTGTGGCGGTCAGGTTCCGGCCCGCTGTGCACAGCAAAATGTTTGGGGGTTGAAACAGTCTTAAGATAATGTGGGTCATTTCCCTGCAGGCCTTTCACAAATTGCACAGCCATCTTACCGGTAAGATATGGGTCCTCTCCATACGTTTCCATGCCCCGTCCCCATCTAGGGTCACGAAAAATGTTAATATTGGGTGACCAGAATGTTAATCCCTCATAAATACCTCTTTTGCCTCTCCGCACAAACTCATGATGTTTCGCACGGGCCTCATCAGAAATAACGGTTGCAACCTGGCACATGAGATCGCTGTCCCATGTTGCCGCCAGTCCAATAGCCTGTGGAAATACTGTCGCTCTTCCTGCACGGGCAACACCATGCAGAGCTTCGTTCCACCAATTGTATGCAGGAATATCCAGCCTCTCAACAGGCAGGGCGTCATAGACAAGCTGAGACACTTTCTCTTCCAGGGTCATTCGTGCTACAAGGTCGTTAATCCTTTCCTCAGGGGAAAGGTCAGGATTCTGAAATGGGAATTTATATTTAAGCTGCTCTTTTTTCCTGCAAGATACAAACGCTGCTGCAAGGCAAAAACAGAGAAGGAAGATTCCAGTTTTATTGAGAACATTTTTTTTCATAGAAATTCCCTCCTTGTATTTCTCTTTCTAAAAAACCGGAACATCAGTGCCGGTTTTTTAAAAACCGCACAAGTTTGCTGCGAAGCATGAATGGGTCCTCGCCTTTTTCCCCCCTGATACGTTGGATCAGCGCATGGAAAAGCCGTTTCTGGATACGGAAGGATTCAACATGTTCCTTTACAGGCTTTTTCCGCTGCCTCTCATTCAGTCTTACAAAAGAAGAAGTCACGTCATCAATTGCAACAGGATGTTTTAATTCTTTATTCCAGACCCATGCAGCATGCAGTGCAGCTCCCAGTGCAGCTCCTTCACCTTCAACAGGAACAGCCTCGGCTTCAAACATATCGGCAATTGTCTCACACCACGCCTCTGACTGAGACAACCCTCCTGTAAGTCGTACCTCTTGTGCTTTCATGGGCATCCGCTGAAATCCTTCGTAAAGGTTCATAACATGGCCCTCAAGAACTGCCCTGCATAGGATTTCGCGGGAAAAGTCTTCCGGTTTAAACCCAAAATAAACCGGAGATGCCAATGGAAGATTTGGTGTTCGTTCACCAGTATACCAGGGAATTAAAAGCCTTCCTCCATTGCCAGGTTTTGTTCTTCTTACAATCTTATTGAACGCTTTATGGCTGATATCATACTTCTTTAAAACAGCATTGTACCCGTTAGCCAGATTCGACACACAAATAAGAGGAAGATAATTTCCTGTGCTGTCACAGTAAGAAGCAATTTCTCCCGCAGGATCGATGAATGGTTTTTGCAGAACAGTGCATGCGGTTCCACTCGTACCAAGACTTACTGTCACTATACCCGGTTTAACATTGCCGGTTCCAACAGCCCCATACATATTGTCCCCGCTTCCTGCGTCTATCATGCACCGTGGAGAAAACCCAAACCTTTCAACCAGATATTCTGAGATAAAGCCAATGCTTTTATCGGCAGGTCTTAAGTAAGGAATCTTATTCAGCAAACCCGGATCAATGACGTCGATGACTTTCTTTGACCACTTCTTCGTCTTTGGGTTCCAAAGAGCCATTCCGGATGTATCCCCCGGTTCTATGACTTTTGTACCGCCTGTAAGATACCAGTTAATATAATTATGCACTAAAAAAAATGTCGCTGATTTTTCATAGATTTCCGGCTCGTGCCTGATCATATGGAATATTTTGGATGCCGTATATCCAGTTTTCTGGCTGTTCCCTACTTCCCGAATCATCACATCCTGTCCTCCGACTTCTTCTGTCAGTATGCGGCATTCTTCGAGAGTTGAAAAGTCATTCCAAAGTTTACTCCGCTGCCTGCTCAGTTTTCCTGTGTTATCCAGAGCAACCAATCCGTGCTGCTGTCCTGAAACCGAAATGCATAAAATTCTCTCTGGTAGAAGGCCAGAATTCTTCATGTTCTTAAATATTAGATCGACTGCTTCTATCCACATCTTTGGGTCGGATTCTGAACATTTTTCATCCAAACCCTGGATCACACCGTTTTTCGTATTGAAATGCGGCAGATGCTCATCATAATTAACATAGCCGACGTGAACAATTTTCTCCGCTGCTGTATCTATGACAACAATCTTACAACCCTGAGTGGAAACATCGATCCCTGCAAAAAGAGTCTCTTTCATATTAATATCCTGGCAGTATTATTCCTGTTTCATAAAATCTTCCGGCTTTTTCATGATCTTTTCCGCATTATAGGAAGATAATAAGAATAGATAAGAGATCTCTGAAGATAGAGCCGGATATTTGTCGTCCTCCTCTTTTTCCTTTTTGAATATCCTTAAAATATAATCTTTATTGCCTTTTAAGGTCACTGAATAAAGAGGCTCTTTGAAGTCTTCTGCTGCCTTCCCCTCTATGAATTCATCGCATCTAAGGTTAGACAACTGTGACAAGAGAGAATCAATCTCTGTTTTTTGGGCTTTTTTCCCATCGGGCATTATCCATGATTCTTCTTCTTTTGGTGCACTGGGCTGATCTTTATCTTCCTGCCCTTCAGGCTGAATCTCCAAAGGCACCATTTTTCTTACTAATTTATAGGTTTCCCCACCCGTTTTAATTTCTAAGCCAGTTATTTCATTTTTATCAAACTTCATCACAACCTTGTCTCTCAAATCCATTCTCTTCTGATCAAATGTACTGCGAAAAGAATTCCTTGCATGATACACACGAGGATCTTTTCCCACTCTGACAAACGTGTGGCTGTAAGTCGAAGAAGGCTTTCCGACATCAAATTCCCGCAGTAATTGATCACCTTTAAAAGCTCTCACGCCAATCTTTTTCCCCTCATCCAATTCATAACGCATGTAGTCCTGTTTTTCTGCGGATAATTCTGTCAGAATTAAATTTTCGATGACATCCAACATTCCCTTTACTTTGTCATAATCCGCAGGATATTCCTGAGGCATAATCTTCCACACATCTCCTTTTCCAGCAATGATGATTTCTTCACCTGCTTTGGATATTTCGATCCTATCTATTTCACTGTTTTCTATCCTGTCAAGTTTGGGAACTTTATAAGTCATTTTATTCCTGTTACTACTGAAGATAAGATAAACAAGAAGCACAACGATGATACCGAACAAAATAACATATTCTTTTTTCAATCTCATGGCCGCTCCTCCGTAGCCCTGCTTTTTTGAAGAAATATCGCCTCAATCATCCTTCGCCTGGCTCTACGCCTGAACCAGACGAAAAGGCCAAAAAGTACAAACAAAATGGGCAATCCGGCAATATTAAATATTTTCACAAAAGCCCTGGTTATCGCTTTAGTGTCTTTTAGGGGATTAAAACGTTGATTCTTGCTTCTCATCACGGCAATATCTGACCTGTTATTCAAATAGTCAATTGTATTCAATAAGAACACGGCATTTGGAGAACTCCCCTCTTCATCCAGAACATTATCCTTTAAAATTTCCGCACTTCCGATCAAAAATATCTTACCAGGCTTTCCCTTGGAGAGAATCTCCTTTTCTCCCTTAATTTTTGATTCCTGCATTTGAGGCTTCTGCTGCTCTATTTTCTCACTGGATTCCTTCTCTTCACCCTCATCCTTTTTTGGCTTTTCAGGTACAGATTTATCAGCAAAATAACTGGAGAACTCTCCCTCTAAGATATAAGCCAGAGGCATGCTCTTTTCATCTTTATCATTAACCGGCGGGCGAATCGCCAAGGGACTTAGATTAATCCTACCCGCCATTTCCCAGGACTTGTTTGAAGATGAAAATAATCTGTCGGCCTTTATCTTGTTTTTATCTATTTTTTCTTTGTCAATTTCCAATGGGGACATCTTAATCATAATTAATTGTTTGACATTCTTAATGAAATCCAGCTTGTGGTTGATATTTTCATTCTTTATGATCGGAGCGAAGTAAATCCGTGTTTCTCCGCTGAGACGATCACGGCTTGTATAGCAGCTCTCATCCATAACATAAGACTTTTTAACCTCAATACCGTAATTTTCCAGCAGTTTTTCCAATCCTGTATTTACAGGGAGATAGGCAGGCTGAGTCATTCCATACATCTGCTGACTCTGCCCTTGTTGTTTAATTTCATTAAATGCTTCCATGAAAATCGCCAGTGACTTTCCTTTCATTAAGAATTGATCAATCTGAAACAATTCCCAATCTGAAAAATTTTCCTTGGCACCTGCAATAATAAGAGTATCAATGCTGTCCGGAACTGGATCCTCTTTCAGGTCAATCTGAGTAACACTATAGCTGCTGCTGAGAAGAGAATTGAATCTTGTTAACGAATCGTTTTGCTGCTGCATCATCTGAAATTGAGGGGGCAGTGCGGGCGAAAGCGAAAGGGTTCCATGCGTTGAAAGATATCCTATCTCGTCATTAATATTAATGAGATTATCAATATTCTCTTCAATGAATGTATTAACCTGTTCAATATCAACAATTGCAAACTGTTCCTCCAGGCCCCTGCTTGTCAAATTTAAGCTTTTGTTTAATAACCGCTGCTCTATTGATTTGTCACCGTATTCTATTCCGAGCGCTACGATGCCACTCCCTGCTGGTATAAGGGACCCATCCTTTTTCTGAAATTCAGGCCATTTAAGTCCGAAACGTTCGTATCTCTTTAGAGTTTCTTCAGTTACCTCATCAGTACTTGGATCAATATAGACAAATTCCAGCTTCCCATAAACCTTGCTGTTTAGCTCCTTTACAGCTTGAGCGATGTTACCTTTTAATTCTTCCAAACCTTCAAGATTAACCTCTGGGGCAAGTTGTGAAAGAGATGAAGATTGTATTAATTTGACTTCTATTTTTTCAGATAAGTTTAATAGAGCTGAAATTTTATTATTCATCTTCTGAATAGTAGTTGTGATCTGATACTCAAGTCCTTCTGTAGATGTTATGGCTGGAATTTTTTCCACTATATCCCCATGGATAAACACCATCCCCATATAAGCCCTCTGAATTTTTGCCTCATCCTGCTCGATTTTCTGAACGTTTACAGGATAAATCCCATAATCCTGCGCTTTTTTTCTATTCTCTTCAGCCTTCTCACTTAAATCCCCTTCATTAGCGCTTACATCGAAAAAACGAAAACTCAAGTAATTATTGGCATAAATAGAATATTCTTCCAACAGGTCATGGAGATAGCTTTCAACATTATTGTACGGAGCCGGAAGATTTTTTGAGAAAAACACATTGATAGTCAGAGGCTCCTTCAGGGTTAACACAGCCTTCTTACTCGCCTTCGAAAGAGAGTAAAGCCTGTTTGCGGTCAAATCAATCCGGAAAAAAAGGCTTACTCCTGCAAGGTTAATCAAGATGATTATTATGAGATAGAGAGAAAATGTATAATATTTTGACATTTTTTTAGCTTTTTTCATTTTGAACTCCTTATTTCTTTTCCTGCATAATCAGATTTGTCCCGTAGAGCGCAATAAAAGATACTGAAAGGAAATATAAAATATCCCTGGAATCAAGCATCCCCTTGGCTATATTTTTAAAATGGAAACTTGCACTGAGATACTGGAAAATTCCCACAAAAGAATTCGGGAGAAAAAACAGCATGAAATCCACTAATACTGTAAGGGAAAAGCATATGACCATCCCAATTATAAATGCAATAACCTGATTTCGTGTCAGTGAAGATGCCAATAACCCGATTGCGCTAAAAGTTGCTCCAAGCAATAAAGCACCCAGATATCCCCCTATTACAGGCCCCCAATCGAGATCTCCTAAAAATGAAATTGAAAAGGCATATATAATAGTTGGGGCAAGCATAATGCCAACAAAGGCTACGGCAGCTAAGAATTTCCCGATGATAATGTCTTTGAAAAAAACCGGCATTGTCAGCAAGATTTCATAGGAACCAACATTTATCTCCTCAGAAAACAAGCGCATGGTAACGGCTGGAATGATAAAAGCAAATGTCACTGGCAAAAGTGAAAAGAATTGAGTCAGGCTGGCCTGACGGTTCAAGAAAAAAGTAGAAAAAAACAGCCAGCCTATAACGACTAAAAAAACCGAAATCACGATGTACGCGATCGGTGAAACAAAATAAGTTTTAAATTCTTTTTTAAATATGTGTTTCATATTACGCATTTCAATTTCCCCTGGTCAATTTCCTGAATATATTTTCAAATGACTTTTCATGAAGCAAATTTCTTAAATTATCAATAGTATCATCTGCGACGATCTTGCCTTCATCTATTATCACAACACGATCACAGGTCACTTCTGCCTCACTCAAAATATGAGTTGAAAAGACTATTGTTTTTTCCTTCCCGATCTTTTTTATAATCTCTCGAGTCTCAGCAATCTGATTGGGATCCAGGCCGGATGTAGGTTCATCCAGGACAAGAATTTCCGGATTCCCCATTAGTGCTTGGGCAATACCGACTCTCTGACGGTATCCTTTTGAAAGCTCATCAATTGTTTTGTGCATTACTTCATTCAAGTTGCATAAATCTGCTAATTCATGAAGATGAGACAGTTTTCTATTTTTTTCTACTCCCCTTATGTCAGCAATGTAATTTAAATAATCAAAAACCAACATGTCTCGATAGAGCGGTGCTTCTTCAGGCAGATATCCAATGCATTTTTTAATTTCAATCTGATGGTCATAGATATTATAATCCATAACCTTTATTGTTCCTGATGTAGGGCTCAAGTAACCGGTCAAGACCCTGTAAATCGTAGTTTTCCCAGCTCCGTTCGGTCCTAATAATCCCAGTATTTCGCCTTTATGAATCTCAAAACTCACATTATTTACAGCACAAAGTTCACCATAATACTTATTCAAATTTTCGATTTTTATCATAAGCAACTCCTTTCCTTAAATATAAACCTTTAGTTTGCCTCTAGTATTTTAATACATAATTATACCTCTTTCCGTTTCATACAGCATTCTATTTTCCTGTTTTTTCCATCATTTCCTTTAAATATTAGGATATACAACACGAAAAAATCGAAGTCAATGCATTGTAACGCAGCAGATGCGGTGAGAACGGCTCGCCTGAAAGGTAAAGAATGCCGATAAATTATTTAGATAAGATGAATTTGAGGGGATGTCTGCGCTCAAATTCATATTCTCAATAGTTAGCCCAGATTATTAATAAAAACTCCTAAAAAGCAAATTGGAGGAACTCCTGATATATTATCAGGTTGACTTGAATCCCAAATAATATTAGATTAATTTTGTTCTCTTTAAGAGAGCTATCGCTTTATAGAATACAAAATGGATAGCCATCCTCAGAAAACATTCAGGATTTTACCAGAAAAGTTTGAATCATCCGTTGTTAAGTTTTCAAAAAAAGTTGCCGTTCTCTTTATCAACCTCAAAATCAGCCCAAACAAATTGACCGTCACAGCTTTTCTCGCAGGATTGGCTGCCGGTGTTTTATTCTTCTTTGAAAAGCCATTATTAGCAGGAATCATGATTTTAATATCCGGAGCATTTGATATGCTTGATGGAAAAGTCGCTGTAAAATCAAACCGACAAAGCCTTTTTGGAGCTATATTTGATTCTACTCTAGATAGATATTCCGAATTTTTCATTTACTTAGGGCTTGCCGCTCATTTCAGAAGCCATTGGGCTTTATGGATTATCTTCTTCACTCTTCTAGGTTCAACCATGGCAAGCTATACAAGAGCTAGGGCTGAAGGGCTGGGAATCGAATGTAAAATTGGAATTATGCAGAGGGCAGAAAGAATGGCGTTATTATTTTCTGGTGCAATCGCCGGATCCATTCTCAAAATTTTTAATCCTGTTATGATTGCAGTATTAGCGATTATTGCTCTTGTCTCAAACATAACTGCATTTCAGAGACTTTTTTATGTCAAAAAAGTCGAAGGACCAAACAAATCAGCAAAGGAAATCTGAAGCATGAATAAAATAAGAGTCGCTATAATCGGAGTCGGCAACTGCGCATCTTCTTTAGTCCAGGGTGTTGAGTACTATAAAAATACAAAAGATTCAGACTTTATCCCTGGAGTCATGCACGTTAACCTTGGAGGATATCATATAAAAGAAATAGAATTTGTGGCTGCATTTGATATCCACAAAAATAAAGTTGGCAAAGATTTAAGCGAAGCTATTTTCACTGCTCCCAATAACACTAAAAAATTTTCCGATGTTCCGCATCTCAACGTCAAAGTAGAACGTGGAATGACTCATGATGGTATTGGAAAGTATCTCTCTCCAATTATAGAAAAAGCTCCTGGCTGCACGGCTGACGTAGCCGGTATTCTAAGAAGAACCGGGACAGATGTTGTCATCAACTACCTCCCGGTTGGCAGCGAGGAAGCAACAAAATGGTATGTTGAACAAGTTCTTGAAGCGGGATGTGCTTTTATCAACTGCATCCCTGTCTTCATCGCCAGCGAAAAATACTGGCAGCAAAGATTCAAAAGGAAAAATCTTCCTATCATTGGAGACGATATAAAATCTCAGGTTGGAGCAACCATCCTCCACCGGACTCTTGTCAATCTCTATCTGGACCGGGGAATGCCTATCGATAAAACTTATCAGCTTAACACAGGAGGCAATACGGATTTCCTCAACATGCTGGAGAGAGAGAGGCTTGATTCCAAAAAGATATCAAAAACAAATGCTGTAACCTCGCAGATAAAATCAAGGGGGCTGGACATCCACCCCGATAATGTTCATATCGGTCCAAGCGATTATGTCCCGTGGCAAAAAGACAATAAAATATGCTTCCTGCGAATAGAAAGCCGCCACTTTGGTGATGTCCCTACCTACCTGGACTGCCGTTTGTCAGTAGAAGACTCCCCAAATTCTGCGGGAGTGGTCATCGATGCTATAAGATGCTGCAAACTGGCTCTTAACAATAAAATATCCGGAGCTCTCTATGAACCTGCATCTTATTTCATGAAAACTCCTCCCAAACAGTATACAGATACAGAAGCCCATAAACTCACAGAAGAATTCATCAAAAAGTTCAGTAAAAAAGAGTCGGGACAAAAAACAAAAGGATAAAAACGGATTAGGTGAAAACATGAATAAAAAACTGATAATTTGTTTATTCCTGGGATTTTTTTTCCTTTCCATCACTCAATCCATGGCAATAGAAACAGGAAAAATCCAGGGAAGAGTATTGGATGAAAACGGAGAGGGCCTGCCTGGAGTTGGAATAACAGCAGAAAGCCTTAACCTTCAAGGAACACGAACTGTAATTTCTTCAAAGAACGGCGAGTTTCTCTTTCCCCTGCTTCCAGTAGGAAAATACTTCCTTAGTTTTAAACTCGAAGCGTTTAGCACGGTTGTCCAAAAAGATGTTATTGTCCGGCTGGGAAGAGTAACCAACCTCACCACAGTCATGAAATTGTCTAAAATAAAAAAAGAAATCATTGTCACTGCATCGCCTCCTCTTATCGATAAGACTTCAGTTGACACCAGTTACTATCTAAGCAGCGAAGACCTTGAAAAAATTCCGGCCCAGAACCGGACAATTGTTGACATCACTAAGTTCACTCCTGGGGTTACCAGCGTCAGAGCAAACACCAGGCATGGAACAGCTACCGAAGGCCAGCCAAGTTTCCGTGGCGAGGGAGAAGAAGGCAACAACTGGATAGTCGACGGACTTTCAATAAGCGGTGTAAGGTTGAAAAATTCAGGGATGCCTATCAATTATGACTCTATAAATGAAATCCAGATTATTTCAGACTCATTCAGTCCGGAGTACGGTTCAGCTTATGGCGGTATAATCAACATGGTTACAAAAAGCGGAAACAACGATTTCTCAGGAGAATTTTCACTCATTTTCATGGATAAAAAACTTCAATCCCCCCGTGAAGAACAGCTTGCCACGGTGAGCGAACCAAGTTATTTTTCCAACAATAACTTTTATTTCAACCTTGGCGGTCCATTCATAAAAGACAAGTTGTGGTTTTTTATCTCTAACAATCTTTTCAATAATACAGAGGAGACAAGAGATAATACAGTAGACTATCTTTTTGTTCCCGCCGGGAATAAATCAATACGTACTAATAACATTTTTGCAAAACTCACCTACGCTATCAACACTAATCACAATCTCTCGTTGACAACAACTTACAACACATCTTTTGGACAGAAAGGCGGAACCGGGATTCCGGAGTTATTCGAAAAGAAACATTTTTCCGATTTCATATTCCAGATTAATTACAAGGGGATCCTCAATTCTTCTACTTTTATTGAATCCAGTCTGGGACAGGTAAAAAGAGACTCTCTTACCGAACCTGTTGATAAAGACCTTGGACCTGCTCAATATTATATCGAAGATTTAGCCAGGAGCATTCATAATTCTTACGGAAACGTTACAGACAACCAAAAGAGGCTGGACTTCAACTTTAAATTAACAAAATATGTAGAAACAGAAACATTTGGCCGCCATGAATTTAACCTCGGTTTTGAATATTATTCCTTTTCTTCCGAATTCGGAGTTGATTTTACCGGAAAAAACGAAGACCTGTTCTCCGGAAACGGATTTGACAACGGAACAAAATACTATTTTGACACAATGAGGGGAGAAAAAGGATCGCCCACCTTTTTCTACGAATATGGAATCTTTAACTTTATCAATTCTGCCAGAGGCTTAGGGCTTTATTTCAAAGATAAAATATCATGGAACAGATTCACGCTTATGGCGGGATTTAGAAGCCAGACGCAGCTCTGTCTTGACAATAATAATAAAAAATTATGGTCATGGAGCTTAAATGACTTCATTTCTCCCCGCCTCTCTTTAGCCGTAGATTTAACAGGCAATGGAGCAAATGTTTTGAAGATTGGATGGGGAAGATTCTCTGATCTTATTACAACAATGCCATTAGGGCTGCTCAACGCAGGAGCCGGACTAAAGTTTCGCACATACAGGTGGAATGGCCCCTCCGATCCTGCGGAAAACGAAATTCACAATCCTTTAAACTGGCTGTTTGAAACCGAACAGGGAGATCAACCTTTTGAAATCGCTAAAGGTATAAAACCTAATTTCCTTACACGCTACCTTGTTGAGTTTGACCGAAAACTGGGAAATGACTGGGCATTTATTGTGCGTTACATCAGCTCAAGCACAAAAAACTTGCTTGAGGTACTGGCCGTTTTCGATCCTACTACCGGATATAAATTCCTTTATGATAACTTTGAGTATAAAAGAAGGAACTACCATGGGATCGAGTTCGAATTAAATGGCAAAATCGGGTCATTCTTCTTCCTGAATGCTTCATACTGCCATTCTTCTGCTAAAGGGACAAATCCCGGTCAGACTGAAACTGGTTCTTGGTCTCAAGAAGAAGGCAGTACTAATTTTTTAGGTCTTTTTGGAAATCATATCTACATCCCTGACCTTCAGGGACTTCAAGAAACCAAAGAGTACTACGATTGGGCCCTTGGCGGCCTAGGAGGGAGGGGGATCGGGGATGAAGGCTGGTATGGGAAACTCCCATATTCTGTTGACCACAACTTCAAACTCAACACAATATTTCTTGCTCCTTACGGTGTGGCATTCTCAGCAGCCTTTGAATGGATCTCAGGATACTACTGGGAAAAGCTTGGTTATGTTCCCTTCTTTGGAGGATATTATTCCTACCCTGAAGGAAGGGGTTCAAAAGAAACTCCAGGCCACTTTTATCTTGATACAGGGATTGAAAAAGAATTCAAATTATCAGGAATCCGGTTTGCTCAAACAATGGCATTTACATTAAGAGCCGATATCTTCAACCTGTTAAACAGTCAGACTCCAATTTCTTACGTCAAAGAAAATATCCCTATGTTCGGCCTAATATGGGGGAGACAGCAACCACGTCAAGCACGGATTACTGCAAAGATAAAATGGTAAAAACAATTGTGCTTATTTTCTTTTCTTCCTTCTCACCCAGCCCGCTTTTTCTACCTGTCTGCTTCGAGAAATGGCAAGAGCTTCCGAGGATACATCTTTGGTTATTGTTGAACCAGCTCCAATATATGCTTTCTTACCAACTCTTACAGGAGCAACAAGCTGTGTGCCGGACCCAATAAAAACTCCTGCTTCTATCGTAGTCTTATTCTTATTAATACCATCGTAATTACATGTAATGGTTCCTGCCCCAATATTGACGCCCTCCCCTACTTCAGAATCTCCCAGATACGAAAGATGCCCTGCTTTGGAGTTCCTTCCGAATACGGTATTCTTCATCTCAACAAAGTTGCCAACCTTTGACTGCTTTTTGAGCACTGTTTTTGGCCTCAAATGTGTAAAAGGACCCACTTGAACTCTATCCGCAATCGTGCTGTCTTCAATCATCGTGGATGTTAATATTTTCACATCGTTCCCTACTCTCGAATCAATAATATGGACAAATGGATAAAGCAAACATTGACGCCCGATTACAGAATTCCCTTCAATTATCACTGAGGAATAGATGATCGTATCTCTTCCGATCTTTACATTAGAATCGATCCACGCTGTAGCAGGGTCATAAACAGTTACTCCCATTTCAGCCAGAGATTGAATCTTTCTTTTTCTAAGGACATCCACTGCTCTCGAAAGTTCAATCCTGTCATTTACTCCTACAACTTCCTCATTCTGCCTTGTTTTGAAAATGCCAATCTTTTTCCCCTTCCTGGCTAATATCTCAATGATGTCTGTAAAATAGTATTCACCCTTTTTGTTCTGGTTTGAAATTTCAGGCAATGCTTGAAGAAGGTCTTTAATTTTAAAAACATAAATTCCAACATTAATTTCTTTCATTCTTCGCTGGGTAGGTGTGACGTCTTTCTCTTCCACAATCCTGATTTTATTATCCCCCAAATAAATGATACGGCCGAAACCTGAAGGATCCTCCAATTCAGCACTTAAAAAAGTCAGGGAATTTCCTTTTTTTCGATGAAGATTCAACATTGGTCTAAGAGTTTCAGGTTTAATTAGAGGCAAATCACCGTGTATTATGAGGACATCTTTATCCAGGTGTTTTTTAAGAGCAGATCTTGCTGAAAGGACTGCATTGGCTGTACCCAGCTGTTCATTCTGGATTATAAAATTGACCTTTTTTGAGAAAGCTTCTTTCATCACCTCCTCTTTCTGATAGCCTACAACCACATAAACATTTTTCGGATTCAACCTTAAAATGCAGTCCACTACCCATTGGAGCATAGATTTCCCCAAAAGAGAATGGAGAACCTTTATTTTTTCTGATTTAAACCTGGTTCCCTTTCCTGCAGCTAATATTAGAGCAAGAATGCCTTGTCTCATTTCAGTCCAACTGTTTGTCTAAACTTTTTATCTTCTCTCAAGTCTTCAAAACTACTCTCATTTTGAGCCAATATTTTAAAAAAGTCATCTATTTGTATAGCTTTACTTAAATTTTCCGCACACTCTTTTGTCTTTCCAAACAGACAAAAGGCACTAGCAATTAAATAATAGATCTTCCCTTCTTTGGGATTCTTTTCAAGAGCTTTCTTCAACAATTTAATTGATTCCTCATATTCTCCCTGATTTATTTTGTAAACACTGTATTGAATATAGTCATCTAATGTTTTCAATGGCATTGTTTCTTTTTTCTGCCGTCCTTTACATATCTCTAGATAAATTCGGGCACGATCAACTAATTCCTTTTCCAAATTATACTTATTTAAAAACACATTAAGGGATTCATAAGCTCGTTTATAATCTCCCTTGTGAAAAGCTTTCATAGCTTTTCCATAAGAAGCAACAGCTTTCTGGTATATATCTTCTTTGCTTTTCTCTTTTTCTCCTGGCATTTTCTATCTCCCAAGCTTTAAATCATAGTTTTAGATATTTTATATTAGAACACAAGATTTGACAAGAATAAATTTATTTATGGGGCTAATTCCACTTCAGACATAAGTCCAATATTCCGGATTGTCAAGGAGGAAACGGGCCACTTTCAAATGGAGACTGTGTCCTGCTTTTTCAGCCTTGAAATATCCGATTAAAGGAAAACCAAGCAAAGAAAGATCCCCGATCAAGTCAAGAATCTTATGCCGTACAAACTCATCAGGAAAACGGAGAGGCCCGTTTATAACACCATTTTCATCAAGGACAATTGTGTTTTCCATGGATGCCCCTAAAGCCAATCCTTTAGCCTTAAGATTTGAGGCATCTTTTAGGAACCCAAAAGTCCGTGCAGGTGCGATTTCTGTAGAAAAATTCTCTTCATTCACAGATATTTTTAATTCCTGCCTCTTGATGGCTGGATTATCAAATTCTATAAGATATGATATTACAAAAGCAGTATCCGGACTGACAGAAATGGAAGAATCTACTTCTTCAATAATAAAGGGCTCTATAATTTTGATGACTTTTTTTTGTTCAGTCAGGGACTGAATCCCAGCTTCATGGATAGAACTGACAAAGTGAGCAGCGCTCCCATCCATTATCGGAATCTCCTCAGCATTCACTTCTACAATCAAACTGTCAAGACCAAATGCATAAAGAGAGGCCATCAAGTGTTCAACTGTCCGCACTTTCTGATTCCCTGACACGAGGCAGGAATTGTTCTTAGCCTCTATGTTACGTGGATCCGGTCGAATCATAAAATTAACAAGATCTGTCCTGCAAAATACGATTTCTCCTGAAAACGAAGGCTTTAAGCATAGATCAATATCCTCTCCAGAATGTATACCAATACCTGACATGCAAATATCTTTTCGAATCGTTTTTTTTACCATAATTCAGGCAAACAAGTATAACTTAAAATTTTATAGTCAGCAAGAATCCAGACTATTCAATTTATCATAATTATGCTAAAATTGTCATGATGAAATCAAAATTAGAGAAAATACTGAATGACGTCAGCATAGGTAACCTTTCTCCCAAAAAGGCTCTCGAAATTCTTGAAGGCTTTCCATATAAAGATTTAACATTCGCAAAGATCGACCACCACCGGGAATTGAGAAGAGGCTTTCCTGAGGCCATTTACGGCCAGGGTAAAACAAAAGACCAGATACTAAAAATCGCAACGGAAATTCTAAAAAATGGGAGTAACCTTGTTATCACCAAAGTCGAGTCCTCTGTCTTTAAGAGTCTAAAGCAGAAAATCCCTGGTATTAGTTATAATACTCTTGCTAAAACAATTTTCCTCAAGCAAAAACCAGCCCCTCCAGGAAAAGGAAGAATAGCCATCACAACAGCCGGGACATCAGACATTCCGGTTGCAGAAGAAGCATTTGTAACCTGCGATATTCTAGGTAATGAAGTCGATAAAATATATGATATTGGAGTAGCAGGGCTCCACCGCCTCTTTGGCGAGTACGACAAATTGAAGCATGCAAGAGTGATTATTACTGTCGCTGGCATGGAAGGTGCTCTACCAAGCGTGATAGCCGGCATCACCAATGTTCCAATTATTGCGGTTCCAACAAGTGTTGGATACGGAACAAGCTTAAATGGAATGGCGGCTCTATTCGCAATGCTCAATTCCTGTTCTGGCGGCATATCTGTTGTAAATATTGACAATGGATTTGGAGCAGCTTGCACAGCAAGTCTAATTAATCATCTTGAGTAAACAACCTATTATCACCTTGACAATTCAAAGTCTCAGCCCTATATTTTGGTAGTTAAGTTTTATCTCACTCTTGTCGGAAATCATGGAAATAATAGACCAAATCAGGCAAGTTGCAAGCATAGTGGATATAGCCTCACAATACACCACGCTGATAAAGCGTGGACAAAAATACGTAGGCCTTTGTCCATTTCATTCAGAAAAGACCCCTTCCTTTACTGTCGACAATGACAAACAGCTTTATCACTGTTTTGGCTGTGGAGCCGGCGGAGATATTTTTACTCTTGTCATGGAAAAAGAAAACCTCGGTTTCCCTGAAGCTCTGCGGTATCTAGCAAAAAAGTATAACATAAGGCTTCCAGATAAAAAAAAGTTTTCTTCACAAAAACTAAAACTAGAAGAAATGTTGTATAAAATAAGCGAAAATGCCCTCGCTTTTTTCAAGAAAAACCTGTTTAACACTAAAGAAGGCCAGAAAGCCCTCGGTTATCTTGAAAAAAGAAAAATTTCCGAGGAAATTATACAAAAACTCAAGATAGGTTATGCTATGAACTCCTGGGATGCTCTTCTCTCTTATTTTCAGGGCAAAAATATTTCTCCCGGTGTACTCGAAAAGGCAGGACTAGTTCTTCGGAGGCAAAAAAAAGAGGGTTATTATGACCGGTTTAGAGGGAGAATTATTTTCCCTATATTCACTGAGACTGGCAAAGTTGTTGCCTTTGGTGGAAGAACAATAATAAAGGCTGAACTCAAGTATCTCAATTCTCCAGACACTCTTATATATACTAAAGGAAAACTTCTTTACGGCATTAATTTCTGTAAAGAATCTATCCGCGAAAAAGGCGAAGTCATTCTTGTAGAAGGGTACACGGATTTCCTCTCACTTTACCAGGCAGGAATAACCAATTGCGCAGCCTCTCTCGGAACAAGCCTGACCACTCATCAAGTCTCCATAGCCAGAAATTTTGCACCAAGAATGATCATCAGCTATGACGGAGACGATGCTGGCACAAAAGCATCTGTCAGGGGAATATCCCTCTGTTTTGAAAGAGGTGTCCAAATTAAAGTCCTGACATTGCCAGACGGAATGGATCCTGATAGTTTCATTAGAAAATCTGGTGTTGACAAATTTAAAAGCCTTGTTCAAAACAGCACAGGAGGCCTCAAATTTTTAATCAATACACTAATCCGCAAAACAAATCTCGAAATTCCTGAGGAGAAAGCTAAAGTTGTAAACCATGTCCTTACAGAGATAGAAAAAATCGCAAATCCTTTTATCCGCAGTGAATATCTAAAGAAAACAAGTGAGCATCTCTCAATTAATGAAGAAGATTTAAGGGCAATGATTAGGCAAAAATCAAAAGGGGGGAAAACCGAAACAAAAGGCTACTTTCTTAATGCAGAAAAAAGACTTCTTCAAGTTCTTTTCGAAAACAGTAGTTTTACTACGACCATATTTAATAATATGAATGAGCAGGATTTTAAAGGCCTGAAGAGCGAGCCTATCCTCCATGCCCTGTCACAATTTTTCAGGAATGGCAAATCTCCAAATTTTAACGAACTTATGAAAAAAATTGACCCTTCACTTCGTACATTACTGTCGGAAATCTTACAGGAAACCAGGGAAAAACCAACCATAGAAAAAGTCAAAGATTACATCCAAGCTCTCAAGAAACATGCCCGAGAAAAACAGTCGGAAGAAATAAATGCTCAAATTTCAAAGCTGGAAAGAAGTGGAGAGCAAGAAAAGATTCTCTCTCTTCTCAGGCAGAGGCAAAAAATTACCGAAGAATTATCCCAACAAAATGACTGAAATTTACGTTATAATAATAAGAGGGAAATTCATAAAAACAGGAGCTGCCATTGGCATTAAAAAATAACACTCATAAGCAAGAAATTCATCAACTCATTTCAAAGGGAAGAAAACATGGATATTTGCTTTTCGAAGAAATAGAAAAAACCTTCCAGAACAATAAGCTTTCCGGAAAAGATTTCGATGCGTTTCTCAGCTCCACAGACAGTTATGGAATCAAAATCCTCGACAAACACAGAGTGGTAAAAATCAGAAGAAAAAAAAGCAATATAGTCTCTCTGGAGGGACTAGAACGGACAACTGACCCCGTCAAGCTTTACCTAAGAGGAATGGGCAGTATTTCTCTCTTAACACGAGAGGGAGAAATTGCTATAGCAATGGAAATCGAAAGGGGCGAAAAGACAATAATCAAAACTCTTTCAAAAACGCGAATTGTGCTTAATGAGATTCTTCTCTTGGAAGAGAAGTTGAAAGAAGATTACGAATGTGTTCAGGACATTCTAGACATCAGTGAAGATGATATCGCAGAAGGCAGGCTCGAAGAAAAAAAGAATCTAATTCTTGCCAAAATCAATGAGATAAAAGATTTAAGCAGGCAATTAGAAAAAATCCCTCACAGGAAAAAAGACAAATTTGCCCGGGGGCGCTTGATTGTAAAAATGAGCCGTCACATCCAGGACCTCAATATTCGTCCAAGCCGCAAGGAAGTAATTATCCAGAATCTCCATGAAAAATTAAAAGTCATAAACGAATTGGAAGAAACAAAAGAGGAGTTGTATGTATCTCTCAAACACACAAGGAGCAAAAAGAAAACAGCTGAACTAAAACAGAAAATCAAAGAAATTAATAAGCTAATACTGAGATTCCAGAAAGAAATTGGCCTAGACTCTACCGGTTTAAGAAAAATTCTACGCACTATCTCAGCCGGGAAAAAAATTAGTGATCAAGCAAAAAAAGAATTAGTTGCCGCAAATTTAAGGCTTGTCGTCTCCATTGCTAAAAAATACAGCAACCGCGGACTCCAATTTCTTGACCTGATTCAGGAAGGGAATATGGGGTTAATGAAAGCTGTCGACAAATTTGAATACAGGAGAGGATATAAATTCTCAACCTACGCCACATGGTGGATAAGGCAGGCAATTACCAGGGCAATCGCAGACCAGGCAAGGACAATAAGAATCCCTGTTCATATGATAGAAACAATAAACAAATTAATTAGAGTGTCACGAAGCCTAGTGCAAGAAATAGGAAGAGAACCGACCTGTGAAGAGATATCTGAAAAAATGGATCTGCCTATTTATAAAGTCAGAAAGATCATAAAAATCGCCCAGGAACCTATATCTTTAGAAACGCCGATCGGAGAAGAAGAAGACAGTCACCTTGGTGATTTCATAGAAGACAAATTCATCCCTTCACCCCCTGACACAATCATTCATATAAATTTAAGAGAACAAATTGAGGAAGCATTAAAAACTCTCACTGAAAGAGAAGCAAAAGTTCTAAAGATGAGATTTGGCTTGGGAGACGGCAATGAGCACACTCTAGAAGAAGTCGGACAGCAATTCAAAGTAACGCGTGAGAGAATCAGACAGATCGAAGCTAAGGCCCTGAGGAAATTAAAACACCCGAGTCGCAGCCGTAAACTGAAATCTTTCACTAATGACAAATAACCTAGCTTGTTTCAATTGACTTGATTTTTTATATTTGTTATAAGAAAAAGCTAGGGCCTATAGCTCAGCGGTAGAGCCACCGGCTCATAACCGGCAGGTCCCAGGTTCGAATCCTGGTAGGCCCATTTTCTTCTTGAGGAAAAGATGTGGATATTGACTTTAACAAATTGATTTGTCTGCAAAATATTGATACTGAAATAATAGAAATCTCTCATTTCCTCGATAATATCCCCTCCCAAACAAAAAAAATAGATGAAGAAATTGATACATTCTTCCAAACGGTCTCTCAAGCTAAAGAAAAACTCCGCATTAACCAAAAAAACAGGCGGGAAATAGATTCTGAAATCCAGAACCTCACAGTACTAATATCCAAATACAAGCATCAGCTCAACGGAGTAAAGTCAAACAAGGAATACAGCTCTCTTATCAAAGAAATCGAAGAAACTAAGAAGAAAATCGATTCTATGGAAGAAGAAGAAATCAGTAAAATGCTCGCTGCAGATGATATAGTGGAAGAAATTAGAAAGGCCAGCCTGAAAGCTGAGCAGGAAAAAGAGAAACTCTTAAAGAAGAAAAAGGTGCTATTTCAAAAGAAAATAGAGATTGAGGAAAAAAAGAAGAACTTACTCCATGAGGAAGATCTGCTCATCCATAAACTTCCTTCTCAACAAATAAAGCTTTATCAAAAGATTTTTATCAAAAAAAACCATATTGTTCTCTCTCCTGTAAAGGATGACTTCTGTTCTATGTGTCAAATACGTATCAGACCCCAAGTCCTGAACGAATTAAAGGCAAAGAATTCAATTATCCTATGTGAAAACTGCGGCAGGATATTGTACTGGTTAAAAAAACCAGCTTAAGCAGATTAGTTTATTCTTCATAGATTGAATCAATCAGGTTTTCGTATTTTTCCCCGATGATATTTCTCTTAACTTTTAGCGAAGGAGTTATTTCCCCTTCCTCTATTTCAAACTCTCTTTCAAGGAGGGCAATTTTTTTTACTTTTTCATAAGAAGCAAGAGATGTCGAAGTCCGATCAATTTCCTGCTGTATAAATTCAACAATTTTATCATTCTTCACTAAATCGGATGCATTTTCATAAACAATATTGTTGGCTTTAGCATATTCCTCAAGCTTTTCAAAATTCGGAATAATAAGAGCAGAAATGAATCTTCGATTATCTCCAACAACAACAGCATTTGAAACATAAAGATTTGTTTTCAATATATTCTCAATCAGTTGGGGAGCGACGTTTTTTCCGCCGGATGTAACAAAGATATCTTTTTTCCTGTCCGTAATAACAAGATAGCCATCCTCATCCAGATAGCCAATATCTCCAGTGTAAAACCACCCGTCCTTGATGGCTTCCCGGGTCTCAACCTCTTTTTTATAATACCCTTTCATCACATTTGGTCCTCTTGTCAAAATCTCTCCGTCTCCGGCGATCTTGACTTCTACATCAGGAATAACCTTCCCCACAGCCCCAAACCTCAAATTATCTAGAGTATTGACAGAGATAACAGGAGAAGTCTCTGTTAACCCATATCCCTCTAAGACTATTAACCCTATAGCATAAAAAAATTCTGCAAGATCCTTGGAAAGTGCAGCACCTCCGGAGACAAAGAATCTGATTCTTCCCCCTGTCTTTTCAATAATCTTGGAAAACACAAGCTTGTTGGCTATTTTCCGTCTGAATCGAAGATATCCGGATATAGGCTGTTTATTTACTTCCTTTGCACCATACTTCTTTCCAATGTTTACTGCCCAGAAGAATATCTTCCTTTTTAATACAGAGCTTGAAAGCACATTGTCCATGACTCCTGCGTAAATCTTCTCAAATACGCGTGGAACACTAACCATGATGTGAGGACGAATCTCTTGCAAATTTTCAGCTACGGTCTCCACGCATTCCGCATATCCTATGGAGCATCCTTTATATATATAAGCAAAAGTGACCATTCTCTCTAAGACGTGAGATAAAGGTAAAAAAGAAAGAACCGTATCTTTATATGAAAAACCTATTATTTCGGCTGCAGTCTTTACATTACTGATAAAATTGCTGTGAGTCAGCATGACACCTTTAGGAATTCCAGTCGTTCCGGAAGTATAAATGATTGACGCAACATCACCGGGTTTTACTCCAAGAGCTGTTCTATCAAACAGATCTGGATTTTCCCGTACAATTTTCTTACCCCTTTCCCGAATATCAATCAAAGTAACTGCCCCATCAGGCGCTTCTGATTGAAATGTAATGAAATGTTCAACCTTAGTCAGGCTATGCTTTACTGCCTTGACTTTCTGCCATAGTTCCTGATCCGAGCATACAACTATCTTTGCATCAGAATCATCAATTATATATTTGATCTGTTCGGGAACTAAAGAAGTATAGATAGGCACTGTTATCGCCCCTATACACAAAGTTGCAATATCAGTCATGACCCATTCTGGCCCATTCTCAGAAAGGATAACAAGTTTATCTCCGGCCTCAAGTCCCAAATCTTTTAGCCCAAGAGACAGATGTTTTACTCTATTCCCAAATTCTTCAGTTGAGATAGGGACATAAGTCCCTTCATCTTTATAAAGCATGAAATCATCTTTAGGATATGCTTTTATAGTATTGAGAAAAAGTTGGCTAATTGTCTCGACCATAATTCCCTCCTTAATTCATGTTGGGTCAATTTTATGTAAGATAAGATTCTAAAGTCAAGCTCAATTATGGCTCTGTGCCCAAAATGATTAGGTGCCAACAATATATATTGCCGGCAAGATGAAGTGCCCGGATATCAAAAGAAAGTCCAGAAAAATAGTTTATGTGGAGATGATGGACTTAATTTTCTCTGACTTTAGCAATGGATACCACTTTATCTTTTTCTTTCAGGTTAATTATTCTAACTCCCTGTGTTGCTCTGCTTATCGATCTCACTTTTTCTGTTTTTATCCGAATAATCTTGCCGTTTTCTGTTATAAAAAGCAGCTCTTCTTCAAAAATTCCAACCATTCCTATAGCCTTCCCAATCTTAGGAGTTATTCTAAGATTGATAACACCCTTTCCTCCCCTATGGCGCAATGGATAGAGTTTTGTCTCTGTTTTTTTCCCGTATCCTTTCTTAGCAACCGTAAATATATATTTCTCTTTATCTCCCGCAACCACCATTCCAATAATCTGATCTTTTGGAGCAAGTGTTATTCCTTTTACTCCTGCTGCCTTTCGGCCCATAGCTCTAATTTCTTTTTCATTAAACCTGATAGCCTTCCCCAAGCGCGTTCCAATAATAATATCTTTATTCCCATCAGTTAACTTCGCCATCAATAATTCAGCTTTTGCAACAAGAGTAATGGCTATTATTCCTCCTTTGCGGATATGACTGAAATCGCTCAAACGGATTTTTTTCATACGACCGTCCGAACTCAACATCATCACATAAAGATCTTGACTAAAATCTTTAACGGCAACTATAGAACTGACTTTTTCATCCGGTGCAAATTGTACAAGATTCATGATGGATTTCCCTCGGCTGGAAATTCCAACATCAGGGATATACATGGCTTTCAACCAGTAAAGACGTCCTTTGCTTGTAAATATCAAAAGATAACTATGTGTAGAACAGATAAATAAGTCCTGTACCACATCTTCAGCCTTCATACTTATTCCTTTTCTCCCCTTACCTCCACGCATCTGGAAATGATAATTACTAAGCGAACTACGTTTGACATAACCCGAAGATGTATAAGTGACCGCTACTTCTTCTTCCTTGACCAGATCTTCAGGCATAATTTCCGTTATTTCCTCTCTAATAATCTCTGTTCTTCTTTCATCTTGATATCTCTCTTTAACCTCTTTAAGCTCCTCAACGATGATATCAAGAATCATCTTTTCACTGCTTAAAATCTTCCTCAATTTTACAATAAGTTTCTTTAAGTCTTTATACTCTTTTTGGACCTTTTCCCGTTCTAATCCAGTTAACTTCTGTAGCTGCAAATCCAGGATGGCTTGAGCTTGTACTTTAGTTAAATCAAACCTTGTAACCAGGCCTTTTCGTGCTTGATCCACTGTCCGGGATGAACGGATAAGGCTAATAATTTCATCCAGATTATCCAATGCGATCATCAATCCCTCAAGAATGTGAGCTCTTTGTTCTGCCTTTTTTAATTCAAAGCGCGTGCGTCGGCGAACAACATCCTGCCTGTGGGAAACAAAATAGCGCATTATGTCCAGAAGACCCAATATTTTCGGCTGTTTTTCAACTATAACAAGAAGAATGATTCCAAAAGATGTCTGAAGCGCTGTATGTTTATAGAGATTATTTAAAATCACCTCTGGAAATTCTCCCCTTTTAATCTCGATTACAGCGCGCATTCCTTCTCTGTCAGATTCGTCCCGGATATCAGCAATTCCCTCAATTTTTTTACTATTCACAAGCTTTGCCGTATTTTCCAGGAGCTTGGCTTTATTTACATAATAAGGGATTTCGGATATAACAATCCGGTCCCTTTCATGCTTGCCCCCTCTTTCTATAGTTGCCTTTGCCCTTAAAATTATGATGCCTCTTCCAGTCGTATAAGCACTTTTTATCCCATCCATACCAAATACATATCCGCCGGTAGGAAAATCAGGGCCAGGAACGAACTGCATGATTTTCTCTATATTTGCCTTTGGATGCTTGATTAGATAAATAATGCCGTCTACAACTTCAGCCAGATTATGAGGAGGAATATTCGTTGCCATACCAACAGCGATTCCTGATCCTCCGTTTACAAGCAGATTCGGGAATTTAGCAGGAAGGACTTCAGGCATTTTCAAGCTTTCATCATAGTTCGGAACAAAATTAACCGTATTCTTTTCCAAATCAGCCAGGAGTTCCTGTGCCATCTTTTTCATCCTGACTTCGGTGTACCGCATTGCAGCAGGAGGATCCCCGTCGATTGAACCAAAATTACCCTGGCCGTCTATAAGAGGATATCGAAGACTAAAATCTTGAGCCATTCTGACAATGGTATCGTAAACAGCCATATCCCCATGCGGGTGAAATTTTCCGATGACCTCTCCAACAATACGGGCAGATTTTTTATATGGTTTATTCCATGTATTGCCGGCTTCATGCATAGCATAGAGTGTCCGCCGATGAACGGGTTTCAGCCCATCCTTGACGTCTGGTATTGCACGACCTATGATTACACTCATCGCATAATCCAAATAAGACTTTTTCATTTCTTTTTCAATACTAACTACTGACAACTTACGGCTCATCAATTCTCCTTTATAAAAAACAGGCAGTGTTTATGAATAATCCAGGTTAAACATCCAGATTCTGGGCATCCAATGCATTTTTCTCAATAAAATTTCTTCGGGGCTCCACTTCATTCCCCATAAGAATCGTAAAAACATTATTTGCCTCGACAGCATCCTGGATGGACACTTTAAGCAAAGACCTCACTTCCGGGTCCATTGTCGTCTCCCAGAGCTGCTTAGGGGCCATTTCTCCCAATCCTTTATACCTCTGGATAACAATACCTTTTTTCCCTTTTTGGTAGAGATATTCAAGCAGTTTTGATTCGTTCTCAATCTTGATCTTTTCACCATTACTAATCATCTGAAAAGGCGGTTTAAAGCTTTCCAATTCCTTGTGGATTTTATAAAGATTCTGGTACATGGCAGAATTGATCAAATCATTGTTGACCTTACACGAGACATTTATACCGTTGACCCGAAAAGTAACAGTCAATTCATAAAGCCCATACTCCTCATTTTTACTTATTACAGAAAAAATTTCTTTTTCTGCAAGAAGATTCTTTATCTTTTCCATATTTTCAAGTTTTCCTAAAAATTCCGAATCCTTGGCATCATTATTAACAAGAATATCAATAAGAAAATATGGATAATTTTTCCTCTCTAATATCTGAATATAACTCTTTCTTGCAATGACTCTCTGAATGAATTTTCTGAATCTTTCGCCTTTTATGATTTCCTTATGCTTTCTGGCTTTAAGCTGGAATTCTTCTGATATTTTTTTAATCATATATTTTTCAAATGAGTGTTCATCTGCCAAATACTGGAATGACCTCCCCTTGGATATCTTGTAGAGAGGAGGCTGGGCTACATAAAGATAGCCATTTTCGATCAGTTGAGGCATCTGCCTGAAGAAAAATGTCATAAGAAGAGTCCTGATATGGGATCCATCCACATCCGCATCTGTCATTATAATAACCTTATGATAGCGCAATTTTTCCAGATTAAAATCTGACTGCTCAACTCCTGTCCCTAAGGCCGAAATGATGATTCCAATCTCCTCACTCTTGATAATTTTATCAAACCTTGCCTTTTCCACATTTAGGATTTTTCCTTTCAGAGGGAGGATTGCTTGAAATCTCCGGTCACGAGCCTGCTTAGCAGAACCTCCTGCAGAGTCACCTTCCACAAGAAATATTTCGCTCGCAGCAGGATCTCTTTCCTGACAATCGGCCAACTTTCCTGGAAGTGATGTAGATTCTAAAACTCCTTTTCGCCGTGCCAGTTCCCTCGCATTTCGAGCAGCTTCCCTTGCCCGGGCTGCATCCAAGATTTTAAGGATAAGTTTCCTTGTAATAGTCGGGTTCTCTTCAAAATAAATTGAGAGCTGCTCGTTTATTATGGATTCTACAATTCCTTTGACTTCACTATTTCCCAGTTTAGTTTTTGTCTGACCCTCAAATTGCGGATTTTTAATCTTCAAACTCAAAACTGCACACAATCCTTCCCGTGTATCATCTCCACTAAAGTTCTGTTTCAAATCCTTTATTAATTTATTAGCGTTGGCATAATTATTTATGGAACGGGTTAATCCTGCTTTAAATCCAATAAGATGAGTTCCCCCTTCCTGGGTATGAATATTGTTTACAAAAGAAAATATCGTCTCTGAATAACCAGTATTATATTGGAGAGCCATCTCAATAATAGTATCATTTTTTACACACTCGAAATATATAGGCTTCGGGTTAAGAGCAGTCTTGTTTTTATTGAGGTACTGGACAAATTCTTTAATGCCACCTTTGTAGTGAAAATCATGCCTTGTATCGGATCGTTCATCTACAATGGATATTTTAAGCCCGTTATTAAGGAAAGAAAGCTCTCTCAGTCTCTTGCTTAAAATATCAAAATTAAAATCTATGCAAGGGAATATCTCAGAATCAGGCTTAAATGTGACTTTTGTACCAGTTTTTTTTGTTTTTCCAATCCTCTTTAATTTTGAAACAGCTTTACCTTTTTCATAATTTTGAGTATAAACGCCTCCATTTCTCTTGACTTCCAGGTTAAGCCGCTCTGATAGAGCGTTCACAACAGAAACACCCACTCCGTGAAGTCCTCCGGAAATCTGATAAGATTTATGATCAAACTTCCCCCCTGAATGAAGAGTGGTCATTACAAGTTCTGCAGCAGGCTTTCTCGCTTTTTTATGCATTCCGACTGGAATACCGCGCCCATCATCAATAACTGTAACACTGCAGTCCACATGGACAACAACGTCAATCTTGGAGCAAAATCCAGCTAGAGCTTCATCAATACTATTATCAACAACTTCATAGACTAAATGGTGAAGTCCATCAAGCCCTGTAGTTCCAATATACATGGCTGGACGCTTACGGACAGCCTCAAGCCCTTTTAGTACTTTTATACTCTGTGCTGTGTATTTTTTTTCGGTCATTTCCTCTTGATTTAGGGAAAAAAGAGGGTTAAGGAGAGTGAGATCTCACATAATCCAATGAATGCATTTTTCAGTTAATAATTATATCCAAAATATAAAATTTTGTAAAGTAAAATCGTTCCAATAATATGGGGAAATAAGCCTTTTTTCCGAATTAAAAAGACATCTCAAAAAACTTAACATATTAATAACATAAAATTTTGAAAATAGCATGATGTTCGGATATAATCATACAAAGAGAAGCGAGGATGCCTACAAATCTACCGCCGCAGTATTTCGAAATCGAAAAAAAATTAAAAACAGCATCAAGTACGAAAGAAAAAAACATAGATTTTTTTCATAAATTGAAATTCGTCAGGATATGGGGGAAAAATAAATTCTCAGGGCAAAAAGTCAACCGAAACTACATCCTCCAGGATGAAGATCTAATAGAACTGCATATATAACAATTTACTCAAAGAAAATATATTTAAATCTATAATTATTGTAATCATTCGGTAGTCTATTGGAAATTCTGAGCCAATTTCCATAAGGGGCAAAATCTACATAACCGTAGGGTCCAAAATCAATGGCAATACTATTGCACTTTTCATGTGCAATAGTATCTTTAACAATTTTTTGAGCTACAGCTTTTAATTTCTCATGAGACATCTTTTCAGCTATATCTACTTTGATATGTACCCTATGAATATCCATGCTATCAATATTTTCTCTTGACTTGATAATATACATGACACCTTCCGCCTTATTCACAAGGGGAAAAAGATCATCATTCTTTGAATTTAGGTTTCTTTTATCATCACAGGAACTTGTAAATAAAATATAAATCAAGATAAAAAGAAAAATTGCAATAAAAAATGTGATAAAAACAGATTTAGGAATTGAAAGATAGCTGTTCTTTTCTCTCTCAGGCTCTATGATTAACCCCCCTTATACTTTTGCGACATTATCCACACCTTTTTCTATAATTTTAATTTAAACTAAAAAAAAGAATTGTCAATAATTTTTAACAAATTCCCTTTTTTGTCGCATTTTGCCGCATTTTGTCACATCTTTTATGCTACTTTTGCTCTTCACACAAAAAAATTCGAGGTTTAACATCCTTTATATTACCTTCCAAAATAGCTTTATTTACAAAATTCCGTATTAAACTTTTCCAATCTATAACAATTATGCTTTTTTTCATTCTTTACTCATTTCTTGATTGCCGTTATAATTGGCATGAATTATTCAGCTTATTGGATAAAACCGGGGCGTAGCGCAGTCTGGCTAGCGCACAGCGTTCGGGACGCTGGGGTCGTGGGTTCAAATCCCACCGCCCCGACCATCTTAAACTTTTTTTACTTTCTAATCAGACATCTATTATTGTAGAAAGCCTTCAATCTACTTCAACCAATTCATAATCAGTGCTACCCAATCCGATTCTCTCTCCATGTTTGATCTGTATAGACCAATCTACATTATGAGTTATTCTTGATAGGCCTTTGGTATTCCGCTTTTCTATAAGATCAACAGATGCTTGATCAATAGCTACAGGATCAAGAGAACTTAGAATACCTATGTCCTCTATTACTGCGGGCTCCTCCTTTGCCATACAGTCACAATTTCTAGTGACATTAATTAAAAAATTTATAAAACCTATCTTCCCTTCAAAATTTTTCCAGGCACAATAGGCATACTCCGTCATTTTTTCCTGAATACGCCTTGTATCTTCATCCCAGCTTAATCGTATTGCCCCAACGCTGCAGACTACAAGACATTCTCCACATCCGATACACTTTTCCTCCAAAATAAAAGCACTATCCCCTTTTTGAATAAGAGCCCCTGTAGGGCAATAATTAATACAGGTCGAACAATTTGTACATAGATCAGCATTGATCCTGGGGTGAACATCAGAATGTTGTTCAAGCTTGCCCGCACGGGATGCACACCCCATCCCCAGATTCTTTAAGGCTGCACCAAAACCTGTCAGCATATGGCCCGTAAAATGACTCAGACACAAAAGCATATCACTATTAATAAAAGCACTGCCTATTTTGGCTGAGTTTATACGGAAGAGATTTGCTTCGATTTCACCATAATCACGGCCGATGAGGCCATCGGCTATGAGAATCGGTATCCCGAGCGCAGCCTGGCTGAAACCATGTCCCCAGGCCAAATTAAGATGGTCAATGGAATTAGATCTGTGTCCAATATAAAGAGTATTTGTGTCGGTCATAAATACACGTGACGTCTTCTTTTTTATGCTGCTTATCATATTCAAGAGCCAGGGAGGTTTTATATAGCCTTTATTACCTTTTTCTCCAAAATGAATTTTAAGTCCAACAAAATAGCCTTTCTCAATTTTATCGTTCAATCCAAGCTCGAGGAAAAGCTTATCTGTTTTTTCCGAGATCAGCTTGGGGCTCTCTTCACCCGAAGCAGGTATGAAATATACTTTACTGGACATTTTTCCTTCCGGGTTTAATCAAATAACGCATTTTATTTAAAGAAGCTGTTTTATTCTTATTTTGAGACTTTCTACATCGTTAAAAACTTCGACTGAAGTTAAATTAAATCTTTCTTTATCATCATTCAATATAAAAACCTTCCTGATCCCGGCTTCTTTTGCAGCCTGAATATCAAAATGGGAATCACCAACCACACAGCACTCTTCCTTTTTTATTCCCAACTCTTTCACTGCTGTAATTATAGGATCTCCCGAAGGCTTCCAAAGTCCACTTTCTCGTGTAATCAGGCAATCAAATTCCAGTTTAAATTTATTTAATATATATAACACATTTTCCTTCGAATTATTTGTCACTAAAGCTTTTTTTATTCCTTTTTCTTTTAATAAATCTAAAAATTCTAACATTCCCTCTTTTAAAACTGCTTGAAGAGTGGCTTCTTTCTCATATTTCTCCAGCACTTTCAATTTTTCAGTTTTCTTCGGTTCCTTCAAGTTATGAATAAAATGAAGAATTGGTTTGCCTTGAGTGGCTAACTTTTCTTTTATACGGCTCCAATCGTACGGAACATCCACAACAGTACCATCCAGATCAAATAGAACACCTTTAAGTCTCAACAATTCCTCCTCTTCAAAATTATTTTTGTTCTATTCTAACCTAATGAAGAGAGAAGGTCTATATTTTGAGTCTTGACATATTACAATCCATTTTTATAGAATCTGTTTTTAACTAACTTAAGGGAGATATCCTAATGGGAAAATTTTTTGCTATCCTTGGAGGCCTGGTAATGATGGCAGGCGGTATTATTCTTGTTATCTTCGTATGGTGGCAGGAATTCTATGAACTCGTTTTTGGTTGTATTCCACCTATTCTATTCTTCGGCGGTCTTATTGCTCTTATTGCAGGGATCAGCGGTATCAAGGACGCAATGAGAACAAAAAAACTTGAAGAAGAAACAAAAACAGAAGAAAAAGAAGAGGAGAAAAAAGAAGAATAAATAATAGAATAATATAACCTTACTATTAAAGTTTTTTATTTAAGTTGACTGCTGGTTAAAGATCTTATATTTACTTTTATCTAAAAGCGGAGGGGGAAGTTTTCATTGCTTTTTTTGAGTGATTGGCTCTACACAAAAGTCAGATTTTTCTTGACATGTATTTCGTGATATTGTATTTTGTAATTGAGTTACATAATACAGGAGACATTAATTATGAAAGATGAAAAAAGCAAAAAAGATTCAGGCCCTGAACAAAAAGAAAAAAAACACCAAAATCCATTAGATGAATTTGGCAACCATGTAGAAAAATTTGCCACCAGGACGGCAGAGTCAATAAAAAAAGTTATTGATAAAGCACTGTCATCCAGAAATACTGTGCTTACAATTCGAGTAAATGATGAAAGCAATAAAAAAATGAATATGTTAGTAGAAGCAGGCCTCTTTAAAAGCCGCTCAGAAAGCGCCGCATTTCTCATTCAGGAAGGTATAAAAGGCCATGAAGATTTTTTTACAAAGATCTCAGAAAAGCTGGAAAAAATCGATAAAATCAAAGAAGAGCTTAAAACAATAGTCTTTGATGATACTGAAAAAAACAGAAGCAAAGCCTAATCATTACTCCTTTTGTGTTTTACGTATTTCACTATTTATGGTAATATTTTTTAAGTGGTAAATTTTATTGTATATATTTTATCAAGCCTCTGTTTATTATTCTCTGCCTCATCCCAAAACATAGAAAAGGCATTTCTCCAAAATAATCCAAAAATTCTCTACTCTCAATTCTCTTCCAAGAGTCATATAAACATATCTCTTCCAGAGCCTATTTCTTTTTCGGATCAACTTTCCAACCAGCAGGCTTATTTTCTCTTTAAAAAAATATTCAACTCTTTTTCAACTTTCGAATTTTATTCAGAAAGGCAGTCTTTATCTTCTGAACAAGAAACATATATTTTTAAAGCCAGATGGTCATTTAAAAATAAGAAGAACAACAATCAATATGTCTTTCATATTTTCTTTTTCTTATTGAAGGAAAATGACCAAAAACATGGGAATTTATGGAAAATAACCGAAATTAAGGCAGAAAAAATTTGAATATTTTAAAAATTCCGGGTAGAAAAAACATACCTCTCTTTGCTTTTATTACAGGCATCTCGCTCTCTGCTTTTTCCCTTATTTTTTTTCTGCTGCTTCCCCTCCTTTTTTCTTCAAATTATTACCAGAAAAACCTCAACCAACTCAGAAATAATTCCTCTTTAATCAAGAATGAATTTGCGAAAGTCATCGATGAAATAAACAAAAAAAAGAAACTTTTACTTACTTCCCCTTTTCCCAAAAAAAAAGATGAAATATTCGCACTTTTCAAGCATCTACACATCAATACCGACACAGAAGGAATCGGATATTATAAAGAACAACACCCTACACTGTGGCTTGGCCAAGTCATAGACCTGGAAACAATTTTCAGTGGAGACAGCACTGAATTTCTCTTTGAAGAACAAAATGCCTCTTTTCTTATCCACCATAAATCCTCTGTATACTTAATTTCCTTCCACAAGGTCAATAAAGATGAATATGTTGTTTTCTACCGCCTTTTAGCCTTTCTCCCCCAATTCAAAACTCCCTACCTGAGAGAATATCATTTCTTAAAAAAAGACCTTTTAAAAGATTGTCATATCGATTACTGGGATTTCCGTGAAGATGTATCTGGTTTCGAGAAAATTTTCTCGAAACACAATGATGAATACATAGGGCAGCCAAGCCTTCAAAATGAGATTCAAACCATATTCTTTCCATTAAGGGATGTAAAAAATAATATTGTTGCGACTGTCACTCTCAGTTCTCCATCACTTCAATCCAGGTTGTCCGCGAAAAAAGAAACCTCTCTTCTTGCGTTTTACCTGCTTTTTATAATCTCGCTTGTTTTTCTAGCAATCCATCTTGTTAAATCTCCGTCATTCTATAAAGAAAAAAAAATTCTTCCCGGCCTGGTTCTCATTCTGACATTAGCAGGACTAAGGTTGCTTTTCTTCCCTTTGAGCAAATTAGAAAAAATTCAGTCTCTTCCTCTTTATTCCCCTTCATCCGCAAGCTTTTTATCTTTTTGGAACCTTACTAAATCCCCTGCCGATATTTTTCTGACTGCATTCTTTCTTTTACTAATCATGGGCTGCCTAGCATTCTACTCTCAAGGCCCTTTTAAGACAGAAAAAGAAAAATCTTCATTTCCATTGTTCTTTTTTTTCAACTCCCTGGCGGTACTTATATCTATATGCCTAATATTTATGTTTCAACAGGTCTTGTTTCGTTTAGTCTTCCATTCAAATTTGAACTTACTCCAGTTTTCATTTAGCCCCTGTTTTTATCTTCTCCACCTTAGTATTTTTCTTTTTTTCTTCATTTTTTTTCTCAGTAGTTTAATGGGATTCAGGATTGCTTCCTTGTACTCTCCAAACATTTTTTATCCATTCATCATATTAGGCCTGGAATTTTTAGGTTACTTATTTATTTTTAAACAAAGAAATTATCTTCTTTTTTTCTTTCAATTTTTAACTATCTCATTAATCCTTGCATTCATTTATTTCCCGCAAATCGCAAAGAAAAAAGAAGTCCTGTTCTCAGTCTCCCTTCTTGTCACATTATTTATTTATTCTTCCCTCAATTGCGCCTACTCCAGCAGAAATACTATTCTCCTCCAAAATTCACTTCAAAACATCATAAAATCCCAGGAAAAATGGGGACTCTTTCTAATTAATCAATCTCTCCCTGAAATTGATAATAAGAAAGAATCAATTATTTCCTTTTTCCATAATTCTGAACCGGCTGACTTTGCTCACTTCCTTTGGGAAGAAACTTTAATAGCAAAATTCAACTGGTATTCGAGTCTCGAAATGTTAAATACTGAGGGGGAACTGCTTTCACGCTTTTCTCTGAATGTTCCAGAACTTTACAGGCTTGATTTTGATCCCCCATTAAGCCAGGAATGGTCTCTTTTACAGCATAATATCTCTTATATGGGAACAGAAAAAAATTTTCTCATAGGATATAAAGATATATTTGAACAGGAATCCTATGTCGGGAGAATGATTATATATCTTTCTATAGATTACGACATGCTCCCGTTTCTTTACTCAGCCAATCCCTATTTTGAACTTTTAAGAATCACTTCTATCCCTTCACTTAACCAGGTCGACCTGGGATTCGCAATCTTTAATCAAGAAGGAAAACTAATCTTTAATCCAAATAAGATATCATCAGGCATCCCAAAAAACATTCTCTTGAATATCCATTCTTCAAAAGATCCCATCTGGTCATATTTTCGGGATAAAAACAAAAAGTTCAAAAGCTTTTATTTTAAAAACAACAACAGAATTTTTTCATTATTTATTCCTGAAAAAAACTTTTTAAGTTATTCCGTAGAATTCCTGAGGCTTTTTTTCTTTTATCTTGCCTTTTTTCTATTCTCCATATTTTTACTCTCAATCGCATTTAGAAGAAAAAAACTCAATAATCCTTTTTGGTCTTTCTCGAATCGTGTTTACATAGCTTTTGTTGCAATCGCATTAATTCCATTTCTCCTGTTTACTTTTTCCACTCGAAGCTTCTTCTCAAGGATTTTTACCCAGCAAATAACTGAAAAAGCCGAAATTAATGCTGATTTTGTTCAGAGAGTCATGGAAGACTTTATCTTCCTCCAACAGAAAGAACAGGCTTCCTTGACACTTCCCCCTGACGATATTGTTTTGTGGATAAGCTCGACCATATCCAATGATGTAAATTTATACCAGGAAGGAAGGCTAATTTCGTCCAGCCGCCGGGAGTTTTTTGATGATGGTCTTCTTTCCGACCTTATAAATGGAGAAATATTTTACAAAATCCAGTTCGAAAACAATCCCTTTTACACCCAAACTCAAAAAATCGGGGACTACTCATTTCACACGATAACCATCCCTTATTCCCTCCAGGATTCCCTCCTTCTTATTTCAATTCCTTTTCCATTAGAAGAGCAAGAAATATCGAAAGCGACAGAAGAATTAATTGAATTTTTATTCTTTATTTCTGTATTTTTTATTGCCATTGTTTTGCTTTTTGCCCGGGCTGTCGGAGGAATGATTGTAACCCCCATAAAGAAGCTTCTTGTGGGGACTAAGGAAGTGAGTCTGGGAAACCTTGAAGTATCCATTCCATACAAACATCAAGATGAAATGAAAACACTCGTCGACGGATTCAACACAATGGTGAATAATCTGAAACAACACCAGCAGGAGCTGGCTGATATGAGCAAGAAAGTGGCCTGGGCAGAAATGGCCAAGAAAGTAGCACATGAAATTAAAAACCCCCTTACTCCTATTCAACTGTCAGCAGAACATATATTAAAGGTTTATGAGGATAAAAAAGAAAACTTTGATGAAGCTTTAAAAGAATCGGCTTCATACATCATTAAAGAAGTCGAAAACCTCCGAAAAATCGCTCAAGGGTTCTTAGAAACCTCAAAAGAAACCGCACTCCGCAAAGACTCTCTTAATTTAAAAGAAATCATTAAGGAAACAATAAAACCATACAGGAAAATTCTATCAGAAAGAATTATATTTGATGAAAAATATGAAGGGGAAGATTTTAGCTTTACTGGAGACAAATCTAAAATAAACATTATGTTAAGAAATATTCTCAACAATGCTATTGACTCTATTTATGACTCCGGAAAAATCGAGATCAGACTTGTAGACAATAAAAGAACTCTCATATTTGAAATAAAAGATACAGGAATCGGCATAAGAAAGGATTATCTGGACAGGATTTTCGAACCTTATTTTTCTACTAAAAGCGCAGGAACAGGATTAGGCCTGTCAATTGCAAAAAAAATAATAGAAGCCCACAGAGGCACTATCATAGCCTCAAGCAGAAAAAACCAAGGAACAAAAATATCAATTGAACTTCCAAAGTGATTGATATAACCCTAACTGAATTAGTGGGATCGATTTCAAGTGCCTTTTTCAAAGTATCCAGGGCCTTTGTTTTTATCTCTTCATTTTCCTCTTATTACTGTTTCATCTATCAGCAATTTTTATGAA
>Ga0268282_1000117_pt1 | contig 49322 bp, 47 predicted proteins | sample saktaG_12_FD_190133 | JGI IMG/M metagenome (GOLD analysis project Ga0268282, IMG submission 190133) | Saline water microbial communities from Sakinaw Lake, British Columbia, Canada - sak_2011_5_24_120m | ecosystem: Environmental > Aquatic > Non-marine Saline and Alkaline > Saline ...
TAAGAACTTGAACATAGGATTCGTCAATCTCAGCTACTGCTGCATCCGGCCAGTCCTTTGCGATTCGGTCGATCTTGGGAGCAAAATGCGTGTGCGTGCCGCAGATCATGATATTCTCCTGCGGAATGCCGAGTTTCTCCTGCACATTTTGCCGAATCTCATTGGTTATTCCGAGAGGCACCCAGAGCAGGTCGGCCGAGACGATAGCGATTTTTTCCCGCCCGTCGTCGAGAACCAGCGCCTTTGCGTAAAGCGGATCGAGTATGCCCTCGCTGGGTTTATTGCGCGATCCGTAGCCCGAAAGCCATGCCCCGATGGCCGGCGTGATATCCACCTTCGCGGTGCCTCCTTTGAGCGCCCCATCGGCGGAAGAGCTAAAAACGCAGGTTAATAGAATCATTCCGACCAGCAGAGTGGTCCCGGCAGCATATTTTTTCATAGAAATCATATCGCACCCCTTAAAATCCATTGAAAGCCGTATTGTATCAGCCCCGGCAGCCTTTGCAACCGTTTGACCCTCCGGAGCAGGTAAATTGGCTTTGATTGGCTTTGAATTGGCTTTGTTTTTTCGCTGCCCCATCCTGCTAAATTCTCCATAAACCATTGTTAACATTGACTTAACGTTATTTTGCCCTTTCATAAATTGGGTTTGTTTTTTCAAATTAACCCTTTTAAATATGCCTTCGGAGCTGTCTTTTAGCTCCCGTTACTCTTGTTTCGGATTTAGAGCTTCGTGCTTCGGATTTCCGGCCGAAGGCCGGCATATTGGCTTTGTTTTTTCAACCCCCAGAGCAGGTCTGGGGGCTAACCGAGATTGGCTTTGTTTGGCTTTGAATTGGCTTTGTTTTCTTGCCGCCCAAAACCACAAAAATCCTCATATCTCCCTTTCGTATAGATACTTAAACTCATTTTGCCCATTCGGAAATTGGCTTTGTTTTTTCAAATTAACCACGAAAAAACACGAATTAACACCTGATTTACTCTCATTTTTGCCTTTTTTCTTCTATTTTTTTCCATTTTCCATTCTTAATTCCACTTACCACATACCACATACGAAATACGACATACGAATTCGTTAAGTATTATACGAACCAGTCCGTTTGCCGTCAAGGAAATTCCAAAAAAATCTCCGTGAAACGCCACTTGCTGTACGCGGCTCGTGCCCCGTGGTTCGTGATCCGAGCGACGGACTATAGCTTTTGCCTTCTTTTCTCCTGTCTTCTGGTTCCTCCGTAAGTCCCGTCAGGGACGCCATCCGGCGGAGTCACAAGGACTGAATTCTCCGTGAATCCCGTGAAATATTCTGTATCACGTAGAAAGGCAGATTGTTTTTGTTATACGAAGGAGCAAGTGGTATAATGTGAAACAGCAACCTTGAGCAAGCAATAAAAGGCGCCAAATAAAGAAGCGAGTTTTTAGGGCGGTAAATGGATTTCTGGAAGAAAATGTACCGGAGACCTTTAATTTATCTTTATACTTATTCAGGACCGACTAATTATGGAATAAACCTTAGAATAACCTGGCGCAGCCTCGGGCTTCGCCCTTGGCCGCAACCAAAAAGTTCGTCTAATAGAAAAGCTTCGTAAAATCTTGCAAATACAAAGGTTACGAGTGGCCAAAACAAAAATCGAGCATAAAAAACAACGTTTTGAAAGATTGTATTACGAAAAAGACATAAGAAAATCCCATTCTGAGTTGAAAATTAAGTTGATGGCTCAATGGGAAAGTGATATTTTGATTACTGCAAGCAGGTGGATATAAGGCGTTTGAATTCATAATTGAGAGCCAGAGCCAGAGCCAGAGCCAGAGCCATGGCAATTTCAGGGATCAGTGTGGCTGAAAGAGGAGGGGGCAAAAAAGGGATTGTGCGGATTTACGCAGTCACTATTCTGTTGGTTGTGGCCATGATTCTGAGTGGATGTAGACCGGGCCGGTCGGGCACGTCCTTTGAACCGAGCCTCGAAGACATTTCTCGTATCAAGAATGTTGGATTGCACGTCAAGGTCGAGAAAGGATTTGCCGTACGGCTTCAGTACGTCACCAATGCTGATGATCCAAATCTTTTCGAGAATTTGATCGGCCTCGGCTTGATTGTCGCTGTCCAAAGAAGCCGTGGTATTAGTGTCCCCAGGGAAGCTGTGGCCGGAGGCGCCATCGGTGGCGCCATTGGCGGCGTCATCGGAGGCGTGATTCGCGAGTCCAGCCCTGACAGACGAGCTACCCGGGCGCTGAAGCCCGAAGCGGCTCAAATGAACAGTGCCGACGCAATTGGGCACGCGATGGTGGACAAGTTTGAGACTGCCAAGGTTTTCCCAGCGATTGAACTCGTGCAATCTCAATCCCCTGCGGCTGCCCAAGAAAGCGGGATTGATACCCTTTTCATCTTTACAGTCAGGAGATGGGGACTGCGGCCCCCGCTCGGCAGCAAATATGACAAGGGAGACAAAGCAGAGGCTCAGTTGGAACTGGATGTGAATCTTAAGTTGATATCGTCTGCCACAAGCAAAGTTTTATGGGAACGCAACGAGTTTTACCCGGACAGTAAGTCCTACAGTCTGGGTGACTTCAAGTCCCAAGAAGGGCTGCTCGCCGGACGAATGGAGTATGTGCTCCAAATGGTGTGCGACTGTACGGCCAATGAGGTTTACCGAACGCCCCAAAACCAAGGAGTGATGCAATGAATCTCAAGCAAGTCACAATCGGATTCGTAATTGTATGGGCTTTCCATCTGTTGTTGTGTGCCGGCTGCGCTTCAAGACAAGTAAAAGTAGCTTTGAATTATGCGCCAACCGGAACGGGTCTACTGAGTGACCTGAAACCAGCGGTCGTTTCCCTCCAAGTCGTAGATCATCGACCGAAGGAGCAGCGGAATTACATTGGAGTCCAGCGTAATACGATGTTTGGGGCAGAGAATACCACCGTCATTTCGAAAACTCCCGAAGTTCAAGTAGTGCACAACGCGCTCAAGGTAGAATTGGAAAGAAGCGGCCACCGCGTGCTGAACCCAGGTCATGGCCATGGAGAAATAACCGTGAATGTCGGGTTGACGCAATTTTTCTTCGACAGCAAGGCATCGGGGGTCGATATCGAATTGGTCGGGAGCATTCGGGCAGATGTTGTTGCTTCTGCCGGCGTTGGGAATGTGCCCCAAGTCTCATTCACAGTCGAAAGTTCTTATCGTGATTTTGTGCAGATGGGCTTGTCTCGTCCCGCGTTTTTTGGAGTATGGGGTATCTTCTCCAGTGCGACTTCAAAGAGCCACATCGAAAAGGTGCTGAACGGTACATTGGTGGAATTCGTGAGGCGTTTCTGCTTGGAACCAAAGTTCCGCAAATTTTTTATCTAATTGGCTAAGATGAAGCAGAGCTTGAGCCTTATGCCTCCTGACAACACGTTGAGACCTACAGCGGATCCACCTTACTGTGCTTCACTGAGGAAGTGGTTTGGGCGTCAACAGCTTTGTCGGAGTGTAACTGCGGAAATTATTAAAATTATTATGGATGTTTACCAATTTCCTGCAACTTCCTCTTACGTCACCGAAGATGTTGACGGAGAATAAAAAGAGCAGGTAGGGTGGGCCTTGGCCCACCGATCAACAATGGTGGGGCATAGCCCCACCCTACGATTTCTAATCCTCTAATTCACCGCCCTGTTTATCTAAAATAACTGTTTCGCTTCAGAATCATATGTTATAATGCCGCAAATAACAGCTTAGATAATCGAATTTAGAATTTATTTTATAAGGAGGTTCTGCAATGCAAGGTTTATATTCTCGCCGGGGGTTTTTGAAGACGGCTACGGCCGGGGGAGCTGCTTTTGCACTTTCGGCGGCGAGCTATTCTCGCGTGCCCGGTGCCAACGACCGGATATCTATCGGTCAGATCGGCCTTGGCGGCCGAGGAATCGGCGCCCACATGGCGGGCGTGCATCAACACCAGGATACACAGAATTTCGAGATTACCGCCGTGTGCGATCCGTGGCGGCTCCGCCAGGAGGAAGCCGCCGCCAAGACTAAGGAATGGTACGGGCGCGAGGCGCGGAAGTTCTCCTCGTATCGCGATTTGATTGCTCTCAAAGATGTTGACGCCGTGATGATTGCCTCGCCCGACCACGCGCACACTACGCACCTCGAAGCGGCGGCGAAAGCCGGCAAGGACGCGTACTGCGAAAAGCCGCTGGCCCGGCGGCTCGACAGGCTCATAAAAGCATGCGACGCCGTCAAGGAGGCCGGGATAGTCGTCCAGATCGGCACGCAGTTGCGAAGCTTCGGCACGTTTACCGGCTGCCGTGAGCTTTATAAGACCGGCATCCTCGGCAAGGTCGGGCGGATCGAACAGTGTCGGAACGGCGAACAGCCCTACTGGTACGGCTACGTCAAGGACGTCAAAGCCGAGGACGTGGACTTCGACGAGTTCCTGATGGACCAGCCGAAGCGTCCCTTCGATCCCGTGCTATACTCGGGCTGGTACGGCTATCGTGATTTCTCCGACGGGCCCGTGCCGGGATTAGGCAGCCATTTTATCGACCTGGTGCATTATATTACCGGGGCGAAGTTCCCAACGAGCTGCGTCTGTTTGGGCGGGACGTACACGTGGAAGGATGAGCACAAATTCACGTGCCCCGACCACGTTCACGCCCTGTGGACTTATCCGGAGGATTTCATGGTGAGCTACTCGACGAACTTCGGCAACGGCAGCGGCAACAGCTTCAAGATATTCGGCGACGCCGGCGTTATCGATATGGTCAACTGGAACGCGCCGATTCTGACCGCCGAAGGGGCAAACAGCGAGAAAAAGGGACCGATACGCGGCAGGAAACCGGTCGAAGAAGTCTCGCGGCCGGAACACTTCCTCGACTGGCTCCAGTGCATGCGAACGCGCAAGACGCCCAACGCCTCGATCGATGCCGGATACCAGCACGCGGTGGCGGTTATTATGGCGATGAAGTCGTACGACACGGGCCTGAGAATGATTTATGATGCCGAGAAACGTGAGATTCGTCCGGGATAAATTTACGCCGGCGATTGTCACTTTGAGCAATATGTCCGAAACGAGTTAGGAGAAAATATCGATGAATGCTTTTGACGAACTTTCCCGCAGGGATTTTTTAGGCCATAGCCTGAGACTCGGGGCGGTGGGACTTGCCGCTTCTTATACTGCCACATCAACGATGGCTTCGACGGCCGGAGACCGATGGCAGATCGGCTGCTACACCCGGCCCTGGGCGAAATACGATTATCGCGTGGCGCTGGATGCCATTGCCGAGGCGGGTTTCAAATACGCCGGCCTGATGACGGCAAAATCGAAGAACAACCTCGTGATTTCGGTGGAGACCACGCTCGAAGAGGCCGAGCAGGTGGGCCGGGAGGTACGGAATCGCGGGCTCAAAATTCCATCGGTTTACGGCGGTGGAATCCCCGTGGACAAGTCGCTCGAAGCGGGCATCGAAGGTCTGAGGAAGCTGATAGATAACTGTGCCGCATGCGGCGCGGGCAACCTGCTCATGGGCGGCATCGGCAACGAAAAGCTGTTTAAGGTTTACTACAAGGCCATTGCCGAATGCTGCGATTATGCCGCTGAGAAAGGCCTTGGGATAAGCGTAAAACCGCACGGGGGCCTGAACGCCACGGGACCTCAGTGCCGCAAGACCATCGAGATGGTCAACCATAAGAACTTCCGAATCTGGTACGACCCGGGAAATATTTACTATTACTCGGACGGCAAACTGGACCCGGTTTCCGAAGCGGCCAGCGTCGATGGGCTCGTCGTCGGCATGTGCGTCAAGGATTATAAGCATCCCAAGAAGGTCGATTTGACGCCGGGGACGGGCATGGTGGATTTTCCCGCTGTAATGGCACGTCTGAAGAAAGGCGGCTTTACAGGCGGCCCGCTGGTCGTCGAATGTCTTGAGCCGGGCGATTTGGAGCAGACGCTCGCCGAAGCGAAAAAGGTCCGGCAGTTCCTCGAAGAGCTGACCGGCCAGAAAACATCGGCGCGCCGGAGTTCCGGTCGTGCGGCTCAACTAACGGCGGGTCTGGCAGTTGCCGATATCACGCCGCCCATCGGTTACCGAATGAGCGGATACTTCAGCGAGAGATTGAGCACGGGCACGTCGAATCCGCTTCATGCGAAAGCGATTGTCCTTCGACAGGGTGAGACGTCCGCGGCTATGGTCTTCTGCGATATCATCGGCCTGTCACTCGACGTTTCGTCGCGCGCCCGCAGGTGGGCGGCCGAGCGAACCGGCATCCCGGCGAAAAATATTCTTATCGCCGCTACGCACTCTCACACCGGCCCGCTTTACTTTGGCGCCCTGAGGAAACACTTTCACGACACTGCCCTTGCCGAACATGGCAGCGACCCGTACGAGAAGGTGGACTACGCAGAAGAGTTGATTGAGAAGCTTGCAGGAGTAATCGCGCAAGCCGACGCGGCGGCAAAGCCCGTCCGGCTCGCGGCAGGCTCGGCTGAGCAGCAAGGTCTTTCGTTCAATCGGCGGTTCCATATGAAAGACGGGACGGTCCGGTTCAATCCCGGAGTGCTGAATCCCGATATCGTTCGCGCTGCCGGCCCGATCGATCCCGAGGTTGGGATGGTATTTCTCCGCGAGGCAAATGGCGACAACGACGCTATTGGGGCGTTGGTCAACTTCACCCTCCATCTCGACACGGTCGGAGGAACAAAATATGCCGCGGACTACCCTTATTATCTGGAGCAGTCGTTGCGGGAGAAATATGGTGATAAGTTCGTTCTGCTGTTCGGCACCGGTACCTGCGGCGACATCAACCACATCGACGTTACGAAAAAGGAACGCCTCAAGACGGACTACATCGGCAGGACATTGGCTGAGACGGTCAAAGCGAAAAAGGAATCTCTGAAGGCCGATGCCGAACCGTTGCTGGGCGTGCGCAGCGGGATTGTCGATGCCCCGCTTCAGCAATTCGGTCCGGATGATGTTGCCTGGGCCCGTGAGAACATAAAGAAAGTCGGGACCTGGGAACTGTCCTTTATTAAACAAGTCGAGGCGTATAAAATACTCGCCAGAGAGATGCGTCCGGGCCAAACAATACCGCTTGAAGTTCAGGTATTCCGGCTGAGCCGGGATGTGGCTGTCGTTGGTCTGCCGGGCGAGGTCTTTGTCGATATGGGGCTTGCGATTAAGCGAGCCAGCCCTTTTGCCACTACGCTGGTGATAGAATTATGCCAGGATGCGCCGGGTTATATCCCTACGAAAAAGGCATTTTCCGAGGGCAGCTACGAAACGGTCAATTCCAGGATCGCCCCGGGAGGTGGCGAGATGATGGCCGAAGCGGCAATTCGGCTGCTGAAAGAACTGGGCCGGTAGCGGTCTGATCGTTATAAGGAGAAGTCCGATGAGATTTACAAAAATGCACGGCATAGGCAATGATTATGTCTATGTCAACTGCTTCGACGAGCAAGTTGAGGATCCCGTCGCCCTGGCGCCGATCATCAGCGACCGGCATCGAGGCGTAGGCGGCGATGGATTGATTCTCATAGCCCCCTCGCAGACGGCGGATGTGCGGATGCGAATCTTCAACGCCGACGGTTCGGAAGCTGAAATGTGCGGAAATGGAATCCGATGCGTAGCGAAATACACGTACGAACATAAATTAGCCCAGGCCGGCGGAGAGTTTTCCGTGCCGGGCCAGCAGTCTTTCCCCGCTTCGTTGAATATAGAGACCGGCAACGGGATTTTGACCGTTGGCCTAATCATCGACGATACTGACAAGGTCCGGAAGGTATGCGTGAATATGGGCCAGCCGATTTTGTCGCCGCAGGATATTCCTGTGAATCTCACCGGCGAAAAAGTTGTCGCGCAGCCGATCGACGTTCTTGGGCGGGAACTGTTGATGACATGCGTATCGATGGGGAATCCGCACGCCGTATTCTTCTGTGACGATGTGCGGTCAATTGAGCTTGAGAAACTCGGGTCGGCTATCGAAAACCACAACCTTTTTCCGAATCGAATAAATGTTCACTTTGTCCGGATTGACAAGCCGGTGGAATTTACAATGCGGACATGGGAACGAGGCAGCGGCATTACAATGGCTTGCGGCACCGGCGCTTGTGCTGTCTGTGTGGCTGCAGCGTTGAACGGACGACAAGAGCGAATATGCACCGGACATTTGCCCGGCGGCGACCTTAATCTGCACTGGTGCGAAGAAGATAATTGCGTTTATATGACCGGCCCGGCCGACGAAGTCTTCGAAGGCGTCTGGCCGGAAAAGTAAGTCTTATGCGAATTGCGATTATTTAATACGATGAGCATATAAATGCCGGTATAGTTCATAGTAGTTAATTGAAAGTATCATTTAGCACGGAGGCTATTATGAATCTAAAAAATCATCACACAACACAAGAGTTGCAAACGCTGTATCGAAAAGAGTAAGGATGCGAGGCTTACTCGGAGATTGCACGGGATATATCTGGCCGTCAGGGGGTTAAGCTGCCCTCCTGCCGTGTGCAGCATACCCCGGCAACAGTATTAGGCGCGTAGTCAGATGACTACGATGAACTACAGCGTAAATATCGTTATCTACGAAAGATTTCAAAAAACAGGGCATCCTTCTGCTGCGTGCAGTATGCCCTAACAACGGTATTAGGCGCGTAGTCAGATGACTACGACGAACGATAGCGTACATATCGTTATCTCCAAGTGATTTCAAAAACAGAGCATCCTTCTGCTGCGTGCAGTATGCCCTGACAACGGTATTAGGCGCGTAGTCAGATGACTACGACGAACGGCAACGTAAATATTGATATCTCCGAGTGATTTCAAAAACAGAGCATCCTCCTGCGGTGTGTAGCATACCCCGGCAACGGTATTAGGCGCGTAGTCAGATGACTACAACGAACGGCAGCGTACATATCGTTATCTCCGAATGATTTCAAAAACAGGGCATCCTTCTGCTGCGTGCAGTATGCCCTGACAACGGTATTAGGCGCGTAGTCAGATGACTACAACGAACTACGGTAAGTAGCATCAGCTACGACATATCCAAATGAAGCATTGCGTTTGTAGAGGTATGGTTTCAGGATGAAGTATGCTTTGGCTGGCAAGGAACGATAACCCATGTATGGGCAAAAACAGGCTTCCGTCCCAGAGCAGTCAGGCAGAAAAAATTGAGTGGCTTTATGCTGTTGGTGCTGTTTGTCCTGAGAGTGGAGAAAGTGCAGGACAAGAACCAATTCCAATTGGTATAAATCCTGTTGAGAACCTTTGGCATTACCTGCGAAGCCATTATTGGGCTAACAGAATTTACGCCGACTATGATGCCCTTCGCCTTGCCGCGGTTGATGCTTGGCAGAAAGCTGGTCTTGATAAGGAAATAGTCAAATCAGTTTGCTTTACCAAATATGCTCAGCGCATTTATTAATCAGAATAGGTCTTAAATGCATAGCTTCGGCGGCCGGCAGAATTGCAGAGCTACTCCGTACCTGCCGGAAGCCGAATCGGTTCTTATGACCTTCGCGAATCCCGCAATCTTACCGCCAAATTCGAGCAGGCCTGATGTCGGCGGTATTGACAATTCTACCTTCAACAGGTTGCCCTGCTTGAATATGCCGGTCGCGGTCTCAAAATACAAACCGCCGGGGCTTACATTTATCGTATGGCCGCCGTGAGATATGTGTGCGGTTGAGCCGACTTTCCGGCATGATATATTGTACTGTGCCCCCAATCGCCTGTGCCTGCGTTTTTCTGATCGATCCATCATACGCATCCTTGCATAATAGTGTTTATTCCCTGTCCTTATTAAGTTATGAAATAATAAATGCAAAACTCGTTCCAAAGCACAGAGCAACAAAACAGCCCATTTTAACTTTTGCAAGTACTTGCTAAGCAAGAGATTAAATGACTATATCTATCCGACATTGAAATATTTCGCAATTATATAAATCACAGCGTTGATAAATTCAAACATGAAAAGCTGAATTAATCGATGATTCTTGTATTTTATCGCCCAATAACCGTCTTCGGCTACTTATATTATAGAATCTTACGTTTCCTGTTAAACACATATCTTGTTCAGTCCGAAAAAGAGGACGGATGCGTTGTTTTTTTGCAACATCTATTATTGACAATATTTATGGCAGATCGTATTATCGCAGCTATGCCAGAGAATGCAGAACAAGAATCGAAGAGATCAGAAAACCAGGGCGATTCGCTGAAGGAACATCCCGCGGCCGACCGCTCAGGATTCGGGCTGCTTGGCGAGTCAATCCTTCAGTCATTGCCTATCGGCATTGTTGCTTTCGATCCGGATTTGAAGATTCTCCGGGCCAATGCTCAGGCAACAAAGCTTATCGACTTGTGTGACTACATCGACAACTCTCTGGCAAAAGGAACAGATGACAAAATATGGCAGGGCTGGACGCAGCAATTGACCTCGGCAATCTCAACGGGAAAGCCATGTAGGTTTGATGATATAAGCTATACAATGGACGGCAAAACAAAACTGCTTCGGATTGCCTGTATGCCTCTGGAGCCAACCGAATCGGCAAAAAGTCTCGGCGGAATCATCATCGTCGAAGATGTCACCGAGAGGGTCAATATAGAAAGAAGACTGGCAAATGCCGAAAGACTGGCTGCCGTCGGCAAGCATGCCTCTAAAGTGGCTCATGAATTGAATAATCCGCTGGATGGGATTCTGAGATATATCAATCTCGCGATGAGGATTGTCGAGCAGGAAAACCTGACAAAGCCGAAAGAGTATCTCACCCAATGCCGGGAGGGGTTGATGAGGATGGTTCAGATTGTCAGCGAGCTGCTGGAGTTCTCGCGCAGCACGTACACGCCCCTGGAATATGTCAAGGTCGAGCAGATTATTGAAGATGCCATTAAGACGATGGAATCGAGAGCGGAGGCGGCAAATATTTCGATCGTAAGAAATTACACCTTTGGTATGCCGCAGGTCAGGAGCGGCAATCTGTTTCAGGTTTTTTGTAATCTTGTGAAGAACGCTCTGGATGCGATGCCGAACGGGGGCGAGCTTCGAATTTCGACCAGACTGGCATCGGATGATACCATTATGGCCGAGCTTCGCGATACGGGAACGGGTTTTCCGCCGGAAAGCACGGAAACAATATTTGAGCCGTTCTTCACGACGAAAGAAGGCGGCAAAGGTACTGGATTGGGATTGGCTATTTGCAGGGACATTGTCGAGAGCTATCATGGTCGGATCACGGCCGAAAACGCTCCCGATGGCGGCAGCATTTTCAGCGTGTACCTGCCAGTGGCCGGCTAAAGCATCATTTGAATTTATAAAATCGGTTTGGGAGTTTTATGAGAAAGAAAAATATTCTTGTTATCGATGACGATAAAATCATCCTCGATTCGCTGTGCGAATTTCTGTCACTCGAAGGATTCCGGACCAGCGGTGCCGGGACGGTCAAGGACGCTCTGGCCAGGCTGGAAGAGGAGAGCTATTGTCTGGTCCTGACGGACGTTAACCTTCCGGATGGGGACGGCCTCGAATTACTGGGTATTATCAAGAGAAACTATCCCCAAACCGTGGTCGTCGTAATCACCGGTTATGGTACCATCGATAGTGCCGTTAAAGCCATTAAGAGCGGCGCTTACGATTACCTTACCAAACCGATCATTGACGACGAGTTGCGTCTGGCCGTTGAAAGAGCGATTACGCAACAGTCGCTTATCAGTGAAAATGAGAGCCTTCGATTCCAGCTCCAGCGAAAACATCGCCTTGAGAATATTATCAGTCACAACTACAAGATGGCGAAGATTTTCGACCTTGTCGAAGCCGTCGCCGACAGCAAGACCACGATCCTGATGGCCGGACCATCGGGCACAGGCAAGAGTATGCTGGCAAGGGCAATCCATCACAATTCGAGCCGGCGCGATCAGCCGTTCGTCGAGGTTAGTTGCGGAGCGCTGCCGGAGACGCTGCTTGAAAGCGAGCTGTTCGGCCATGTTCGAGGCTCGTTCACCGGTGCCGTGAATAATAAGGAAGGCAAATTTCTGGCCGCTGATGGCGGGACAATCTTTCTCGACGAAATAGCCAACGCCTCGCCTGCTCTTCAGGCCAAACTTTTGCGGGTCCTGGAGGACAGGCAGTTCGAGCCGGTCGGCAGCAACAAAACCAGAACCGTGGATACGCGCATTATCCTCGCTTCGAATCGGGACCTTCGTGAGGAAGTCCGGCAAGGCAGATTCCGTGAAGATTTGTATTACCGGGTCAATGTCGTCATGATAGAATTGCCGCCCTTGTTTGAGAGGGTCGGAGATGTTCGGCTTTTGGCGGAGCATTTTCTCCGGATGTACTCGGCCCAGCATAAAAGGGACAAGCTCGGCATTACCGATGAGGCGATGGAATATCTGGAGCGGTATCCGTGGCCCGGCAACGTTCGTGAACTGGAGAATGTTATCGAACGGGCGGCTTTGCTGAGCAAGAGCAAATTCATCGGCCCGGAGGATCTGCCGGACCCGATTAAGGCCGAGCAAGCCCGGCAGGCAACAGAGTACAAAACAATGAGTCTCAAAGAAGCATTGGCCGGGCCGGAGAAGGACATTATCAGGCAGGCGCTGCAAGCCAATCACTGGAACAGGCAGGCGACCGCCAGGGCACTTGATATAAACCGAACAACTCTCTTCAAGAAGATGAAGCATTACGGCCTCTATGACGAAGCGGAACGGTTGGGTCTGACCTGATAAATTGCCTGCAGGATAGACTCACGTCCCGGCATATATTTAAAAACCCCTGCTTTTTTGCGGAGGGAGGGGAGAAGGAAGAGAAAAGCAGGGGCAAAATGAAAAAGCTATTATAATTATAGCAGATTTCCCCAAAAGGTCAATAAAAAACGCCCTCAAACTCATTCGGAAAGCCCCCTTTTCATTGACATTATTCTTTCTAAATACCGAGAGGTTGATAAAAACAGTCTGGTTACATCATAATAATGATTTTATCTGCGACTCAGTGACAGTATATTTTGCCCGAACCTTATGTTCCTTAAATTTTAATGAAAGTTTTTTTGCGATACATCCACCATAGTATGAGCCAAACGACCGCGAATCCGGCCAGGGCGTAAATCAAGGGGTACCAGTTCCCGGCGTATTTTTCCAGTCCCTCGACGAAAACGCCGCCGATATTGCGGAAATTGATAAGGTGGGTGGCCATATAAACCGCGATTGCGTTGGTCCCGATAACCACAAAGCCGAAGGCCCATATCCTGAAGCCCAGCACGTCAATCACCAGGTAGAACAGCGCCAACAGCATAAAGCACAAACCGCCCGAGAACAGGACGAAGGAGCTTGTCCACAGGTGCTTGATGATCGGGAAGAACGGGCTCCAGAGAAGGCCAGCGACGATGCAGCCGCCCCCTGCCGCCAGAAGCCACAGCACTTTTCTGATCCCCACTTTATCCGAGCGTAGCAGGTGCCCCGCCATCACGCCGAGCATAACCGTGCAGGCAAATGTCATGCCGCTCAGCATCCATGTATAGGGCGGATCGGTCCCATCGATGAAGCGGCCGAAGATGACTCGGTCGATGTAGATGGCCAGGTTCCCATCCGGCGTCAGAACGCCCGCGCCGTAGCCGGGGACCGGGACCAGCATCATTAACACCCAGAACAGAACCAGCAGAATCCCCGTGGCGGCTATCTGCCATCTGATGCCGAGATTGAGCATGATTATAGTCGCTATGATGTATCCGGCTGCGATGGCCTGAAGCGTATTCGAATAGATATGCAGCTTCGACAGATCGTATTCGAGCAGGTTCCCCTGCGCGATCATACCGAGGACGAAGAGAATCACGGTCCGCCTGAGTATGTGCAGGTATAGCCGCATCTTGCCGTCGCCCGCGTCTAAGCGTTTGTCGAACGAATAAGGCATAACCACGCCAACGATGAACAAAAACAGCGGCATGATTAAGTCTTCGAAACGGAATCCCTCCCATTTGACGTGCGTCAGTTGTGTCCGAATCCACGCCGTTGCCGGGCGGTCGAACACATTGTGCAGGCTGGCGAAGATTCTCTCGCCCCCGATGATCCAGAACATATCGAAGCCGCGAAGCGCATCGATCGACATTACACGCCCCGCGGGCTTGCCCTGCTGCTTATCTTCCGGCGATTTTGTCTGCATTTCATCCATAATCAATTCCCGTTCATCCTCGTTCAGGCACATTCAAGCTGTTTACACAAATTTTCGCATATTCTAACGACACACGCCCGCCGGCGCAAGGAAAATAGCCGCCTTATGCCGAAGAATATCCGGCTCATCCTTCCGATGCCCAGTACTCTGTTATGTTTGATTCTGTGGCTTGTCATTCCCGCGAAAGCGGGAATCCAGAATCGTTGGCATCCTGGATTCCGCATCAAGTGCGGAATGACAACCTACCTAATCGAAGTTGACAGACTACTATGTACCCGGGCCCTTCTTCTTGTTTAGGATTTCCGGCCAAAGCCCGGCGATTGGCTTTGTTTGGCTTTGAATTGGCTTTGTTTTTTCGCTGCACCAACTCGCCCATATCTCCATAAACCATTGTTAATATTGACTTAACGACATTTTATCCTTTCGAAAATTGGGTTTGTTTTTTCAAATGTACCCTTTCAACCCCCAGAAAATCTGGGGGCTAAATAATATTGGCTTTGTTTGGCTTTGAATTGGCTTTGTTTTTTCGCAGACCAAAATCATAATATTGCTCATAATATCCTTTCATATAGATACTTAAGTCCATTTTGCCCTACCGTAAATTGGTTTTGTTTTTTCAAATTAAGCTCAATTTTTCGTCGTTTTCTACTCTTTTTCACCTGTTTTTTGTAATATTCTGCCCTTTTTTCCTTCAAATTAACCACGAATTTACCCCGTGAGATAACGGTTTTACCTATCTCATGGGGTGAACACGAATAAACACCGAGAATTAGTCAATAATCAATAGTCAATAGTCAATAGTCAATTAGTTTAGTATTATACGAATCTAAATGGAAAAAGGCGGGCAAATTTTAAATAAATCTCCGTGAGACGGCGTCCTTTGTGCGTATTGCGTAGTGAGTATTGCGTATTGCGTGCTGTGAAAACGTTTAAGGATTCTCGATTCTCGGAAGGAAAGGCGAATTGGATGAGTACCCCCCAGCAGTTAGCATTGATTCGGTTACGGCCGTTTCCGTATCAGGGTGATTGAGGGCGGATATTGCTAAACTGGTTTTGACAGGGACCTCACACAGTGGTAAATTATTTGCAAGGTCAGGATAACCTTAACTGACACTTTAAGCAGTGGTGCAAAGATGATTGAACTGGAAGGTATAGAGTCTGAGAGAAGAAAACATTATTTTTTTCTGAATCCCTATGAAGATGCCGCTTTCACCAAGTGCCCGAAATGCAATGACAACACAAAAATACGCAAATTTCCACTGGTTGTTCACATCGATCCTCAGCAAGTTCTTCTCTTGAATAAGAAATGCCGCTACTGTGTCAAATGCGATTTGATAATTGCCAAAAAGTCCGAACTGGAATCCTTAATGGTAGCCTGTTTTGAACAACCTATGCCGGAAATAATAGGAAACAATTATCTTGTGATGGGTGTTGCGGAAAGAAGGGATTGGCTGGATAGCAAGAAAGGCGAAATGCCGCAAAGTGAAACAATAGAACGCATATTAGTGTTCAAAGACGTTTTGAATTTTAAATTTGTACACGCTGGATGGTATCACGAAGATGAAATTGAAAGAATGTAGGGTGTGATGAATCGCACCACTTCAATTATTCCTATTTATTAACAATTGGTGCGATTCATCGCACCCTACCGCTTCTTTTTCTTTCGTGCCACGGCTAGGGCGCGTTCGGCCCATTTGCCCAATAGTTCCCGGTCTTCCAGGACATCGGCGGGAATTTCATAATATGACATGACGTATGTTTTTGTCTTCTCGGGGAACGGATTGAAGGCCGACGATCCCGCCCTGACGAAATCCTCCCGATTAGAGTCATCCACCTTAAGATACGCAACGTCGTCGGCGATGAGCCCGAACATCGCCCGATCACAATAAAGACCGGCCCCGCCGAACATCTTCCGAGCCGATACCTGCCCCCAGCCCGCGAGCTGGTCGATAACATAATCCACAAATTCATCCGAAACGGGCATCAGTTTTGTTCACAAGCTCTACGCAACTTAATGAGTATATTGTCGTCTTGCTCTACTATAAACAACAGTCAAGCGTAAATAGTCAAGAAGAAATGTCCGGGACAGGATTCGAACCAGCACGCCCCTAAGGGCACTAGCTCCTAAAGATGGCGTAACTTGACATAAAATAGGCTGTTTACACAAACTAAGTGCGCAATCTAATCGAGAGCAAGGGATTTGTCAAGAAAAAACTTGCTGGGTTTGAAAAAACTTGTCCGGTCAAACGTGGTCAGTTTCAGAGACCGATATGTCTTACTGCTTTGGCAGTTTGTCTGTCAAGTCCAGTAGTGCCGCCTTCAACTTTGAGACGCTCTCAGCAAGCTCGGCGAGCCCGCGAACAATGTTCGTGAGAATAGAACGGTCTGGCTCACTGAGTTTGATTTCTTTGCTTTCGTCCATGATTATCTCCTTTTACTCTAAAACCTTTTTCCACCAAGTGATTGCATGATACTATGAAAAGGCAGGAATGTCAAGAGAAATCTTGACACCAGGGAGGGGAGCGGGAAGATACTCATGATTTGCCATCTTCGGATTTGTCATTTTCACTCTGACCGAGCAACTTAATTGGAAGATTACTCGGAAGATCGTAAGCCCGAGTGCTGGTGGGGCCTATGATTGACACAAGCTCCCGAATTCTATCGACCATTGGCTTGACATTTCCCCCCATCTGACCAATATAAATACTTGCTTCAAGAAGAAATCCCCATGCCCGGTCAAGGTCTGATACCTTCTTGTGAAGTTCAGATTGAAACTTTTCGAGCTTTCTAAGAAGTCGTTGCTTGTGTTTCTCTTCAAATTCTTCTGATTTAGAGATCAAATCTCTAAGTTCATTGGTTAACTGCTGAATTCGTTCAAGGTCTCCTTCTGAAAATTCAAAATGGAATACGTTACCAAGTGATATTTCGTAAACATTCTGGTAATGACTAAGTTTAGCTTCTCTGGCTTGCTCTTTAATCACTCGCTCTGCTTCCTCATTAATTTCAGTAAAAAACTCCAACATAACAGCGATATCTGAGTCGCGATCACCATATATTTCAGGCACCGTAAATTGCTCGTCCCATTTTGGAGATAGGACACTAAGGAGAGCCCAGGCTTCTTCCACGGCCGCATGTAGTGCATCAGGATCATGCTCACGGATAAAGTTGAGTTTATCACTTATCAACAGGGTTGTATGGGGCCAATCATCAGGCAGGGATTTGACGAAATCTTCATCAAAATGCATGGTTTTCTCCTAAGATATTGCATCTTTGCTATTCAAATCATACCGCATAAACATCAAAAAGTGTAGGCATGTCTCGGAAGGATGTCAACCACAAAATACTACAGAATGAGTGGCTTAGCGGTTTATTTTCCGATCAAAATCTTCTTTTCGTTCAGCATTTCCTTGGGGACGCCCTACGGCTGGGCAATCGAGTCACTGGGGGACAGGTTGCCTATTCTGGCGAGCCAACCATATAGAAACGTTGACATTAACTCTGCGGCAGCTTATTTTCTAACAAAAGTGCCGGATATAATTATGTTGGCCACGTAGAAAGGAACAAGAAGACCATGAATCCAGAGATCACTATCAGAAGCGAGACTAACACCGATATTGGCGCGATAGCCGAAGTGACGATTGCAGCGTTCAAGACCCTGGAGATCAGCAATCACACGGAACAGTTCATTATTGCGGCGCTGCGTGATGCCAGGGCCCTCACGGTATCGCTGGTCGCAGAATTGGATGGCCGTGTGATAGGGCATATCGCGTTCTCTCCCGTGACCATATCGGACGACACCCCAAACTGGTACGGACTCGGACCTGTTTCAGTGTTGCCGGAGTACCAGCGGAAGGGCATTGGCAAAGCCCTGATACAGGAAGGGCTTGCGCGGCTTAGAGACCTGAAGGCTCAAGGCTGCTGTTTAGTGGGTCATCCGGATTACTACAGGCAATTCGGGTTCAGGAACATGTCGGATCTTGTGTGTGAGGGGGTGCCAAGGGAGGTCTTCTTCGCTCTCACTTTTGATGGACATACTCCGAAGGGCACCGTCACGTTCCACCAGGGATTCAAAGCAGATGGCCAACAAGTCGCTCCAGCGGACGGCTAATCGCCGCCGCTGAGCTTTGCGATCAATATAACTGGAAAAAAGGAGAGATACTATGGATATTATTACTGTCAAAACTTTTTTCATGTGGTGCACGATTATCAATGGATTATTACTGGTTTTCTCATTCCTGATCTGTGCCTTTGCTGGTGATTTGATCTACAGGATGCACAGCAAATTGTTTCCGATCTCCAGAGAAGCATTCAACATAGCAATTTACTCCTTTATTGGGTTGTACAAGATTTTCTTTTGGGTGTTCAATCTCATCCCCTACATTGCATGCGCTATCGCAGGGTGAGGGCAAACGCCTGCCGGAAAATCTGGTCGCACCCCGATCCGACACAAGACGCATCTATGGAGAATACTTGAGTTTGGAAGACAGATTTGGTATTCTGAGTGCTGCTATGGATAAACTTAAATGCGAAATGTTGGATAGAGCTATGATATGGCAAAATAAGTAAAAGACGAACCGGAGCAAGCAATGTTAAAGAGAGCGATCCTTGTTTTAGCAATCCTGAGTTTGATGCCGGTTCTCCCGCCGACGATTGCGGCTGGTGACAGACCGCAAAACATAATATTATTCGGCTGGGATGGGGCACAGCGGGATCATGTGAACGAATGTCTGAACCGCAGGGAACTGCCCAATTTGCAGAAGCTGATCGAGGAAGGGGCTTTGGTCAAGATTGACATTGAGGGCACAACCGACACGAAGGCCGGATGGTCCCAGATCCTAAGCGGCTATTATCCCGAGGTGACCGGGGTTTACAGTGACAGCCAGTATCAGCCGATTCCGAAGGGCCTGAGCATCTTCGAGAGGCTGGAAGCACATTTCGGCCCCGATAAATTTGTCACCGTTGCGGTTATCGGCAAGTCGGGCAACGTCGGCGCTGCTGCGCCCAAAAGGACCAAAGCGACGAAAGAAAACCAGAGTTCACAGGCAGGCAACACCGTGGTCGACAAGGGCATTAGGTATCGCGTGATCCCCGGGCAACCTTACTACGTCGCTAAGAATAGTATGGATCTGTTCGAGAATGACTTGAAGAAGAACGCAAAAGTCGGCGATCGCGCGATTAAGCTGCTTGAAAAGTACAAAGACAAGCCGTTCTTTTTCTTCGTCCATTTTGCCGAGGTCGATCAAGCCGGGCATAAGTACGGGGAGAACTCCGAAGAATATAACGACGCTCTGATTTCGAACGATCTCTGGACCGGCAGGATTATAGGGAAAGTCAGAGAATTGGGGCTGGCTGGTAAGACGGAGTTTTACATCACCGCCGATCACGGATTTAACGAGGACGAAAAGGGACACAGTTTCGCGCCCTACGTATTCCTTGCTACCAACAATAAGAAGGTCAACCGTAACGGCCGGCGTCAGGACGTGGCCCCGACTATCATGGAGGCTTTCGGCCTGAATCTGAGCGAGCTCAAGCCGGCATTGGACGGCATCTCGCTGACCAGGCCGGATAATCGCACGCCGGCGAAGATCGCACCCAAAACCGGCAAACCAGATGTTGTCTATGTTCCGACGCCACAGGAAGTAGTGGATAAGATGCTGGAGATAGCGAAAGTCACGAAGGACGATTTGCTATATGACCTGGGATGTGGTGACGGCCGATTTGTAGTGACCGCTGCAAAGAGGTACGGCTGCAGGGCAGTCGGTTACGACATAAGCCCCAGGCGTGTGAGAGAGTCGCTGGAGAATGTGAAGAAAAACAATGTCGGACACCTCGTTCGAATCGAGCAAAAGGATATTTTCACGCTGGACCTCAGTAAAGCAGATGTAATCACACTTTTTTTGCTGCCGAGTCTGAACTTAAAGCTCATCCCCCAATTGGACAAGCTCAAGCCCGGCTCGCGAATTGTCTCGTACAGATTTGGAATGAGAGGAGTTGTGCCGGTTCAGACGGTCAATTTCACTTCTCCCAGGGACAAGTCTCTACACACATTCTATCTGTGGACGACGCCGCTGAACAAGGTGTGGATGTGGAAAAACGGCCAACCTCCCGCCCGTACCGACCAGCGTTAAGATTCGCACCATAGCAATCAGGCATTCTTCGCAGGAATGACATCGTTCATCTGTGCTTTAACGGAGTGCTGTCGGCATGCCGTTCCGGACATGTTAATAATCAATTATCATTTATCAATAATCAATTAAAAATGCCCGAGACTGGAGTCGAACCAGCACGACCCTAAGGTCACTAGCCCCTCAAGCTAGCGCGTCTGCCTATTCCGCCACCCGGGCGCTCTTGATTTATTATTTACTATTGATTATTGACTAATGATTAATGATTGTCAATTCTCAATTCGGAGATTGAAAAAATAATCGTACCGTAGACAACACTGTGGACCTGCTGGTCAGATAACCTCCATTACAAGACTGGATTCAGAATAAAAGCCCGCTCCTTCGACATGATCAAAGCGGGCCCTGAGCCCATTCGGCTAAGCTCAGGATAAACTTCGCCGGATTGGTTTGGAATGACAATTCTTCAAATTGCCCATGAAAGCGTATTGCCCTGGTCGCCAACTATTACAAGTGGCAGCAACAAAAAGGGGGGAAATAAGGCAAAATTGCCGGACTAAAAAAATTAGGTAATTTTATATTTTATCCAAATTTTTATTGACTTTTGCCTAATATATACTAATATTAATGATTATGAGAAGAAAAATGCTTTCAACATCCTGTCCTTCCTGCAGCCTGCCGATGCAGACGGCGGCGATGTCCTGCACGGCGTGCGGCGTCAAAATTGAAGGTAATTTCAGCGAGACATTTTTTAATAGACTCACGCCGCGGGACCAGGAATTCTTAGAGCGGTATCTTTTAGCCGGCTTCAGCATCAAGACATTGGAGCAGAGCAGCTCGCTGGGATATGCTGCGATACGGTCCAGATTAGACAGACTCATCGCCAATTACAAGGAATTAGCAAAAATGGATGCTCAGAAAAAGGCCGTCTTAGAGCAACTGCGTAAAAACGAAATCAGCGTGACGGAGGCCAAGGAAAAACTGGAGAAGCTTTCGGGAGAATAGAAAATGGAAAACGTATCAAATGTATCCTCGGAAGAAGAACTTCTGAAGCTGCGTGAGGAAGGCAAGATAAGCGAGCAGGAGTACGAGGAACTACTTGGGACGATAAGACGGTCGCCCGTGAATAACTCCAGCGTGGAATCGCCTGCCGAACCACAATTCCAGGCTTTTCGGAAGCGCATCATGGTCGGCGGTCTTATTATGTCTATCGTGGGAATAGTATTCGGGTTGATACTCAACCTTCCCCTTGTATGGGGGCTTGGTATTTTAGGAATAATTGTCGTGCCGATTAAGTTTCATCTGATTAACAAAAGGCAATAACATAACAGAAGTAGTTATGATGTATTCGGGAGATTAAAAAATGGAGAACATATCGAACGTCTCATTCGAAGAAGAACTGTTGCAGCTTCGCAATGAGGGCAAGATAAGCGAGACCGAATATCAGGACTTACTTGCAACAATAAAAAAAACACCCGCTAAGAGCACCGACACTTCCATGTTACAAAACGACTTTCAGGAATCAAAACACAAGCAAGGGAAGATTGCATTCTATTTAATGTTAGGGGGGATTGTCGTGCCGATTGTGAGTTTCTTTGTTTGCTTCGCGATCTCGGGTGGTGGGGAAGGGGACGTCATTTTCAGCATCTGTTTTCTTATTTCCATACTTATTGAGATACCGGCGTTGGCTCTTGGTGTGATTTCCTGGACGGATAGCTATGGAAAAGCAACCGTGATAACGATATCGGCCGTTGCTGTGCTTATATCACTAAACTGGCTCAGGTCTAATAGAGACCACGTGACGTATAAGAAAGAACATTTGCTGAGAACAGCAAAAATGGAACCGGTTCAAATTGCACGCCAGAGAGACGTGCAGGAAAGAACGCTGAAGCAAGGTTCGGCTGTCACTGAATTGGAGGCATTTGCGCTCGATGATCTGCAAGGACTCATTACTCAATCAGGCGTCAGCATCGACAAGGCGATTTCGAGCGACGGCAACGGCTCTTTGCGAATTGATGTAACAGAACAAACAACAATTCACCTGTTCGAGACAGGGGACATCGACATCGAGAACGCGCGCCTGATCTATCAGGCAAAGGTACGCACCAGAAACGTGCAGGGACAGGTTTATCTCGAAATGTGGTGCCACTTCCCCGCCAAAGGAGAGTTTTTCTCAAAGGGGCTTTTGAACCCTCTGACCGGTACTACAGACTGGACAACAGTGGAGACGTTTTTCTTCTTTAACAAGGCAGAGAATCCTGACAATGTAAAACTTAATCTGGTTGTTGATGGTAACGGAACTGTCTGGATTGACGACATTCGGCTGCTGAAGAGACTGCCTAAATGACAACGGGCTGTCAAGTTCCTCTTTCGTTATTCCAGAGTAAAACCTGCAGGCGCGGCGAAAATGCAAAGCCGGCGCGCTTGCAGAAATCGGCGACCATTGGTGACGTGGCTAAAAGCTCGTCCCTTGTAGCTGCCTGTGGCATCAGCATTATCTTTTCCCGCTCGGCATTTCCGAGTTTTTGTATGGTTTGTTCTATCTCCGGCAGGTCGGCCTCGGAATCAACGACGAATTTGAGTTGATAGTTGTAATTGTCAATCAAAGCACCAAGAACCGCCAGGTCGAGTTTCGAATTCTTGTGAATCGCCGCCAATTTTGCCTCGTCCGGCACGGAATTGCTCAATTTCGGGCTGATACTCATCAGGTCGCAGGGCATATCAGGGATATAAGCTATGCCAGCTGTTTCAATGGTTATGTGCTTGCCGGCGGCTTCCAGCTCCCGGACCAACTGCGGTAAATCCGAATCGACCATCGGCTCGCCGCCGGTTATTACCACGAACCGGCAGGGCCATTGTTGAACAGCATGGACAACCTCATCTGTGCTGTACAGCCGCCCTGCTTCTTTGTCCCATGCGTATTTCGTATCGCACCATCGGCAGCGCAGGGGACAGCCCGCCAGGCGGACGAACACGCTCGGTACGCCGGCAAGGAAGCCCTCGCCCTGGAGGGAATAGAAAATCTCGTTAATGCGCATTTTTCATTTAATACTATGGATTCCCGCCCTCGCGGGAATGACAAGGTTAAGTTATATATTCAATCGGATCTTCAAGCCCTGCCTCGGCGAAGCCTTTTAATCTCAACCGGCAGGAATCGCATCGGCCGCAGCTTCTGCCCTGCTCGTCCGGATCGTAGCAACTGTGGGTCATGGAATAATCGACGCCGAGCTTCGTGCCGGTCGTGATAATTTGGGACTTTGTCATTTCGATAATGGGTGTTTGGATGCGGTATTGGCCTCTGCCTTCGACGGCGGCTGCGGTGGCGAGGTTGGCTGTCTTCTCGAAAGCGGCGATAAACTCGGCCCGGCAGTCGGGATAGCCGCTATAGTCGGTGGAATTGACGCCTATAAAGATATCGAACGCGCCGAGCACCTCGGCCCAGGCCAGGGCGTAGCTCAGGAATATCGTATTGCGGGCCGGGACGTAAGTTATTGGAATTTGGGTCGAGGTCTCCAGGCCGGCCCTGTCCCTGGGCACTTCAATGGCCTGGTCGGTCAGAGCCGAACCGCCGAACGCTGCCAGATCGATTTCGATAATACGATGTTCCGCCGTCCCGAGAGATTCGGCGACCTTTTTCGCGGCCTCGATTTCCCGTTTATGCCGCTGGCCATAGGCAAAAGTCAAGGCACAGCACTGGAAACCGTCGCTGCGCGCGATGGCCAAAGTCGTGGCCGAATCCAGGCCTCCGCTAAGCAAAATTACAGCTTTTTTATCTGTCACAAGTCGGCTCCCGCCAATCTGTAAGTTGTCGTCAGATGGTTGGGTGGCAGCCTCATCCCAATTGTCGTTTATTGGGACGGGGATGGCTTTTCCTTAGCCATCCCGGTAGGGGCAGGCCCGTGTGCCTGCCCTGGGCAACCACATAGGGTTGCCCCTACTGCCACCCTTCCAGGCTATCAAATCAAATTTGACAAACTGTTAGATAGTATCTGTTGCGGAAAACAAAAACCGATGATGTCACCCCTGCGAAAGCAGGGGTCCAGAGCGAAAAAGCTGGATTCCCGCTTTCGCGGGAATGACAAATACTGTTTCCGCAACAAGAACTAACTACTCGGATAGTATCTCGATACCGTTGATCTCTGGATTCTGTATATTCAGGGTAAATCCGATAGCCAGTTGGCCATTAGTTACAGTCACGTCTTCGATTGTCTTAACCGCTGGCTTCTGATAACCGCCGGCGTCCTTAAAGGGATCGATGTCCTTCAGGACGGTCTGTTCGTTGATTGTCACAGAGAAAACCCGTTCGCCTTCTACCGTTATGCCGTCATACGTTTCAGCAAAGTGTAGCCGGACGGTATATTTGCCGTTGGGGACGGTGAATTTATATCCCTCCATGCTATAGCGTTCGGTCTCGTAAATCTTTGGTGCATCGGTACCTGTAATACCCAAATCGCCGCGGTCAACGGTCAGGCCATCGACGGCACCCCATTTACCGTCGGGTTCCATGCCTTGGTCGGCAAGCCATGTGTTACCGGCCTTGTCGGTGTAAGGTTCGGCGGCTCCGCAATTAATCCGAAGCGTCAATTTGGTACTTTCGACCTTTTTAACCTCTTTGACTTCTTCAGCCGCTTTAACCGCTTCGACTTCTTCTGCCGCTTCGACCTCTTCTGCCTTGCTGACTTCCGGGGTCTCCTGGGTCACCTGGGTCTCTATAAAGCCTTCGTTCTCCTGGACTTCGTTCTGCGTATCGCAACCCGCCAGAGCGAAAAGGACTGCCCCAACCATTAAACCTGCAACAACTAATCTTCTTGTCATTTCCTGATTCCTTTCAAATATTTAACGATTCGTAACGGGATTTATTGATATCAACAGCGTCATGCTAAATCCTGGTGCCTTCGGAAAGTCAAATATACCTGAGCTTCCGGCTACATGCAACAATTTTGGCCGGTTTTCGCAATATTTGTGCCGGGGGAGATTTTCATTATTTCTTATACCAATTATTGCTTGTCCCAGAGCAATCTCTCGATTATAATATTGTGTGAAGTTTTATGAAGGCGGTAAAAAAGAATAATGGGCGAGCAGGTAGAAATAGAAATGTTCGATAATCCCAGTCCTGGGCGGGATTATCGCATAACGATCAGATGTCCCGAGTTTACGAGCGTTTGTCCTCGAACGGGCCAGCCTGATTTCGGCGAGATTGTCATCGAATACTGTCCCGATAAATTATGCATAGAACTCAAGAGCCTGAAATTCTACATGCAAAGTTACCGCAATAAGGGGATTTTTTACGAGACTCTAACGAATGATATACTGGATGATTTGACTGGTTTATGCAAACCACGCTGGATGAAAGTTATCTCTCGATTTACACCTCGCGGCGGAATAACCACCGAGGTGGCCGCGGAATATAGAGCGGAGAAATAGAAAAGTTTTCATCAGAGGTGTCAAAATGGCGATCGTATTTCATTGCGAGTATTGTGGGAAAAAGATAGAAGCGGCGGACACCGCCGGAGGCAAATGGGGCAAGTGCCCGGCATGTCACAATAAACTATATGTCCCCAGCATGGACACCGGCGAAGAGCTGAAGCTGGCGCCAATAGATGAGACCGATGTGGAAAGAGAGCACCAGCTAATGGCTGAAACACACAGGCTTACACAAGACATTCTGAAAGAAAGAGAGATTCTGGACGGGCCCGCTCCACTTGCCGGGGCGGTATATCAGATGGGCGACAGGGAGTTGACACAAAACATAATCATGTATCTCCGGCAAATGGTGTACGGTGAATTGGACGAAGCTGATAGAACGGCCGCTTTGATTGCCCCTTTCAGTAAACGGGCAGTTGAGATTATTGACCGAATAGCGCTTAGCGAAATCCCCGACCCGAAATTGGCTGATATTCCTCCACAGGTTCTTGCAGGTACGATAAGAACCTTGCGAGAGATAATAGGCGGGCCCAAATAAAAATTTCCAAAGCCGGCAAAAAGCGTCCTAAAATACACGTTATCTTTACACATTTCACTCCGTTTTTTCGGTCCAAATAAAACGGTACGTCACAGGGCCCCTTTTATTTGTTTGTAACGATCCCACTTCTTATATTTTACGTAGATATAATAAGAACAACCTGATTATACCTCAGACTTAAACTTGGAGGGAAATTTACTATGACCAGAGAGACAACAGCAGTTCACGTCACCCACGAAACGGTGGGGAAGGTCGGCGGTATCGGTGCCGTTCTGGATGGATTCTTCACCAGCAAACCCTATCTTGAAGCAGTAGAACGCTCAATACTCATCGGCCCGCTGTTCACCACGGAAGGCTCGGCATCGGAACGACTCGGCGAGAATAGTGAAGTGCTCTACTCGTCTATCGATGAATTTGTAAACACGGGGTACGCTCCGGCCTTTCATAAGATCGAAAATTTCTACAACGTGGGCATAGTTTACGGCAGACGTACTTTTGTTGACAAGCAGACCGGTATAATAAGCTCGCCTGAAGTCGTGCTGGTCGATGTAAGACATATCGATAAGGGTCCGATCAACGAATTCAAGAGGCGGTTGTTCGAGGAATTCGGCATCCGCAGTAATTTATTCGAGAACCTGTGGGAGTTCGAGCAATATGTCAGATTGGCCCCCGTGGCAATTGCCGTGCTTAAAGCGATCGGCGCCGCCGAGGATTCGACCATAGTTATTTCGCACGAGTTTATGGGAATGCCGACCGCATTGGCAGCCATTCTTGAGCCTGCGTGTAACTTTAAAACAGTTTTTTACGCTCATGAAGTGGCCCCTATGCGACGCATTGTAGAAGAGCATCCCGGGCACGATACGATGTTTTACAATGTCATGAAACAGGCTCACAGCGACGGACTTTACGTCAACGAAGTGTTCGGTGACCAGAGTACCTATTTCAAGCACTCTCTCGTGGAGGCATCAAAATACTGTGACCGTATATGCGCGGTCGGCGATTATGTCGTCGATGAATTGCGTTTCCTGGCGCCGGAATTCGAAACCGCCGATATCGATATAGTATATAACGGCATTCCTGCATACCAAATCAGTCTTGCCGAGAAGCTCGCATCGAGAGACAAACTCCAGCGATATTGTGAAAACCTGTTAGGTTATAAGCCTGATTATGTTTTCACGCACGTAACAAGGCTCGTTCGGAGCAAAGGAATGTGGCGTGATTTGCGCGTTCTTGAACACATCGAGCGGGAGTTCAGGACGCAGGGCAAGACAGGAGTGCTGTTTGTTCTTTCGACGGAAGTATCACAGCGTCGAAGCCGGGACATTCACGATATGGAGTCTACATATAATTGGCCCGTGGCTCATCGTGAAAGCTGGCCGGACTTGTCCGGCGGGGAAGCAAATTACTATACGGCAGTGCAGCAATTCAACGCCAGAAGCAGGAATTTGAAAATAGTGTTCATCAACCAGTTTGGCTTTGATCCCCAAAAATGCGGCCAAAAGATGCCTCTTGATATGGAATTTATGGACATCCGCAAGGGAACCGATGTCGAATTTGGCCAGAGCATTTATGAGCCGTTCGGAATCGCCCAGCTTGAGCCGCTGACTTTCGGCGGTATATGCGTATTCAGCAGTGTCTGCGGATGTTTAGGTTTCCTGCGAGACGTAACCGGCCCGGAAAATGTCAAGAATGTAATTGTCGCCGACTATACCGACCTGGAAATCCGGAGCTATGCCGACATTGAAGATTTGTTTCAGATCGACCGGTCGGTACGGAACCGAATAGAGGCAAGCCAGAGCGAAAAGGTCGCAATGCAGATATGCTCACGATTACCAAAAGACGAGTCCGAGATTGAAAGCATGCTTAAAACCGGCTACGAACTTGCAAAAAATATGAGCTGGGACGTGGTGGTGAAAGACTACCTGCTGAGCAGCATACAAAAGATTCCGGAGAAAGTCAGTCTCTCGTGAGTTATACCCAGCCTCTCGCGTTACGCCGATGCGTGCCGGATTTGCAGATACTGAATATACACTCCTTGTGCTTGCCGGGATTTGAATAAAGTCCTTGCAAAATCAACTGCTCTCGTGCTATAATTATATTAGCTTCATAGCATCGCAGCCCGGACGTTCTCAAGCGGCTGTTACTAATATATGCATGATAAATCATGGAGAGCAGGTAAATGAAAAAGACGGTACTTTCAAGTCTTGCCCTGCTCATATTTTCAGCGGTGTTAACACCGGCGGTAATTGGCGCAGAGCCCTGCCGCTGCGTTCCGAATGAGATAATTGTAAAATTTCGCAGGCCGGCCGCCGATACAATCGAAAAACAGCTACAGCTACAAAACTCGGCAGATATCCCGAACTTCTCGCCCTTGTCATCCCATCCGGGTCAGTTGAATGTGAAATACAGGGTGAACCGGATCAAACCTCTTTTAAAGAACTTTCGGAAAAGACAACCGCAGTTCAATTCACTCAGGCAAGAAATCGGCAAATCCCCGGCACAAAAACAAAAACGCATCCTCGAAAGACTCAAGCGAGCTCCGAAAACCACAAAGGTCCCCGACCTCGGCAGTATATACATGATTCAGCTTGACTGCGAATCCCAGCAATCACTTGAAGAAGCTCTTGCCGAGTATCGAAGCAATCCTGATGTTGAATATGCGGAATTGAACTACATTGTTTCTGCAAACTCGATACCGAATGATCCTCTGCATTCCGACCAATGGTCTCTGGGTAAGATAGCTGCACAGGAAGCGTGGAGTATTTACACCGGAAGCTTGCAGACGGTAGTTGCCGTATTGGATACGGGTGTGGACTATAACCACAGGGATTTACGGGATAACATGTGGGTCAATGAAGCCGAACTTAACGGGACCGAAGGGACAGATGACGACGAAAATGGCTACGTTGACGATATACATGGCTATAACTTCATTTATAACACCGGCGATCCTATGGATGACTATGGTCACGGCACTTATTGTTCCGGCATAATCGCCGCCAGGGGTAATAACGATTTCGATATCACGGGGATTTGCTGGAATACACGGATAATGGCCCTTAAATTTATGGGCTTGTTCGGAGATGGAAGCACAGCCGATGCCGTACTTGCTGTTTATTACGCCGTGGAAAACGGCGCCGACGTTATTTCCAATAGCTGGAGTACGCCCAATGAGTCCCTGCTACTGAAAGATGCCGTTGATTACGCTTACAGCCAGGGCGTAATAATAGTCGCGTCAGCCGGCAATGATAATTCGAATTTGCCCCAGTACCCGGCTTGCTACAAAAACGTGATTTCCGTTGCGGCAACAGATTCGGACGACCAAAAATGGCCGTATTCCAATTATGGAAACTGTGTGGATATAGCCGCACCAGGCGTGGATGTTTTGTCACTAAGCGCAGAAGGAACTTCAATTGGCGCATCCAACAACGGATTCACTGCTATCTTATCGGGAACGTCTACGGCCTGTCCCCATGTCGCAGGTGCTTGTGCTCTTTTACTATCAGCCAATCCGTTAATGACGTTTGACCAGGTTTATGACGTACTGACGAGAACGGCGGATCCGATTTCGCCCGGAATATGCCTTTCGAATGGCAGGGTAAACCTTTCGGGAGCAATGCATGCCGTCATTCCCTCGCGAGGGTATATCAGTTTCGATAGCGACTATTATGCCAGTCCCGGCGTTGTGAGTATGCTTCTGGCGGATTGGGACCTCAGGGGCAAAGGCATGCAGGAAGCGACCTTAATGACTGGCAGGGGTGATTTGGAAAAGGTTGTTCTTACCGAAAAAAATTCCGTCTTCGGCGTTTTCACCGGCAGCATTTCAACCGGCTCTGGCGAACCTGGCAGAGAAGATGGAACTGTCCAGGTTTCCTCTGATGAGGTTATTACGGCGATATATTTCGATGCCAATGACGGCACCGGCACTCCGGCCGCGACAATGGACACTGCTTTAACAGATTCTGAAACACCGGCGCTTTTGAATGTCCGGGTTGTGACACAGGGGCATGTGGCAAGCATTATATTTGCGACCAACGAACCGACGAAGGCACAGGTTCGTTGCTCTCTGACGTGCGGCGGGCCGTATACTTTTGCTCAGGAAAATGTTATGATTGCCGATCATCATACTATCAGGCTCCAGCCTCTTTCTTTAAATACGGATTACTATTTCGTTATAGACATGGTCGATGTCGTGGGCAACAAGGTCACGGCGGACAATAACGGCCTGTGTTATTCGTTTACAACATCGGCGGATTTTCGCGGTTATCGTGTACCGGGCGTCTATCCTGCAATTCAGGCTGCGATAGACGATGCCTCGGATGGTGACACTATATGGATTGCCGACGGGCAATACTCCGGGCAAGGAAACTTCGATATCGACTTCAAAGGAAAAGCTATCGTAGTAAAAAGCGAAAACGGCCCGCAAAATTGTATTATCGATTGTAAGTTCAAGGGCCGCGGCTTCGATTTCCACAACGGCGAAGATGAGAACTCCGTCCTTGACGGCGTTAAAATTATCAACGGAACCGCCGGCGGGTTCGGTGGCGGTATCAAATGTACGGCAAGCAGCCCATCAATAATCAATTGTATCATCACGGGAAACACTGCCGGAGAGTATGGCGGCGGCATTTGTAACTCATATAACAGCTCACCGATACTGACAAACTGCACGTTCAGCGAAAACTCGGCCGAATCCAGCCTTTCGGCGCTCGGCAGCGGCGGCGGAATATGTAATCTGGTTAACAGCAACCCGGTACTGACCAATTGCACTTTCAGCGGGAACTTTGCCAACCACAGCGGGGGCGGTATTTATAACTCCGAGAATAGCAACCCGGTTTTAACTCAGTGCACTTTCACTGCAAACACTGCCCGGCATGGCGGCGGTATGTATAATTGCTACGACAGCAAACCGAGCCTGAAAAACTGCACATTCAGTGAAAACATGGCTGAATACGGCGGTGCCGTCAAAAACAGCGAGTCTATACCCACTCTGATTAACTGCACATTACACGGCAATTCGGCGGAGATGGGCGGCGGAATATGGAACGGATGGGGCGGCAGCACCGAATTGGCCAATTCCATTCTCTGGGGCAACAGTGACAGCAGCGATATGGGGGAATCGGCACAGATTAACGATGCGCGCGGCAGCAGGATATCGGTCGTAAATTATTGCTGTATCCAGGGTTGGACCGGGACACTTGGGGGAATTGGAAACATCGGTGCCGACCCGCTCTTTGTCGATCCGGAAGCAGGCGACTACCATTTGAAGAGTGCAGGCTGGCGGTGGGACATCGAGCGCCGGCGCTGGCACTACGATGAAATAACCAGTCCGTGTATCGACGCTGGTAATCCGGGCTCGCCATTGGATGGCGAATTGTTGAATATGCCGGAAGGCCCATCTCATTTGTGGGCAAGCAACCTGCGTATCAATATGGGCTGCTACGGCGGCACAGCCGAGGCCAGTATACCTCCCCATGGCTGGAGTTTGCTGGCGGATATAAATAATGATGGAATTGTCAACTCGAAGGACTATGCCTTTCAGGTTCAATCCTGGATGAAAACCGAAAGCCGGCAGCCCGGCGACCTGGATCGAAATGGTATAGTAAATACGGCAGACCTTGCCCTGCTGACGGAAGATTGGCTCAAATACGTAAAAACACCTGTTGTAAATATTATAACGCCTCAGAGTGATACGGTATTTATCGTGCTGCCACACTGAATCCGGCGAATGAGCCGGTGCCAAACGGCAGCATAATCAATATGGGAGTGTGGTCTTGCAGAGAAATATGGCCGTACTCTTTTTACAGAATTTTGCAAAAAGTCCTTGCAAAATTAATATCTTTCGTGCTACAATGGGATTAGTGAGACGTGAAGGCAGGCTAAGATTGTAATAATACTTTTTTGCCGTCATAATTCGTACCTATATCACATTCATACCGCCCTGCCTTTAAGAATTAGAAATCAGTCCAGGCTTGTACATTTAGGATCAATCTGAAAGGGTGGAAAAATGAGTAAGAATACAAATCTAAAAGCCTGTCTGGCGAAAACTTCGATTCTACTGGCAATGGGTTGCGCATCTTTTGCCGGCCGGATTATTTATGTCGATGACGATGCTATTGGTTTAAATAACGGCTCATCGTGGGAAAATGCTCATATCTATCTGCAGGATGCATTGGCCGATGCAAACTCCGCAGAAAAGCCTGTTGAAATCCGTGTCGCTCAGGGTATCTACAAGCCCAATCAGGGTGTCAATATTAGTCAAGTTATATTCTTTTTTATAAACGAGGTTACTTTAGTCGGTGGCTATGCTGGAGTCAATGAGCATGATCCGAATGAAAGAAATATCCAACTATATGAAACGATCCTTAGCGGAGATTTGGCCAGCAATGATATTGATGTAAATAATCTCAGCGATTTGCTTAACGAACCAACTCGTTCGGACAACGGCCCAATAATCTACAGTGGATACTCAATCAATCAAACCGCAGTTCTTGATGGTTTCGTAATTACAGGTGGCCGTAACACAGCAGTGCCGTTTGAGTTAATAGTTGGCGGGGGTGGTATTAGAATTGATCGTGGTAGCAGTCCTACAATAAGTAACTGTACCCTTATCGGTAATGCGGCTTTAGCATGTGGTGGCGGAATGCTTACCAAAAAAAATAGTAGCCCGATTGTAACAAATTGTAAATTTATAAGAAACTACGCTTGGGGTGGTGGCGGTGGAGTATATAATGCAAGTAGCAATCCAGTTTTTAGTCACTGCCTTTTTGAAGGAAATTATGCAAGAATTCGTGGTGGTGGAATGGGTAATTCTAATGAATTGTTTTGGGGATTAGAACGAAATTGTAATCCCGTGATTATCAACTGTATATTCAGTGACAATTTTTCAGAGTCCAATGGTGGAGGCATTTCTTTCGATGAAGACTGCAATTCAATAATTGTAAATTGTTCATTTAATGCAAATTTTGGGAAAAATGGGAAGGCTTTGAGCAGTGATTCGCTTCATAGAATAAATAATATTAAACTGACAAACTGCATCCTCTGGGATGACGGCAATGAAATATATAATCCTGATAGCTCAGAAATTACAATCAACTATACGAATTTATTTGGAGGCGCAGCTTCAATTCATGATCCATGCAATGCTGTGATTTGGGGCATGGGCAATATCAATGAAGATCCACTATTCACTGATCCTGGCTATTGGGCCGTTGCAGATGATCCGAATGTAGTTGTAGAGCCTAATGATTCCAACGCCGTCTGGATTGATGGCGATTACCATCTGAAATCTCAGGCAGGCAGATGGGATCCGAATAGCCAAAGCTGGTTGGTCGATGATGTAACAAGCCCCTGTATCGATGCCGGCGATCCGAATAGTCCCATCGGCCACGAGCCGTTCCCGAACGGCGGCATTATTAATATAGGCGCTTACGGCGGCACTGACGAGGCAAGTAAATCATACTTCGACAAGCCGGTCTGCAAAACCATCATCGCAGGCGATATAAACGGTGACTGCAAAGTTGACTTCGATGATCTTATGATCTTGATGGCCCATTGGCTTGAAGATCACAATCCAAAGTATTGACATAAGCCCGGTCGAAATGGCAAAATCGCTTGACTATGGCTGACAGAGCCGTTAAGCTGCTGAATTGTGGGTAATATCGGAGAAAAACCAATAATCGGTATTTTGGGTGGAATCGGCTCCGGCAAGAGTGCTGTTGCGGCTGAATTTGCCAAATTGGGATGCAAGGTAATTGATGCCGACAAGATCGCCCAAGAGTTGCTCGACAGGAATACTGTTAAAGAAGAAATAGTCGGGCTTTTTGGCGAAGCTGTTTTAGATTCTTCTGGAAGGATCGAACGTAAGAAACTTGCCGGCGTAGTATTTGCTGATGGCGATAAACTTGCATCTTTGAACAGGATAATTCATCCACTTGTGCTTGCGCGTACCCAAGAGCTTATAGAGCAATATAATCGACAAAATCAAGTCAAGGCAATCGTGCTGGATATGCCATTATTGGTGGAAGTTGGCTGGGCAAAGCAATGCGACAGACTTATTTTTGTCGATTGCGAGCAAAAAATAAGGGCAGAAAGAGCAAAAAAAAAGGATTTTGACAAAAATCAGATTAAAATTAGAGAAAATTTTCAGATTTCTCTGGACAATAAGGTAAGCCTCGCCGATAATATGATAGAAAACAATTCTGACTTCTCGGCATTGGTCAGACAGGTCGCTGATATTTTCTCTGATATTATGAATAATGGGTAAGCGGGGTTTTAACAGTTCACTCGAATTTACTATTGCCCGTTTTTAAAATATAGGTTTTATTTCTACTATTCAATGTTCAAATCTTATTGAATTCCTTCGGGAAGGTTATTCTGTGGAATAATGCCTCTAACACTTGCTTTTAGTGGAACGAGGTTCACAGGAGTAACAGAAAAGTTTTACGAATGGAAAAGGAGTCATGATGGCTAAGGCTGTAAAAAGCACAACCAAAAAACGCAAGCGCACGAAGAAAAAGGCAGTTGCAGAAAAACAAACTGTCATCGAACCGGAAGAGCAGACACTGCCTGAGAATGAAGTGGCTACGGCTACAGCAACGGCTACGGCTGAAGAGGACACCGGTTTAAGTGCCGAGGAAGAAGCTCTGAGAGCTAAGAAAGCTGAAGAAGAATCCACTCATGCCAAGTACGAACGGATTAAAAAAGGCAGCTTGTATTTGACGGATTTGCAGAAACTCACCGTCTCAGAACTGCATGATCTTGCCAAGAATGAAGGTATCAAGGAATATAGCGCGCTGAAAAAGCAGGATTTGGTTTTCAGGATTCTCAAGGAGCGTATTAACCAGAGCGGTCTAATGTACGGCGAAGGCGTGCTGGAAGTGCTGCCGGATGGTTACGGATTTCTGCGAAATCAGGATTATAACTATTTGTCATCGTCGGATGACATTTATGTATCTCCGTCTCAAATCAGACGCTTCGGCCTGCGGACCGGAAATATTGTACAAGGTCAAATCAGGCCCCCGAAAGATTCGGAGAAGTATTTTGCCCTTCTGCGCGTCGAAGCGATCAACTTCGAAGACCCTGACAATCTTGCTGAAAAGATTGTCTTCAGCGACTTGACACCGTTGCATCCTGAGGGCCGTTTTATACTCGAAACGTCAGCGGAAGAACTGAATATGCGGATTATCGACTTGGTCACACCGGTGGGCAAAGGCCAGCGTGGCCTGATAGTTGCTCCGCCGCGAACCGGCAAGACAATCCTGCTGCAAAAAATTGCGAACGCCCTGAGCACAAATCATCCTGAGGTGAAATTGATAGTGCTGCTGATCGACGAACGGCCGGAAGAAGTTACCGAAATGGAGAGGAAAACCGCTGATGATGTTGAGGTTATAAGCTCGACTTTCGACGAACCGGCCTCACGTCATTGCCAGGTTGCGGAAGTCGTAATCGAAAAAGCAAAGCGGCTTATCGAGTACGGCAAAGATGTAGTGATTCTGCTGGACTCGATAACGCGGCTTGCGCGTGCATATAATACCGAGATGCCGCACTCGGGCAGAATCCTGACAGGCGGTGTCGACGCCGGCGCCATGCAGATGCCCAAGAGGTTTTTCGGCGCTGCCAGGAACATCGAAGAAGGCGGTTCGCTGACTATTTTCGCAACTGCATTAATCGACACCGGCTCAAAAATGGACGAGGTGATCTTCGAAGAGTTCAAAGCGACCGGTAATATGGAATTGCATCTTGACAGGCGTCTTGTTGACAGAAGGATCTACCCGGCTATAGACATCAGCCGGAGCGGGACCAGGCGGGAAGAACTGCTGCTTGATCCAAAAGAGCTTCAACTCGTATATCGGCTCCGAAGGGTTCTGAGCGAATTGAATCCTATCGAAGCAGTCGAGCTGCTCAAAAGCAGGCTTGCCAAAACCCGAACCAACGGAGAATTCCTGATGACAATGAACCTCGATTAGGTACGATGGAAGTGTAAAACAACATATCGTTAAAACACATAGTAGTATCCTGTTTTGTGTTCAATTGTTTGCTTTACATCGTTGATCCTTTTTATTAAGATAATACTCCGGCCAATGTATTGTGCCGGAGTTTTTTATGAACAATTATCTAAAACTGAAAAGCCATGAGTGAGCAACTTCCGAAAATTTATGAATCCAAAACGATAGAGCGGCAGGCGAATGAGATATGGTCTTCGCATCAATACTTTCACGCCGAACCGCACGCCGACGGCAAAAATGGTAAAGCCTTCACAATCGTAATCCCGCCGCCAAATGTTACGGCACCGTTGCACCTGGGCCATGCACTGAATAACACATTGCAGGACATCCTCATTCGCTTCCGTCGGATGCAACAATACAATACTCTGTGGATGCCCGGTACGGATCACGCCGGCATTGCCACGCAGACGGTCGTCGAGAAGCGAATCCTTTCGGAAGAAGGAAGACGCCGGACCGACTTCGAGCGGGAAGATTTTGTCGGTCGTGTTCAGGCCTGGAAAGACGAATATGAAGCCCGTATTATCGAGCAATTAAAAGCGATGGGCTGCTCCTGCGACTGGCAGCGGACGCGGTTTACCATGGACGATATGTGCGTCAAAGCCGTACGCAGCGCGTTTTTCAAGCTCTTCAGAGATGGGCTGATCTATCGAGGCAAAAGGCTGGTCAACTGGGACCCGGCGACGCAGACCGTGCTGGCCGACGATGAAGTCGAGCATGAGACGGTTCAGGGACATTTCTGGTATATGAGGTACCCGCTCGTCGAGCCGGTTGAATGTGTCGCGGGCGTCCCGCCCGCGCGTGGCGAGGGCGTCTCGCCCTTGCGTCCCGATAGCGTCCCGCTCTCGGAACAATCCGACGAAATCCACCGCCGTAAGGGCCACAACCTCCCTCATTGGACAAAGCGCGGGGCCACTTACGCCGTCACGTTCCGCCTCGCTGACAGCCTTCCCCCGCACGTTCTCCATACATGGAGACAGGAAAGAGAAGACATCATCCAGCAAGCTGGGGAACAGGGCTGTCCCCTGACGGCTCACGAAGAACGAGAACTATATCGACTGCACGCAAAGCGAATCGAAACATTTCTGGATTCCGGCCGGGGTGCTTGCCACCTTGCCAAATCCGAGATCGCATCGTTAGTCCAGGAAGCCCTGCGGTACTTCGATGGCCGGCGGTATGATTTGATCGCCTGGTGTATCATGCCCAACCACGTTCACGTGATCGTGCGCCCCTTCGAGGGCTATGACCTGGCGGGTATCATGCACAGTTGGAAGTCTTTCACCGCCAAGCAGGCAAATAGACTGTTGGAAGCAACTGAGGCTTTCTGGCAGGAGGAGTATTACGATCACCTGATTCGGGACGAGGAGGATTTTAGGAACCAGATTAATTATGTGCTCGAGAACCCTGACAAAGCAGGCTTGCAAGACTGGCCATGGTGCAGGATACAAGGCTCGACTTCAGACATAGAACGAGGGCAAGATGCCCTCGGGACGCAAGGGCGGGACGCCCTCGCCACTATCACGCACGTCACCGTAGCTACGACCCGGCCCGAAACAATGCTCGGCGATACGGCTGTGGCGATGAATCCAAATGATCCATGTGCAAAATATCTTGTCGGTAAGAAAGTCCGGCTTCCAATTGTCGGCCGCATCATACCTATAATTGCCGATGAGCACGTCGTCCTGCCCGATCCCGATAGTGAAGACGAAAAGGCAAAATTCTCTACTGGCTTTTTGAAAGTCACGCCGGCTCACGACCCGGATGACTGGGCGATCGGTCAGAGACACGGACTACAAGTTATCAACGTTATGGCGCCCGACGGCTCGATAAGTGACAAGTTCGGCTGGGAAGACGCCGATGAGCCGGAAGCGCAATCTTTGCTCGGAATGGACCGCTTCGAGGCGCGCGAAGCCATTGTCGAATGGTTCCGCAAGGAAAATCTGCTCGAGGACGTTCGGGAATATGTCCACGAAGTCGGGCACAGCTATCGCAGCCATGTGCCTATCGAGCCTTATCTGTCCGACCAGTGGTATATCGCCGTGAAGAAACCTATCGAGCATCTTGCAGAGAAATTCGGCGAAGGGCTTATCGAGGGCACGGATGTGCCGGTGAATTCCCTGGCCGGTCTGGCTTTGAATCCCCTGCTTGACGGCCGGCTGCGTTTTATCCCGGAACGCTATGCAAAGACATACCAGAGCTGGCTGGAGAACCTTCGAGACTGGCCCATCAGCCGCCAGCTCTGGTGGGGACATCGTATACCAATATGGTCTATTGAACTTACTAAATCCGGTGCTCTTGATCCTGATAAACCTGATTCACTCTTAGATGAACAAATAAAAAATGATTTCGAGAATACGTTTCCAAAATTTGTTCAAAAATGTGGTTTACAAGATGAAATTTGCTTTAAATCAAAATGGAATGAAATTGAAGAGAGATGGATATATTATATTTGTACAAAAAACATAAAAGCAGATACAGCACTAAAATCACTTAAGAATATTTTTTCACAAAAAGGTAGTCCGGGTATTTCGATTGAACAAATCGAAGAATATAAGAAAGATGACGATTTATTCAAAGATAAATATGGCAAAGACGCATATAATCAAATTGGACAGCTAAAAAGCTCAATCGGTAGTGTTAATCCTATTCAACAGGACGAAGATGTTCTTGATACTTGGTTTAGTTCTGCGCTTTGGCCGTTTAGTACGATGGGCTGGCCGGAAGATACACCGGAATTGAAAACGTTTTATCCGGGCGATGTGCTTTGCACGGCGCGTGAGATTATTACGCTGTGGGTTTCGCGAATGGTAATGATGGGACAATACTGTGCCGGCGATATTCCGTTCAGCGACGTTTATATCCATGCGATGATTCAGGACGGCCAGGGGCGCAAGATGTCCAAGAGTCTTGGCAACGGCATCGATCCGCTGGTTGCCATCGACAGCCACGGGGCCGATGCGATGCGATTTACGCTGGCCAGCATGGCTACGGACACACAGGACATAAGGATGCCGGTGGCGGCGATGACCCTGCCCGACGGGCGCCAGGTAAATACGTCGCCGAAGCTCGATATCGGGCGAAATTTCTGTAACAAGCTTTGGAACGCCTCGCGTTTTGCGATGATGAATCTTGATGGTATTGATCCGGCCGGTTTTGATTCGGGCAAATTGGACATTACCGACAGGTGGATTCTGTCCCGTTTGACCGATACGATTGCAGAGACAACCAGGTCTCTGGATGGATATAAATACAGCGAGCCTTTGGCGCTGCTCTACAGGTTCTTCTGGAACGATTTTTGCGACTGGTATCTTGAGTGGGCCAAGCCGCGAATGCAGGATAAGCAGAAACGGCCAGTCGCCCAGAATGTCCTGGCTTTTGTGCTGGATCAGACTCTGCGTCTTTTACATCCGTTTGTCCCGTTTATTACCGAAGGGATATTCCAGAAACTCAATGAGATCGCTCCGGTCAGGCGGCTTGAAGGGCTCATGGAGGCGAAAAACGCCGGAGCCCTCGTCGTAGCAGAATGGCCCCAAAAAATTGACTCCCTGCGGGATACGGACGCTGAGAAACAAATTGAAATAATACAGACCATAGTTCGTACCGTACGGGATATAAGAAGCAATCGGAATATGCCGCCGAAAGAACAACTGGTTGTGTCCGTTAAGTCGCAACAGGAGATTGTTGAGATTCTTGAGCGAAATTCGGAGCTTATTAGCCAATTGGCTGGTATTATGGAATTTAACGCCGGGATGGATATTGTAAAACCTGCAAATGCCGCCGTTTCAATCGCAGGCGTCACGGAGGTGTATGTCCACGAAGCGATTGACCCGGTAGCCGAGCAACGCCGATTGGAGAAACAGAAACAGCAGATAGAAAAAGCGAAAGAATCAGTAGAAGCCAAGCTGGGGAACAAGAATTTTGTGACCAAAGCCAAGCCGGAAGTCGTTGTTCAGGCCAAAGCCAGGCTGGCCCAGCTTGTAGAACAATTAAATACTGTTGAAAAGCACCTTTCGGAATTTAAAAATAGTGGATGAGTGAACTCAGAAGTTCATGCAGGCATCTATTAGATAAAGGTGGCGTAAAAATGGAAATGGAAGCTGAACTGTCGCGTATCATCATAAACGAAATGTCCGACCAGCAGGTGATAGTCCTCAAAGAGCGTCACGGCGATCGAAGTTTTCCTATCGTTATCGGCATAGTTGAAATTTTTGCTATTGATCGCCGATTGAAAGGCATCAAGCCGCCCCGCCCGATGACACACGACTTATTGGCGAATATAATTGAAGATCTCGGCGCCAAGATCGAAAAGATCGTGATTAGCGATTTGCGCCACCACGTCTTTTATGCAACACTGCACCTGAGCTTGAACGGGCGCACAATTGAAATTGACTCCCGCCCTTCCGATGCTATTGCCCTTTGCGCAGCATCAAACGCGCCTATTTATGTTGCTGATCATGTTTTTGAGCAGGCTTCTCAATAAGGAAGGTCGAAATAATCAGCAGCCCGACCCCGACGCAAAGCAAGCTGTCCGCGACGTTGAAGGTCGGCCAGTGATAGCTACCCCGATAGACGTCGATAAAGTCTCGCACTGAGCCATTATTAAAAAGCCGGTCGTAGAGATTTCCGCAAACACCGGCGGCGAAAAAGCCCAGGGCGATATGAATCAGTTTTTGCATGCCCCCGCTTAAAAGAAAGATGACTAAGATTCCCACTATGGCAATTATCGAAACTATTACCAGGAAATAGGGTTTACCTGCGAACAAGTTAAAAGCGGCACCGTTATTTACTGCGATTATCAGTCGTAAGAAACCGTCTATGACAGGGTAGGTTTCGTGGGGTTCAAGCCAGTTGAATACAGCCTTTTTTGTCCACAAATCCAGTGCCAGCCCGCCGCTCATCAAAGACCAGAATACAAGATGAGATTTAGCATCCGGCAGCGAGAATGCTATTTGCTTGAAAAAAGCCCGGCTTGGACTCGGCCGGGCGCTGCTGGCTTTCGTCTTGATTTCTGTCATAATTCGTGTTTACTGTTTTGCGTTGATTGATTCTTATCACTATTAATAGTATGTCGGTCGGCAGGGATTATATCACACTAAGTATCGCTGTCAAAAACTTTTAGCATAAATGGAAATTTTGTTTTTTACAGCAGCAATGTTAATGTTTGACATAATGATCGCAGGAATGTATCATGTTCTCAATTAAATCAGACTGTAAATGTAGACGAGGTAATACCTCGTCTTTGTTGTATTTACTTGAAAGGTATTTTTATGGCGAAACAAAAGGTGATATTGAAAAACAAGCCATATATGCTGATTATCCGTGACGGCTGGGGTTATAATCCGAACAGCTCCGAAGACGAATATAATGCTATCAAGTGCGCCAATACGCCGGTGGATGACATGCTGATGGCCGAATATCCGAACTGCCTTATCCATACCAGCGGAGAAGACGTGGGCCTGCCGAACGGAACGATGGGCAATAGTGAAGTAGGACACCAGAATATCGGGGCAGGCAGGATCGTTCCACAGGAATCCGTCAGAATCAGTAAAACCATTAAGGATGGGTCTTTCTTCGAGGCGCAGGAGTTTCTGAAACTCATCGAATTCGTAAAGAAAAACAGCGGCAAAATGCACGTGATGGGCCTATGCAGTGACATTGGCGTCCATTCGCTGTTGGGCCATCTTTATGGCCTGCTGGAACTGGCGAAAAGAAACGGCGTCAAGGATGTTTTTATCCATGCGTTTATGGACGGTCGGGATTCGCCGCCGGACAGCGGGGCCGGATACATCGCCGATATCGAAAAAAAGGCTAAAGAAATCGGTGTGGGCAAAATCGCATCGGTCATGGGACGGTTCTACGCGATGGACCGCGACAGCCGGTGGGACCGGGTACAAAAGGCTTATGAATGCCTGGCGATAGGCAAGGGTCTTAAAGCTGCCAGCGCGGCCGAGGCCGTCGCCAACAGCTACGAAAAGGAAATTACCGATGAATTTATCGAGCCGACTTGCATTATCAATGAGGGCAGCGAACCGATTGCGACAATCGACAACGGCAACGGCGTGATTTTCTTCAACTTCCGCGGCGACAGACCCCGTGAAATCACACGGGCGCTCATCGGGCCGGACTTTAAAGAATTTCCAAGGACGACCATGCCGGATATTTATTTTGTCTGTATGACCGAATACGACGCGACGATCCCGGCGCCGGTGGCGTTTCCAAAGCTGCCGAAAATGAAAAATATCCTGGCGGCGTATTTGGGCTCGCTGGGATTGAAACAATTTCGCTGCGCAGAGACGGAAAAATACGCGCATGTTACTTTCTTCTTCAACGATTATACGGAGAAGCCGTTCCCCGGCGAAGACAGGCAAATTGTTCCTTCGCCCCGCGTCCGCACGTACGATTTGAAGCCGGAGATGAGTGCTTACGAGGTTTGCGAAGTCGTGCTGGAAAGGCTGGATTCGAACAAATACGATGCGATAGTGGTAAATTTTGCCAATCCTGACATGGTCGGTCACACCGGCGTTCTGTCGGCAGCGGTAAAAGCGGCTGAGGTAGTGGATGAGTGCGTCGGCAGAATTCTCGACAAAGTCAAGAGTATGGGCGGCGGAGCCATTATCATGGCCGACCACGGCAACTTCGAGAGAATGTGGGATTATCCGAAGAATCAGCCGCACACGGCCCACACCGTTGGCGACGTGCCGATGATTGTCTTCGACGAACGCTTAAAAGGCGGCAAGCTGCGCCAGGGCGGCAGATTAGCCGATATAGCCCCAACCATACTGGCAATGATGGACCTGCCGAAACCTGAAGAAATGACCGGCCAGAGCCTCCTTGTACGTTAAAATTATCTCAAATGAAATCTTGAGGTAATCAGGTGATTACAAAGCGACCAAGTAAAATGGCAATTGAAGCCGGCAAATGTCTACAGAAAGCGGTACAGGAAGAATTAAAGCGAAAGGCATTGCTCGGCCAGTATGTAATCATAAACCGTAACAGCAAAGCCTGCCGCGTTCCAGCTAAAGAAGCATTGAAAATCGCCAAAGCCAGATAGCATGCTTTGACATGTCGGAGAATATGTAAATAACAGGTGGATAGTTATGAAACTTGATTTAAGCAGTCTTCAAAAAGCTATTGAATCTTTGGGAAAAACAATAAAAGTTGCTGAAAACAAGACGTTAGCTGCCAGGCTGGACGAAGATGCTAAAAATGCTATAAAGTCAGGAGTAATCCAGAACTTTGAATTTACCTATGAATTATGCTGGAAGTTTATGAGGCGATGGCTCAGAGAAAATGCCGCTGTCGAGGAAGCTGAATATCCACGCACCCGCAAGGAGCTTTTTCGTCTGGCAGCACGTTTCGGCCTGATTAAAGAACCTCTGTCATGGTTTTCTTATGGCGATGCACGCAATCTGACCTCGCATACCTATGATGAAGATAAGGCCGAAACGGTATATCAAATAGCAGTGGGTTTCAGAGAAGACGCTAAATATCTCATGGAGAGACTGCAGGAACGCAATGATTGATATCGAGGAAAAATATTTAGCAGAAATCCGCCGTATTCTGGGCGAACATGTGTCTGATTGTGAAGTTCGTGCTTTTGGTTCACGCCTCGAAGACAAGGCGCGTGATTTCTCCGATCTCGACCTTGTGTTGGTTGGTAGCGAAAAACTAAGCTGGCGAAGGATAGAATTACTCAAAGATGCCTTTGCTTCATCCAATATCCCAATGATCGTAGATGTAATTGACTGGCACGCAATATCAGACGAGTTTAGAGCGATTATAGAAAACAATTACGAGATCATTCAGGAGAGAAAATAGAAGTTCGGTATATATCTGTAATGGCAAAGCCTGCCGTGTCTTGGCCAAAAAGGCCCTGAAAATCTCCAAAGCCAAGTGATTCGGCTTATCCAATGAAGCCTCTGTTATGCAGGAAGCAAAGGCAGGTTGAAACTGCATGTTTCAAAGAAGATTTATTTTTTAACTTTCAATTGTCAATCAATTCTACCCAAACTGAACTTTTGTTCCAACGGTAGAATTTTTTATGTAAACCGCCTGCGAATCCCAACCAGTAGTGTGAAAAGCTGCTGGAATTTAATAAGGAAATGGAATACAATGAAAAAACTATGGGACAGATAAAGGTACTTGACCGGAATATGATTAATATGATTGCCGCGGGCGAGGTGATCGAACGGCCTGCAAGCGTGGTCAAGGCAAGAACTTTGAGATATCTTGGAGTAGTGCTTTGTGGACGTCTTTAATCTTTTCCAGCAGAGGTGCGATTCTTTCTTCATCCAAATCAAAGGAGTATGCATGACTGAAGAAATGCCGAAAACCTAAATATTCCTTTAACATATCTGACGTGTTCCGTGAAATTATTTGATTGGCAACACATATTTCAATCAAATCGATATGCCAGGATGGTCCACGCGGGATGCTTAAACCCCTGGAAACGACTAATTGCTTAAAAATGTTCTCGATGCCATTGTAAAAATTGTGAATAAGCGCAGCTACACCGGCCAATTCCAGCGAAGATAACTGTTTTAGAGAATCCGGCCTTGGCATCTCTAAGAGGACTCGTTCTATGTTCTCAAATTCCGCCTCGATTTTTTCTCTTGCATCAACCATAGATAAGAATCCCTTCCCGTTTGACCAGTGCATTGAACTTTGTATCTTTTGAAAGATCTACAAGGTCAACAGGTTTTGACAAGTGGAACATCAGGTCGCCATAGAATTCGAAGAAACGTCTCGGCTCAATTCCAATTACGCCCAAGTCAATATCTCTTGCTTCTTTTTCTCTCTCGGTAATTGAGCCGAATAAGAGAATCTTATGCACGCCGTATTGGCGAGCGAGAAGCAATATTGCGTTTTTGTCTTTTTCTGTAAGCATAAAGTCATTCCTGCTTTAAATTTAATCCAAATCGAATCCCATTACAACAGCAAAATGTTTCTTTCACTAACAATGCACATATTTTTATTTTCATTGTTAATAAATCATTATGTTTATGTCTTAACGAAATACTGGAATTCAACAAAAAAATGGATACAATGATTCAGCTATGGGACAGATAAAGGTACTTGACCGGAATATGATTAATATGATTGCCGCGGGCGAGGTGATTGAACGGCCTGCAAGCGTAGTCAAGGAACTTGTGGAGAACAGTATCGATGCGGGGGCGACAAAGATAACGGTAACCATCGAAGACGGCGGCAGAAAGCTCATATCTATCACCGATAACGGTTGCGGTATGGACGCCGATGACCTTGCTCAGGCCTTTGAGCCGCATACCACGAGCAAAATCAAGGCCAGCTCGGATTTGCTCGGCATATCAACACTCGGCTTTCGAGGCGAAGCACTGGCAAGTATCGCTTCGATCGCACAAGTTCGGGCCCTCAGCAGGACGAAAGACTCGACCGGTGCCAACTGCGTTGAGATCGATTGCGGAACCAAGACCGGCCTTGGCCCATGCAGCGCCGATTACGGTACGACCGTCCAGATCAGGGACATTTTTTATAAACTGCCTGCCCGGCGTAAATTTCTGAAAACCGCCAACACCGAAATGGGCCATATTACCGAGCAATTCACACGCATCGCACTTGCGAATGAGAACCTGGATTTGACGCTGATACGCAACGGCAAAGAACTTTATAGGCTGTCGGAAAAGGATGACCTTCGCCAGCGTATAACCGAGTTGTTCCCAATACCTTCGGGCGATATTTCCGAGAATCTGATCGAGACGCAAAGCAGCGAAAAAGGCCTGCACGTCCACGCCCTGATGGGCAAGCCGCTCATTTCACGGACAAATAATCGCTTTCAATACGTGTTTCTAAATGGCCGGTTCATCCGTGACAAATTTATCTCGCACGCTATCAAAGAGGCTTATCGCGGGCTTCTGGAGCCCGGTCGATTCCCTGTCGTTTTTTTGTTCATTCGGATGAGCTTTGAAGACTACGACGTGAACGTGCATCCGACGAAAATTGAGGTGCGTTTTTATAATTCGAATCTTGTGCATTCGCAAATTCTCGGAGCCCTGCGAGAAAAGCTCCTGGGGACGAATCTTGAGATGCCGGGCAAGCTGCCGGAAATGCAACACACGGGAAACACGTCGCGCCATTCGCCTCCGGTGCGGGATAGCAGAATTGCCGATGCGATGGCTGAGTTCTTCAGAAAGCACAGGCCTGCTCAAATGCAGCAGCAACTGAGATTTCGCCCATCGGCGCCGGGCGAAATCCATGCCGTATCTCGCGAGAAATCCGCGCAGTACGATAGAAAATATCTGCAGATACATGATAGTTTCATTGTGGCACAAACCGAAGATGGATTCGTCATTATAGATCAGCATGCGCTTCACGAACGCATCATGTATGAAGATTTGTGCAGGCGGATACGGAAAAACAAACTCCAATCGCAGCGACTGCTGATCCCCGAGAGCTTTGAGGTCACCGTCTCCGGGGCCGAGGCCCTGAAAGCCAATGCCGAGCTGACGGACAAATTGGGAATTGAGCTTGTGCCGTTCGGTCCCAGGACAATGGCTGTCCAGGCATTTCCCACCCTGCTTTCGGGTGTTCAGCCGCTCGACTTTATTCAGGATTTGATAGACTTGCTCGACCGCAAGGATGTGGGGCTCGATGCCGAGAGACTGCTCGATGAGGTCTTGAATATGGCTGCATGTAAGGCGGCAATCAAGGCGGGCCAGAAGCTGACCGACAGCGAAATTGAGCAGTTGCTTTCAGATCGGCAAAACGCCGAGTCGGCAAGTCGCTGTCCACATGGCAGGCCCACCACGATAAAGTTTTCGATCGGCGATTTGGAAAAGCAGTTCAAGAGAACCTGATGAATAAGTGGTCTTGGCTATTACTGATCATTTCTTGCTGGATGGCCGCCGGAGTTACCATGTTTGGTTCCCGGCAAGGTCGGGACGGTAGCGGCGCCCCCCTGCCGGACCGAGCCGACAGGATTGTTTCTTTGGCGCCAAATATTACCGAAATTCTTTTTGCGATTGGGCTGGGGGACGAAATTGCCGGTGTTACTCTTGACAGCGATTATCCCCCTGATGCGGCGGAAAAACCGAAAGTCGGGACGTTCTGGCAGCCGGACATTGAGGCGGTGGTGGCCGCCAGGCCTGACCTGATTATTACGCTTGGATTCGAGCAGCAGAAGAATCTTGCCGAGCGATTGAGACGAATCGGTTATAACAGTCTGACAGTGAATATTGAAAAGGTAAGCGATCTTTTCGATGCTATCGAAAGAATCGGGGCCGCGACCGGCAGGCATCTACAGGCAAATGAATTGATAAGTCGTATCAGGACAAAGTTGCAGCAGCTCGCGAGCATGGTAGGCGCCGGGTCCAAAGTCAGGGTGCTCTGGGTCGTTCAGAGAGAACCTCTGCGGGTGGCCGGAAGAGACACATTTGTCAACGAAATGATTGAACTAGCGGGCGGAGAAAATGCAATCGGGCCAACAGTGCATAAATATCCCCCGATTGGTTCTGAGCAGGTTATTGCCTGTAATGCCGACGTTATTATTGAATCGGCGATGAGCCGGGAGGACATTGAGAACCAACGGGACAGGGCGTTGCAGCATTGGAATAAATTTAAGTACCTGCCTGCCGTGGCAAACCGTCGAGTTTTTGTAATACCCGGCGATACTGTCTCACGGCTTGGACCGCGGCTATACGAGGGGACAGAGACAATTGCCAGATGTTTAAGGCCCCATCTTTTCGAGAATTGAAGCAATGAAACAATTGTTGACGCAAAAAAAGCTGATCGCCAGGATCGGGTTAGCCCTTGCGGTGCTTGCGGCAGTGATGTTTATATGCTCTCTTATTGGCACGGAGACAGTTTCATTGAAAGCCGTATTTACCGGGCCCGGCACGCAGGCGGCGCCAAATCCCGATTTTGAAATCATAGGTTTCAGGCTGTCGCGAATTATTCTCGCCGGCCTGGTGGGCGCGGCACTGGCATGTGCGGGAGTTGTGTTCCAGGTTCTTTTGCGGAATCCTCTTGCCGATCCCTATATATTAGGGATATCGAGCGGAGCCGGATTAGGGGCGATTATCGCCGTGATCAGCGGGTTTAACTGGACGCTTTGGGGACGCTCTCCCATTGCGGTTTTCGCATTTGCGGGGGCTTTGGGGACGGTCTGGCTCGTGTGGTTCATCGGACGGCTGACGGGAAAGTTTCATGTGACGGGCCTGCTGCTCGCAGGGGTCGTGGTCAATGCCTTCTTTTCGGCGATGATGATGTTTCTAACGTCGATAGCGAAATCGGACCAAGTCTATGCGACAATATTCTGGCTGATGGGCAATATGATGGAGGGAGATTTTCTTGTGCTGTGGATCGGGGCTGGATGTGTCGTTGGAGGAATCGTGGCATTGTTCTTCATCAGCCCGCAGCTAAACGCTTTGAGCTTCGGCGCCGATGACGCCAGGAGCATGGGCGTAAATGTCGCCCGGACCCGGACAATTGCCTTTGGTATCGCAGCGGGAATCACCGCTGTTGCGGTCAGTCTGAGCGGACTGATTGGATTTGTCGGTCTTGTTGTTCCGCATGGAGTAAGACTTGTTTTCGGCCCCGACCATCGCCAGTTGATCCCGCTGAGCGGAATTACCGGGGCGATATTCCTGGTTATTGCCGATACACTGGCTCGTATTATCGTTGCTCCGGCGCAGTTGCCGGTTGGTGTGGTGACAGCCATTGTCGGCGGGCCTTTCTTCCTGATTTTATTGGTAAAATACAGTAAAAAAGTAAGCTGGTTGAAATGAGCGGCATTATCGAAGTTGATAATTTAAGTTTCGGCTATACATCAGAGACTACAATTCTGAAAGGTATGAGCTTTAATGTCAGGCCGGGGATGTTTGTGGCGATAGCCGGTCCTAACGGGGCCGGCAAGAGCACACTGCTAAACCTGATGTGTCGAGCCCTGACGCCGAACTCGGGTACGATCAGGATTGACGCGGCGGCGATTGAATCATATGGCACCCGGGCTCTTGCTTCAAAAGTGGCGGTTGTCAGGCAGGAACTTGCGCCGATATTCGGTTTTTCGGTCATGGAAACGGTTTTGATGGCAAGGACGCCTTATTATGGCTCAACAGGATTCGAGGGCCGGG
>Ga0268282_1000119_pt1 | contig 48688 bp, 40 predicted proteins | sample saktaG_12_FD_190133 | JGI IMG/M metagenome (GOLD analysis project Ga0268282, IMG submission 190133) | Saline water microbial communities from Sakinaw Lake, British Columbia, Canada - sak_2011_5_24_120m | ecosystem: Environmental > Aquatic > Non-marine Saline and Alkaline > Saline ...
TAACTCGTAAAGTAGCCGGCAATTGGCTGCGGTCAAGAGCATCATAACCAGCATCAACATAGAAATTGACTTGTTCGTCTAAAGTAGCCGCCTGAACATTGCTAAAACAAACAAAAAAACCTCCTAATAATAGAATTAAGAATTTAGCATTAAGTCCTTTGGCTAGGCTAGGGATAAAAATTAATATTTTTTTAGACATTAAATTATTTGTCTAAAGTATTCAATGGTCTTATTAAGACCGTCTTCTAAGTTTATTTTTGGCTGCCAGTTTAGAGCTTTTTTAGCCAAACCGATATCCGGTCTCCTTCTTTGGGGATCGCCTTCCGGCAACGAATTATAAGTAATTTTACTTTGGCTCTTGGTCAGCTGAATAATCTTTTTAGCTAAATTAATAATTCTCGCTTCATGGGGATTACCTACATTAACCGGCCCAATGAAATTTTTCTTGCTCATCATCTTAATTATCGCTTCAATTAAGTCATCAATATACATAAAGCTTCTGGTCTGTTTTCCATTGCCATAAACAGTCAAAGGCTTATTTTTTAAGGCCTGAATAATAAAATTAGAAACCACCCGACCATCATTTAAAGCCATTTTCGGTCCATGGGTATTATGAATTCTCATAATTTTTATATCCACTCCATACTGCCGGTGATAATCCATAAATAATGTTTCGGCGCATCTTTTTCCCTCGTCGTAGCAGGCTCTAATACTAAGTGGATTAACATTGCCCCAGTAGGTCTCTTTTTGAGGATGTTCTAAGGGGTCGCCATAAATTTCGGAAGTGGAAGCCTGAAAAACCTTAGCTTTAACTTTTTTAGCTAATTCCAAAACATTAATCGCCCCTAAAACATTAGTTCTGACCGTTTCGACAGGATCTTGCTGGTAATGGACTGGTGAAGCAGGACAAGCTAAGTTATAAATTTCGTCTATTTTTTCTTTTATTTTAATTGGCCGACTAACATTGGCTTTAATCAATCTGAAATCCTTGTTTTCCAAAAGATGTTTAATATTATTTCTTGAGCCAGTAAAAAAATTATCCAGACAAATAACCTTATTTCCCTGGCTGAGTATTTTTTTGCACAAATGGGAGCCGATAAAGCCAGCTCCGCCAGTAACTAATGTTTTCATTGTTATTTATTTTACTCTATTTATCTTGATTTATCAAGCCAAGATGATAGAATAAAACTAATGCCTAATCTCAAAAAAATTATCTTACTGCTCGGCGATATCCTTATTCTCTATTTATCTCTTTGGTTAACTTTACTCATTCGCTATGGGGCAAATTTTGATTTTAATCGCTGGCAGCAGCATTTTTGGCCTTTTACAATTATCTATTTCCTCTGGTTGGTTATTTTTTATATTGCCGGCCTCTACGAACTGACTTTAGCCAGAAACAATATTAATTTCTATTCTACTCTGCTTCGCGGTTTAATGATTAATGCCGGTTTAGCCATTGCTTTCTTTTATTTTATTTCCTATTTTGGCATTGCCCCCAAAACTAATCTATTTTTAAATTTAGCTATTTTCACCTTGCTTTTTTCCGGCTGGCGGCAAGTTTATAATCATTTACTCAAGACCTCAACCCTGATTAATAATGTTTTAATTATCGGTCGGGATGACAAAAATAAAGAAACTAAACAGATAAACGAAATTGTCAAAAATAATCCTCAATTAGGTTATCGGGTAATCAATCAAATTAAACCTCAAGAAATCCAAACGCCTTTTGATTTATTGGAAATGGCTACCCAAAAAAATATTAAAACAATTATCACGGCCATTGATCCTCATCATGACTCAAGACTAGTCCAGAGTTTATATCAGTGCCTGCCTTTAAAAATCAGTTTTAGTGACTTGCCTTCTTTTTATGAAAAAATACTAGGCAAGGTGCCTATTTCCAGCATCGGCGAAATCTGGTTTTTGGAAAATCTAACTGAAAGCCAAAAGAACTTTTACGAGGCCTTTAAAAGAATTTTTGATATGTTAGCTGCCTTTGTCTTTGGCCTGATCAGTTTAATTTTCTATCCCTTAATTATCTTAGCTATAAAAATAGACAGTCGGGGAGCTATTTTTTACAAACAAAGAAGAATCAGTCAGGATGGCCAGATTTTTAAAGTGATTAAATTTCGTTCCATGATTGAAGAGGCGGAAAAAAATGGCGTCCAGTGGGCTGACCAGCAAGACCATCGGATTACCCGAGTGGGTAATTTTCTACGCAAAACTCGCTTAGACGAATTACCGCAAATGTGGAATATTTTTATCGGCCAGATGAGTTTTATCGGTCCCCGACCAGAAAGAATTGAATTTGTCCAGCAATTAGAAAAAGAAATTCCCTATTACCAAATCCGTCATATTGTTAAGCCCGGCTTGACCGGTTGGGCCCAAGTTAATTTTCATTATGGTGCTTCGGTCCAAGACAGCATCGAAAAACTCCAATACGAACTTTACTATATCAAACACCGCTCTTTTATTCTGGACTTAAGCATTCTTCTAAGAACGATTAAAATTGTTCTGAAAGGAGGAGGTAGATAGGAAAATATAGGATGATAAAAAACAAAAAAACTGGGCAAATGAGCGCAGTTTTTTAAATATTAATCTGCCATATCCCTCCTGTAAAACATAAGTTATTTTAATAGTTTCTTCTCATCTTTATAATGTTTTTATTTCCATACAAATAAATTTAATAAACTATGCTTAAACATTGATAAATAAAATTTTGGCTTTTTTAAAAAATGAATAAAAAAAGCAGGTCTAAATAAATCTAAAATATTAAAATTTTTAATTATTTGTTGATAATGCCAAGTAATTGGTCTTATTTTATCAATATAAAAACTATAAAATTGATCCCAAGAAACATTCTCACAAAGCCAAGGTTGATTCCAACCATCGTCTTTAATTCTTAAAAGTAAATTATCCCAATTCATTTTATTGGAAACAATTCCCCTTGATTTAGCATAATCCCAAACTTTTGTTCCTGGCAAAGGAGTTAATGTCTGAATCTCAGTTAAGGCTATTTTATTCTTTTTAATAAATTGATAAGTTTTTTCCATATCCTCCATGGTTTCTTGAGGTGACCCAAAAATAAATGAACCATAAACATGAATTTTATATTTCTGACAAAGATTAAATGCCTTCTGATTTTTTTCTACTGAACAACTCTCTTGTTTAAGATATTTTAAGATTTTATTAGAGCCTGACTCAAAGCCAATAAAAACAATCTTCGTGTTCATTTTTTTTAACAAAATTAAAATCTTGTCATTTATCTGGTCGGCTCTTATATAACAAAAAAAAGCTACTTTTTTATTTAATCCTTTTCTTTCAATGCCCAAGGAAATTTCTTCTAATCTTTTGACATCAAAAGCAAATTGGTCATCCATTATCTCAATAAAATTAACATTATATTTTTCAATTAATTCCTCTATTTCTTCTAAAACCCTAGCTGGAGAATGTGCGACATAATTATTCAAAACTTTTTCTTGACAAAAAATACAATTAAAGGGACATCCTCGACTAGTCATTATTGGCGAAGCACGATAAAATTTTAAAGGAAAATAACCTCTGGTCAATGGAAAAAATCCTTTGATATTTAAAATATCTCGGTCTGGCTTTGGTATATTATCAAGATATTCAGAAAAAATCCTCCTTTCTCTAATAATTAATTGACCATTATCTCTAAAAACAATTCCTTCAACTTTTTTCAAATCATTCACAAAAAATTCTTTTTTGTCTTGATAAATTTTTACTAATTCGCAAATAGTTTTTTCACCAGCTCCAATTACACCTATTTTAACTTCTATTGGTAAATCTTCTGGCAAAGAAGTAATATGCGGACCACCTATTATTTGAATAACTGAACTATTTTTATATATTTCTCTAATTAAATCAAGTAAATAATTCATTCCTGGAGTGAAAGAAATATAGCCAACTATATCTGCTTTCTCTTGTAGAATAGAATTCAACAGGTTTTTCTCAAATTTCCGCTGTAAAATTTTTATTTCTACCTCATCTTTAAATTCCTGCTTTAAGCTACTAGATAAATAAGCCAAACCGAGTCCAGGGATAATTCCAGGATAAGCATCAACTAAAACTATTTTTATTTTATCCATAATTTCAATTATATTAATTTATTTTATGTTATTTATTTTACTTTATATGCCTTGATTTATCAAGCTAAAGTGATAGAATAGAATTAATGTCAAGTTTCAATTCCCAAAATTTTAGATTTTCTATTATTATCCCGGCTTATAATGAAGAAGGGATAATTAAGGGTGTCTTAGAAAAATTAAAAAATTATCTCAAAGAAAAAGAATATCAGACCGAAATCATTGTGGTCAACGACGGTTCAACAGATAAAACTGACAAAATACTTAAAAATATCAAAAATATTAAATTGATTAATCATCCTTACAATAAAGGATACGGCGCTTCTATTAAAACTGGAGTTAAAAATTCTCAATACGATTGGATTCTACTTTATGATGGCGATGGTCAGCATTGTCCAGAATATATTGAAAAATTAATCAAATATAGCAATGATCATGATATGATTATCGGAGCCAGACAAGGTTATCAAGGACCATTACTTCGCCAACCAGGCAAAAAACTGCTTATTTGGACGGCTAATTATTTAGTCCAGAAAAAAATACCTGATTTGAATTCTGGTTTTCGATTGGTTAAAAAAGATTTATTTTCAAAATTTTCTCATATTTTCCCAAATGGATTTTCTCTGACCACAACCATTACCTTAGCTTTTTTAAAAGAAGGGCTTAATATTAAATATGTTCCAATAAAAATAAAAAAGAGAAATGGTAAAAGTACCCTTAAAATAGAAGATGGATTTAAAGCATTAATTACAGTCCTAAGGATGATTATGTTGTTTTCCCCCTTAAGAGTCTTTTTACCGGTTAGTTTATTATTTTTATCAGCCTTCCTTATTTCCGCAATTTATGATGTCTTTTTCCGCCCAATAAATGTCACTGACTTAACTATATTACTTTTTATCTCATCGACACTGATTTTCTTTTTTGGTCTTTTAGCTGATCAGATTTCAGACATTAGAAGAGGAGGAAAATAAATGAAACCAAAAGCTATCCTTACTTTTGATTTTGAGTTTTGGTATAATAGTCAATTTCTGAAAAAATATTTACCTAAAGATAAAAGTTTCTCTGGAGATTATATTGAAGAGTCAATTGAACCAATTCTTAATTTATTGACCCAGTATAATCAAAAAGCGACTTTTTTTGTTTTAGGACAAATAGCTGAAAAAAATCCAGAAATAATTAAAAGAATTTTCCAAGCTGGTCATGAAATTGCTTCTCACGGATATTCTCATAAACTATTAAACGAACTTGAACCAAAAGAATTTGAAGAAGAAATTATTAAAACCAACCAAATAATTGAAAAAATTGTTAATCAAAAACCAATTGGTTTTCGAGCTCCTGCTTTTTCTTTAAATAACCAAACAAAATGGGCTTTAGAAATTCTAAATAAATATAATTTTCAATATGATTCAAGTATTCATCCTCTTTTATTTAAAAAAACTTTTAATAATTCTTTTCTCAAGGAATTATCATGCTCTTTAGGGGGAATTTATTTCAGATTACTACCTCTTAAAATATATGTTTATTTAACTAAATTATTCAGCAAAACAGAAATCCCTATAGTCTATTTTCATCCAAATGAATTATTTGAATCGGCTCCTCAAATTCAATCGGGTCCCTGGTGGAAAACAAAAATTAAATATATTGGAACTAAAAACGCCTTAACTAAATTTGAAAAACTATTAAAAAAATTTAATTTTATTTCTATAAAACAATATCTTGATGAAAATCTTATTAATTAATCCACCTCAACTTAATACCATCTCGAGCTGTATGCCCAAAATCCTTGAACAAGGGCTTGATTTTTTGCCACCTCTAGGGCTTATGTATTTAGCCAGCTATTTAAAAAAAAATAGCTCCCATGAGCCAAAGATTTTAGATTGCCAAGTGGAACAATTAAGCTACAGTCAATTAAAGCAAGAAATTAAAAAAAGAAATCCAGATGCTATTGGCATAACAACTATGACCTTTACTTTAATTGATGTTATTAAAACCGCTCAATTAGCCAAACAGATTAATCCTAAAATTAAAATAATTCTTGGGGGTCCTCATGTTAATATTTACCCAAAAGAAACTATTAACCTTAAAGGAATTGATTTTTTGGTCTTGGGTGAAGGAGAAGAACCTCTTAAAGAATTATTAGACAATCTTAATCAAAAAGAAAATTTAACTAGAATTAAGGGTATCGTTTTTAAAAACAGTAAAGAAATTATTAACACCGGCCAACGAGAGTTAATTAAAGATTTAGATTCCATACCTTTTCCAGCCAGAGACTTACTGCCTTACCAAAAATACTTTTCAGTTATTTCTTCTAAGACTCCAGTCACAACTATGTTTACAAGTCGCGGTTGTCCTTTTAAGTGTCTTTTTTGCGATCGGCCTCATTTAGGAAAGATTTTCCGGGCTCGATCGGCTAAAAATGTAGTTGATGAAATGGAAGAATGTCAAAAGATGGGAATCCAAGAAATATTTATTTATGACGACACTTTCAGCGTTAACCAACAAAGGGTTTTGGATATTTGCTCGGAAATCAAAAAAAGAGGATTAAATATTGCCTGGGATGTCAGAACTAGAGTAGATACTATTAATGAAAAGATTCTTAAGGCGATGGTAAAAGCTAACTGTCAACGAATCCATTATGGAGTAGAAGCAGGCACTCAAAAAATTCTTAATGTTTTAAGAAAAGAAATTACTTTGGAACAGGTAAAAAAGGCCTTTAAAATAACTAAAAAAGCAGGCATTGAGACAGTTGGCTATTTTATGTTCGGTTCACCTACCGAAACAAGAGAGGATATTTTTCAAACAATTAGATTTATGAAAAAACTTAACCCTGATTACGTTCACATAACAATTACCACTCCTTTTCCGGCTACTGATCTTTATAGAATGGCTCTTGAAGAAAAGATTGTAATTTATGATGTCTGGCAAGAATTTGCTAAGAATCCTAAACCAGACTTTGTTCCACCTATTTGGGAAAAAGAACTATCGCGAAAAGAATTATTTTCTTTATTTAAAAAGGCCTATAAGTCTTTCTATTTGCGTCCTAACTATATTCTAAAAAAAATCCTTCAGTTAAAATCCTGGAAAGAATTATTTAAAAAATCTAGAGCAACTTTAAAATTACTAAAAATTTAACCTATAAAAAAAGCATGATTTTTACTCCTCATATTGTAGTTGGTGCTGTAATCGGAAGCAAAATACACAATATCAGCCTAATTGTGTTCTTGGGACTCTTAAGTCATTTTATCTTAGATAAAGTTCCTCACTGGGATTATTCTGTTTCTATCTATATAAAAAGTTTTAGACAAAAAAAATCCCTTAAATCTCTTATTCTACTGGTTTTTAAAGTTGGCCTTGACGGCATCGTTGGTCTTATAATTGTCTTTTTTACTCTAGGTTATTCGCCTTTTATCTTATTGGGAATCTTTATTTCTGTTTTACCCGACTTCGTTCTCGGTTCTATTTTATTTTTAGGGCATGATAATTTTTCCAAAAAGATTTCCGATTTCCATGAGAAATTTCTTCATTTTAAACATAAAAAAGAAAATGAGATTACCTTACTGGGTTTAGCAACTGAAATTTTGACAATCATAATTGCTGTAACAATTGCCTTATGGCTATAAGAACAAAACTTATTTTCTGGCAAGAGCTTAAAAATAAAGCCCGAGCCGCTTTCTGGCTCTCAAAAATATGAAAATTTTATTAATTAATCCGCCTTACACAAACTTTGAAGGAATGAAAGAATCAGGTGGACACATGATGTCTCTGGGTTTAGCTTACTTAGCTAGTTATTTAAGGAAAAATACTAATTGCCAAATATCAATTCTGGATACAGAAGTAAGAGGATTGAATTATCAAGAAATTAAACAAGAAATTAAAAAAGGAGACGCTGATATAATAGGGATTACTTGCTTAACCCCGGTCATGCCCCATGTTTTTAAAATAGCAAAAATAATAAAAGAAGAAATAAATCCTAAATCAGTAATTGTGGCTGGAGGCATCCATCCTACTGCGCTGCCCGAAGAAACAATCAAAAATCCTTTTATAGATTTCGTGGTAGTCGGCGAAGGAGAAATAACACTTTATGAATTAGTAAAAGCAATTGAAGAAAAAGAGTGTAATTTCAAAAAAATAAATGGCTTATATTTTAAACAAAACAATAAAATTATCTCTACGCCTCCACGGGAACTAATTTCTGATATTGATGAAATCCCTTTTCCAGCGCGAGATTTGTTTGATTTAGACCTTTACTATAACGCGCCAACTAAAAAAGTCAGTAGTGAACCAGCCGGACCAATATTAACTAGTCGAGGCTGCGCTTTTAACTGTATTCATTGTATTTCTCGAAAAATTTGGAAAAGAACTCCTCGTTTCAGATCTATTCCAAATATAATGAAAGAATTGGAAGAATGTGTTTATAAATTCGGAATTAAAGAGATTAATATTTATGATGATACTTTTACCTTAAATCAAGATAGAGCGATGAAAATCTGTGATGAAATTATAAAAAGAAAATTAGATATTTTTTGGGTCTCGTTCTCACGAGTTAATACTATCTCTGAAAAATTAGCAAAAAAAATGTACGAAGCTGGCTGCAGAAAAATATCATTTGGACTTGAGTCTGGTTCTCAAAAAATATTGGATTTAATGAGAAAACAGGCTACGATAGAAATGGGAAAAAAGGCGGTAAAAACGATAACTAAACAAGGCATATTAGCCCATGCTAGTTTTATGTTCGGGAATCTTGGAGAAACAGAAAAAACCATAAAAGAAACTATAAAATTCGCTAAAAGCCTTCCTCTGGATAATGCTACCTTTTTTATAACCTCTCCTGTTCCTGGAACCGACCTCTATGAAATTGCCAAAAAAGAGGGGTTTATTAACGAAAATACAAAATGGGAAGAATTTGCTCCCCTGACAAATACTCCTCCTATCCTTGTACAAAGAAATATATCAAAAGAAAGATTAGTTTATTGGCAAAAAAAAGCCTTTAGAGAATTTTATTTAAGGCCAAAATATTTTTTTCATAAGATAAAACAACTTAATTCCTTAGATGCTTTTAAAACAATTTTGGAAGGCTTGCGAGTTTTTTATCGAATACTTGTTAAAAAAAATAACACTAGATTATGATTAAAAAAATCTCGCGTTTAATCGGCATCGTAATTATTATTCTAATTCTAAGAAAATTAGATTTTTCTGAAATAAAGGAAATTATCTTAGGGACAAATAAATATTATTTAGTTCTTGGTCTCTCTTTGACTCTGGTCGGCGCTTTTATTAAATCTGTACGCTGGAATTATCTAAAACGTATCCAAAATATAAATTACTCGATTAAAGATTCTTTTATTATGTACTGCACTGGTATTCTACTTGGTATTATTACACCAGGACGCTTGGGTGAACTGGCCAAGATATTTTATATAAAAAAAGATGGCTACTCTTATGGAAAATCAGCTTTAAGTATTATTTTTGACAGAATTTTTGATATTGTTTTTTTGGTTATTTTTTCTGTTTTGGGCATGCTCTTTTTTATCAATTTTTTTGAAAAAGGGATTATTCTTGTTGTTATTTCTATCCCGCTTATTCTTATTATCCTTTACTTTATAATTCAAAACAACTTAATCAAAAATGCTTTTTCAAAAATTTTCAGATTTTTAATCCCAATTAAATACCAAAAATCCTGGCAGATTAACGCGCAGGATTTTATTAATGATTGGAAAAAATTTAAAAAACAAAACTATATTTCCATCATTACTATCACTTCATTGGCTTGGCTAATCTATTATTGTCAAATGTTTATTCTATCTAAAAGCCTAAACATCAACATTCCATTCTTTTATCTGGCTGTTAGTGTAACTATTGCCGGTATTGTTTCAATGATTCCAATTTCATATTCCGGAATCGGCACTCGCGACCTAATCCTAATCAGCTTCTTTTCTGTTGTTTTCATTTCTCAAGAAATGGCTGTCGCTTTTTCTTCTCTTATCCTTTTAACCCATTTAATTATGGTTATTGTTGGTTTTTTTTGCTGGCTTAAAAAACCTATTTCTTTTGACAAAAATAAATAATGTGAGGATAAGGAAAAATTATAGCTGGCAAATCATATACTTGGATATTGGTCCAGCCAGTTTGCTTAAGAACATTCTCTATTGCCTCTGGATGATAATAAACAGGATTTGACTTACGAAAACCAAAGACCCGACTAAGGCCTTTTTTTGTTGAAAAAACGGAAATAATTTTATTAATCAGCCAAGGAGTGCTTATAGAAAACAAATATCTAAAAAAACGAGCCCGGTTCATTGTTTTGATAACTAAAACTCCATCTAAGCTGGTTTTCTGATGGCATTTTTTAAAAACCTCTATTAATTCTTCTTTGGAAAACAAATAAATAACATCGTTCAGCAAAACCGCTTTAAAATTTTCCTCTTTTAAATTATTTATTTCTCCTTGATAAAATTCTAAATTTTCAGGTTGCTCAAAAACATTATTGGCTAATTCAATTCTATTGACAGATGGGTCCAGACCAATAATTTGCAGCTTAGGAAATCTCTGAGCAAAGAAATAAGAAAAAACACCAAAACCGCAACCTAAATCCAAAAGCCGACCTTGAGTCGGAATTAATTTTATCAACCGATCCAAAGGCGTTATTTTAAACCTCATCCAAATAATAAATCTATTAATCCAGTTTAAAACCCGATAATTATTTCTTATTTTTCGATATTCGTTTAAAAATTTCATGATGTTCAAAATTACTTGCTTTAATGTTAATATTATGTAATAAGTTCGTATATCAATACTAAACAAAATGATTAATAAAATCAAACAAAAGATATACAAATTACTTAGAATTAGTGAAAAATACACCAAAACAGATATGGTGTATTTAGCTAAGGGTAGTTTTTGGTTAACAGCTGAACAAATAATTTTGTCTATCTGCTCTTTTTTACTGGCAATTGCATTTGCTAATTTACTACCCAGAGAAACTTATGGTGTTTATAAGTATATTCTTTCTATAGCTAGTTTATTAACTATTCCAACATTGACTGGAATAAATACTGCCATAATTCAAGCAGTGGCTCGAGGATATGAAGGATCTTTTATAAAAGGATTAAAAACAAAAATTCACTGGGGATTATTGGGCGGATTGGCTAGCTTAATTTTAGCTGTTTATTATTATTTTAATAATAATACCACTTTAGTTTTTGCTTTTTTAATAATTGGTATTTTTGTACCTTTTATGGACTCTCTACTTATTTATAATGCATTGCTAATTGGTAAAAAGAAATTTAAAATTTGCACAAAATATAACATTATTATTCGAACATTGTCGTTTGTAATAATGATTTTTGTTCTTTTTCTAACCGATAATATCTTTCTTATTATTTTTACCTATTTCTTATCTAATACTTTACTTCGTTCATTATTTCTTTTTATAACTATAAAAAAATTCAAACCAAATAAGAAAAAAGATCCTGAAACTATTTCTTATGGCAAACATTTAAGCTTAATCAATGTAATTTCAGTAATTGCTGATAATCTTGATAAAATCCTAATCTTTCATTATTTAGGTGCTATTGAACTGGCTATTTATACCTTTGCTACAGTTCCTCCTATCCAAATTAGAAAATTGTGTAAAAATATTACTACTCTTGCTTTTCCAAAATTAGCCCAACGCAAAATTTCAGAAATAAAAAAAACATTACCAAGAAAAATGTTAAAATTTTTAATAATAATAATACCCATAGTAATTATTTATATATTAATAGCTCCCTATCTTTATAAATTCATTTTTCCCCAATACACCAATGCTATTTTTTATTCACAAATATTTGTCCTGATTTTGTTACTATATCCAAAAGGACTAATGGCTACAATATTTGTCACTCATTCATATAAAAAAGAAACCTACTTCATTAACATCACTATGTCTATTATAAAAATTGCGCTATTGCTAATTTTATTACCTTTTTACGGTATTTTGGGAGCTATTTTGGCTATAATAGGAACAGAATTTATTAGTTTAATTTTATTAATCTTTTTATTTAGAAAATTGTAAATTGTTTTTCACTTAAAGTTAAAGAAACCTTTCATACCAATTAAGAGTTTGTTCCACTTGTCGCTTAAGAGAAAAATTATTTTTTACTCTCTGATAACCAGCTTCTCCAAATTGCTTAGCTTTTTGGGGATTTTTTAATAAATCAATAATTTTTTCAGCCATTGTTTGAATATCTAATGGATTTACTATGTAACCAGTTTTATTATCAAGAATAATTTCTGAGGTTCCACCAAAACAAGTTCCAACTACTGGTTTTTGACAAACCATAGCTTCTAAATTCATCATATTAAAAGTATCTAAACAAAGAGACGGAGTTGCTACAATATTAGAACAGAAATAAGCAGATTTTAGTTCATTATTTTTTATCCACCCGGTTAAAATTAAATCAATACCTTTCTCTTTTGCCAATTCTTTCATTATTTGTGCATAGCCATCTTTTTCTCCCAAAACTAATAGAATTATATTTGGTACTTCTTTAGAAACTAATTCCATTGCTTCTATTATTTTATTCCCACCTTTCAAAAAATTTAATCTACCACCAAATAAAACTATTTTTTTATTTTTTAAATTATACTTATCTTGAAATTCTTTTATCATTTTTTCTTCTATCTGCCAATTTTTAACATCTATTCCATTATGAATTACTTCTACATTCTTTATATTATTTTGATTTAAAGCATCTTTTAATATCCTACTAACAGCAAAAATTTTATCAACATATTTAAGATAATGGCGGATAATTATGTTGCGAAAAGGATTATATCTTTTTTTAAATCTTTTGATTTGCGGCCAGGGGGTGATTTTATGATTAAAAGTTTTAGGAATTAATAAATCATTAAAATTAATGAATTCAAATAATTTACCGTAATGAAAAAGCATAACATCATGAGTAGTTAAAAAAACAGCCTTGCTGCATTGTTTAGCGATTTTTAAACAAGCATAAGATAAATAATAATGGATATTGTGAAAATGAACAATATCTGGCTGAATCTGTTTAATAATTTTTTCTACCTTATTAATTGTTTGATAATTATAAAGGCTTAAATAACTTCTCCATCGTTCATGATAATTTGCATATATTTTAAAAATTTTCAGGCCTTTGTAATTTGTGCTATCTATATCATCTTTGTTTTGAACGGTTGTAATTATGTAAACCTGATGTCCTAGTTTTTGTATACAACTTGCTAAATTAAAAACAACCATTCCAGCTCCACCTTGATTCTCTGGTGGAAATTTATCCTGCAAAAATAAAATTTTCATGTCTTACCAATTAATCTTTTAATATAAGAAAATATTCTGCTTGGCTTAATAAAAAATAATTTTAATGATTTAAAAAATTTATAGGGGTTTGTTAATCTTCTGAATAAATCTAATCCAACTATCCGGTTTTTAAGCTGCTGATCAAAATTTTTTAAATCATGGGGGTCGAATTTTTTTGTTTTAATCATTCCCTCGCCACGCGCCTGAGTTGCTCTCGCTAAATTTTCAGGTGTAATTTCTTTCATTAAACATTTGTTCTTAATAACAATATCATATAATTTAGTGCCAACTAACGGCGTAGCAAATAATAGATTGGGTCCAACATTAAATTTTCGATAAAGCATAAAAGCAAAATCAATCGTTTTTTGCATTTTAACTTTAGTTTCTCCGGGAAAACCAATAATAAAATATGACCTTAATCTAATTTTCAATTTTTTGCACCATCGGGCTACTTGAATGATGTTTTCTAATCTTAGACTTTTCTTTATTATATTATCTAAGGTCTCTTGGTCGCCAGATTCAGCCGCCACAATCAATTCTTGACAACCTGATTTTTTCATTTTAATTAATAAGCTCCAACTTAAAGTGTCAGCTCGAACACCATTTGGCGTATCCCAGCCGATATTAATCTTTTTATTTAAAATTCGATCAATAATATTTTCACATCTTTGAGAATTAAAAGTAAAATTATCGTCTTCAAAAGAAATATGTTTAACATTATACTTATCGATAACATGTTCTATGTGAGAGACAATGTAATCAGCTGAATGAGCTCGCCAAAGTCTACCTATATGAAGATGGATAGAGCAAAAAATACAGTTATATGGACATCCACGACTAGTTATCATTGAAATTGAATTTTTATTTCTATTAGGTCGAGATGACAATCCTTTTTCTAAAAAATGAAAATATCTTTCAATATCAATTAAATGATAAGCCGGCAAAGGTAAACTATCCAAATCCTTGATTAATTCCGATTTATTGCTTTTAATTTCAATATTATTTTGAGAATCTTTTGAACGAAAAATTAATCCCTTAATATTATGGTATGGCTTTTTATTATCCAAAGCATTTACTAATTCAAGCATTGCCATTTCACCTTCTCCAGCTATAGCTACATCAACATCTTTATTTTCTTCTAAAAATTGCTTGCCTAAAACAGAAAAATGAGGACCGCCAATCACAGTAAAAATATTAGAATTAACTTCTTTAATTAAAAGGGCAACTTTAATTGCGCTTTCAATCTGAGTAGTGAATGGATTAGTAATACCAACTATATCCGGTTTTTCTTTATCAATAATACTTTTTAAGTAATAATCAGGCACACCGTGATAAGTATATTCTGGATACTCAATAATTTCAGTGGCTTTAGAAATAAGGCTGTCAAATATTTTTACAGGAACGGAATTTTTTTCCAGAACCGCCGCCACATACATTAATCCCAAGGGGAGTCCCAATCTAACTCCTTTAGCGCCGCGCAGATGTATTTTCGAAGGATTAATTAATAAAACTTTCATATTTTCTCTAAAACTTCGCTATTAGTTAATCCAGGAACATTCTCATATTTTCTAATATATTTAAATATTTTTTCTAAATCTTGCCACATTCCATATTTTTCTATTTCCCAAGAATGTCCCCAAAGATGATAAATTCCACCATTTCTTAAAATATTATCAAAAAGATTCTTAGCTAAATTAGACCAACTAATAAAAGAATTAATTGGTAATCCTAATTTTAAAATCTCAAAGAATTTTCTTTGTAATGGCTGAAATAAAAATCTTGTTAAATGATAGTGATTCTTATCTCTTTTTCTAAAAGGAAAAGGATAGATATGTAGCATGGTTCCCATCTCAAAAAAATCATCTGGTTTTTCAAAGCTGAATTCTTTTACCGTCCTGGCTCCTAAAAAACCGCTTTTCATAACAATTTCTTTCACTTTTTGATTATATCCTCCCATTGGATAACAAAACATTTTTATTTGTTTTCCTAAAATTTCCTCCAAGTATCTTTTAGAATCAGATATTTCTTGCTTTGCTTTTCTTAAATCAATCTTTGTTAAATCAATATGATTTAAGGTATGAGCCCCAATCTCATGATTTTTAGATATTTCTTTTATTTCTTTTTCACCTAAAGAAGTAAATTCACTTTTTTTAGGAATATAAAAAGTACCTTTAAGATTATACTTGTCTAGAAGTTTTGCTATCTTTAAATCCGATTTATTACCATCATCCCAACTAGTAGTAATAACTATTTTTTTCATTTTTGAGCAATAATACACCAACCTAAGGTAAATTTTTTATTAGCCTTACTTTTATCCATTCTATCTAAAAAAAACATAATTTTACTATAAGTCATGAAAAAGGGATTAAATATTTTAGTCCATTTATGAGAATAAAGGTTAAGCCTTTCAATTAAATAACGAATATTATTTTGAGCTTTAACTGAAAAAAAACCACCTCTTTGATTAATAACTATAATTTTAAATCCTGCATTTTTAAAAAGATGTCTAAGTCCAAATTTAGTAAATCTCCAATAATCTTTAGGTTCATCATGCATTTCGTCTATTAAGGATTCTGTTAATAAAACGATTCCATCTGTTTTTAAAACTCTATAAAATTCTTCGACCGCTTTATGTATATTTTTAACATCACCTAAAACTTGAGTACAGACAATAGAATTAAATCTACTATCTTCAAAAGGAATTCTTTCTGCTCTACCGACTACATCTATATTATTATTCTTCTTAATATCCATTTTAATATATTCCTTACAATCAAAAAGGGATTCATAACGACTAAAATCGCCGGCCCCCACATCTAAAACTCTGCCTTTAATATAATGGCTTTGTTTTTTAATTTGTTGTTTAAGTAAAATCCTAGACGGTTGATAAATATACATATATTTCTAAATTTAAAATTTAATTATTACCAATTAATATTTTAATATAAGAAAATATTCTACTTGGCTTAAATATTTTAAAAAAATTAGAAAAACTTAAATATTTTCTAGAATCATAACATTTCCTACAAGAAGGAAATAAACTATAATCTAATTTTAAGAATTTTTTTCTAATTTTTTTAATTTCTCTACCATTCCATAAATCAAATGGAGTATAATTTTCATCAATATAACCAATATTTAAATCCTTGCTTAACATAGCTTGATGGCATATTTTAACTTCTCCGTCCCAATCAACGGACATTCTTCTAAAAGGGATTGAGCAAGGAACTCTCATATAAATTTCTTTCATTGACCATTTTAAATCTAAACAACCAGCCCAATTTCTTTTCTTCTTAGGTATTTTAAGCTCAAAATTCAGATTACGATATTGATCATAAAATTCTTTTTTATAAGCGTCCGTTTCTTCGCTGAAATCTTCCATTGGTCTTAATCTAATTTTCCCTTTAAAATTATTGTCTTTAGCCATAGATAAAAACATATGAATATTCTTTAAAACTAAATTATATTTATCCTGACCCATTATTTTACTATATCTATCCTTATTTAATGTATAAAGAGAAATTTCCATCAAGTTTATTTTGGAATTTAAAATAGCTTTAGTAATTTCCTCTGAAAGACTAATAAAATTACTCGCCATACTCATTTTTACATTATGATTAGAGGCATATTCTAAAAAATCAACGAATTTCGGATGCAAAAGAGATTCATCAAATAATTCTAATCCTACAACTGTTTTTGAATAAAATTTCTTTTCTACACAATCTATTATAGATTGAAAAAAAGATTCTGACATAAATCCTCTTTTTTTATTTATTTTATCATTCACACAGAAAGAACAATTTGAATTACAAAAATTAGTCAAGCCTAAATCAATCCTCACTGGATATTCCAATGCCTTATATGCTTTTGTTATTTCAAAAAAAACAGAAATTTTATATAGAATATTTGGTAATTTCATTTTTAAATTTTTTATTAAATCTTAAAATCATATAATATTTTTTTGACCGCAATATAAACATCATTAACGCTAATTTCTTCAAGACAAAGTCTATGTCCTTTTTTGCAAAATCGAGCAGGAGGAAGGACAAAAGAACAAGGGAGACAATCCATTTTTTTCTGAACTATTTCACACTTATCTCCTAAGGGAGGCTGTTCATATATGTCTATCGGGCCAGCAATATCCACTATTGGTATATCCATTGCGTTAGCAATATACACAGAACCTGTATCGACACTAATAAACAAACTTAAATGCTTAAATAAGGCTGGTATTTCAGATAAAGAAAATTTCCTGCTTGAATTAATACTTTTATTTTTCATCATAGATTGCGTCTTAATAATTTCATCATACTCTGCATCTGACCCAATAAAAATGATTTTAGCTTTATAATCTTCTATCAATTTATCAGCTAATTGCGCAAATTTTTCCGAAGACCATTCTTTAAATTTATTTCCAGCTGTAACACTTATCCCTACTAAAAATTCTTTTTGTTTTAGATTATGTTTTTCTAAAAACTGAACAGCTTTTTTTTCTTCAGCTAACTCAATAAAAATTTCCTTTTTTTCGTTAACTTGATTAATCTTAATAAATTTTAACAATTTCAAATAATGTTTTAAAGCTAAAGTGTGTCTTTGGTATTCTAAATAATAACTATTAAAAATACTTGAAATTTTTGTCCCTCGAGTGGCATATTTCGAAATTGTGGCAACTCTATTAGAAATTCCCGCCCAAAAAGGAATTATATTATTCAAAATTCCAGGCAACAGACTAAAACTCCAATTAAAATGTTTCTTTTTTATTTCTTTAATTAATTTAAAGATCCCTTTAATACCAAGATATTTTTTTCTATCTAAAAGAATAATTTCATCTACATATGGATTGTTAACCAAAATATCTTTAGTTAATGGAATAACCAGAACACTTAAAAAACTTTTCGGATAATGTTTTTTTATTTCTCTAAAGACAGGCGTACTACAAACTAGATCGCCTATTTTAGCTGTTTGAATAACTAAAAATTTTAACGGCTTTTTTATTTTATTTTTTCTGTATTTACGAGTAAAAATAAACAAATACAAAAATGGAGCAGATAGAAAACTTAATAATAAAAATAAAACATTTTCTCTATATTGTTTATTAAATCTAATCATTATCTGTTAAAGAATGTTTTTTTATTTCACTTTATATATTGCTATGCCATCTTTTTGATAAGCTTGCTCTAAAAAAGAATAATCGTCAAGTTGCCAATTCGGCTGATTGTATATATCCCAAATAACATATTCTATATTGTATTCCCTTAATATAGAATCAAATGAATCATTTAAAAACTCTATATATCTCTCAACTAAATAACTAATTTTCTCATCCGGAATTTTACTATAGGCACCCAACTGTTTCCGATATTGTTCACTATAGAGATAATGAGAAATATCTTTTCTATCTTTTAAAAATCTTTCCATTGCTTGTTCTTTGTCTAATCCACTTAATCTATAATTCAAAAATAATCCTTTTTGAATTATTTCACTAGAAACAAGGTAATGACCAACAATATGAAAATTCCAAACATTAAGAGATGTATAACCAGAAATTAAATTTGCAATTTCTAGATTAGTAAAAACCATTTCATCTTTGATAGCATAACTATTTAACCAATCAAACGCCGGACCATAACGCTGTCGTTCAAGAGAATTTTTTGAATGAGAATTATAGTTACTTAATTGAACCATAAAACCATTTAATAAACTAATACTTACAATCAGTAAGACTAAGCCGTAATAAAATTTTCTATATATTGATTTGTTCGTTATTGGAATTAATTTTTCAAAAATAATAATTATTAAAAAAATAATTAATAATGGTTTATGATAATACCAATGATAATGATCAGGGATTATCACAAGACCAGTAATGATCTGTTGATTAAGAACTATCAATGGCGTTAAAATAAGAGCTAAGGAAAAATAATATCTTTCCTTACATTTTTTGGAAAAGAACAAAAAAATTAACAGAAACAAAACGACAATAATCCCTATTTGAGGACTATGACTTTTTATCATTCCAAACCGCAAAGAAGCTTCAGAATACAAAGGATGATGAAAGGCATAAAATAAATTTACAAAATAAGGTATAGCAATCAGAGAACTACTAATTCCTATCAAAATAATATTCCTGATATCTATCCATCTTTTTTGCCAAAGAAAGATAAGGGATAATAATCCAAGAAAAGCATAAAGAAATGTCCAAGTATAAGGATATGTATAAAAAGAAAGGCCAAGAATTAAAGAGCTAATCAATCCATACAACCATTTCTTTTTTTGTAAAAAAATCCAAAAAAATAATAAAAAAGAAAAAAAGAAAAGCAAATGAATTTGAGGACAAATTGGTCGCGCATAAAGTAAGGCGCTATTTTGCAGGGTTTGATCAAATAACAGATTATAAATAAAATTATAAACAGATTGAAGATTATCTGTTAATAAGATCAAACTTGAGCTAATTAATCCAATTATTCTTCTCTTGGTCAATCTGTAAACCAAGGCATAAATAAATAAAAAAACTAATATCGGAAATAAAAATCTACCTAATAAGATAGTGTTTTTGGTGTCTAAAAAGAAAAAATTACCCAAATTGGCGAGAATAATCTCTGATAGTGGTGGTTGAAGATAAGGAGCATCCTTACCTTCAGCCAAATAAACGCTTCCTAATGAAAAATATCCATCCCGTACTTCTTGAATTCTATTCCAATAGAATGATTCAGCATCCGTAAATTCTAAGTCAATCCCTTGGTAAATATCTTTATAATCATAACGAAAATAGGCTTGCGGAAAAGCCATTATCACTCCAACTAAAATAGCTAAAAAAATAGCCCATTTATGATTGACTAAAATTTTTAAAAATCCTTTCATATTTAAGCTAATGAACTAAAACAATTTTCAGTTACCAAGCTATTTTTTTGTTAAAACAAGAACTGCATAATCAGAAATGCCGCTTCTTATTTTATACGATTTCTTTAAAAACAGGTTTTTTCCAAGTAATTCTAGGGAATGATCCACCTTTCGGATATTCTCGCCTAAATCAAGTTTCTGGGCCACTTTACCAATAATATTAAAACGTGATTGGGTAGGGATATACGCTATAACAAGTATTTGGCCATTTTCCCTTAGAACTCTTTTAGCTTCTGAAATAACCTTAAGAAATGCTTTGTCATCAAGGTGGTGCAATAAACTAATGACCAAGATATTATCAAAAAAATTGTCTTTAAATTTTATATCTCTCGCATCCATAACATAAAACTCTCCTTCGCGCTTTTTTCTAGCATATTCTATAAACTTAGGGTCAATATCTATTCCAGTATAATCCTTAAATAAAACTGAAAAAGTGCCTCCACCACAACCAATATCTAAAGTCTTTTTGTTGCCATCTAATTCTTTCCGGACAGCCTTTTTTGTCTCAACGAAACCTAGTTCTACGATAGACCTTAAAAAATTAGAAACTCCTGGATAGGAAAAGATATAATCAATAATAAATTGTATTCTGCTTCTAGGCATTTTTTTTTATTTTGTTATTTTATAAAACTTATAATTTTCTCAGCCCGGTTTATCCAGCTATATTGCTGAATATTTTTAAAGGCTTGTAATGAAATTTTAACAGAAAGATTAGGGTTTTTCAATGCCTGTTTAATCCCTTGAGCCAAGTTATGAGAATCATCTGATTCTACTAAAATCGCGTTATTCTCATCTAAAATCTCTTTAATAGAAGGCAAATCAGAAGCAATAATCGGTCTTTTACTAGCCATGTATTCAAACATTTTCATAGGAGAAGTCCAGCCTTTTGAAATCTCTGTCTTTCCTGAATTGGGCAAAACTAAAACATCAGCCGCTTTCAAATAATACGGAATTTCAAAATATGGCTTATATCCTAAAATTAAAATATTATCTATGTCCTTATTCTTTTCTTTAAACCTTTTTTCGTCTTTTTCGGTCCCGCCAACAAAAATAATTACAGTGTCTTTATCTAAAAATTTAGATGCCTCAGCTAAAACCTGCGCCCCTTTCCATTTATACAAATGACCTGTATATAGCGCTATTTTCTTGTCTTGAGGCAAATTTAATTTTTTCCTTGCATCTTCTCTTGAAATATCTATATCAAATTTTTCTATATCAACTCCGTCCGGAGCAACTAAAATTTTATTCTTATCTATACCTTTTTTAATTAAAGATTCTTTTAATCCCTTGGTAATAACTATAATATTTTTTGCTTTTTTAAAAACTCGTTTAGGCAAGATAAAATTCTTTGGAAAAGTATGAATTTCGCAAACAAGATTTTTTTTAGAAAAACTAAGGAGATATAAAGAAAAATAATCGCGGGAATAAATAATATCTGTTTTTTTAAAAAGTAGATAGAAAAACGCTGAAATAAAAAAAGTTAAACTTTGTATCCAAAAACAGATCTTTGGAATATTTAAAAATATTAAATCCAAAGAAAATATTTTTTTAATTTTAAAATTTCTTTTTACTCCATAAAAATCAAAAGCGTCTTCTTTTATCCTATTAAATCGCCAAGGTAAAACTAATTCTAACTTTAATCCGACATTTGCAAAAGCCTCGCACATTTTCATTATTTGAATACCGTGTGCTTTTTCTGTTGGCAAACGAACATTGGCAAGATAGATTATTTTCATTATTCTATATCAACTACTTTTCCGCCACGACAATAAAGGATAGAGAAAATAAAGTTGGCATTAATTTTGAAAAGCATAAACCCAATCCTTTTTTTAAGATATTATCTTTGGAAAAATAAGGATGATAATATATTTTTATATTTCTAAAGCCGCTTCTCTTGACAATATTTAGCAAGGCGTTTCTTGTCACCCAATAGCAATGATGTCTTTTGGGCTTATTATTCAGCGGAACTCCCCCAAATAAAACCTGCAATCTGGCTGTTAATGAAACGAAATTGGGAGTTACAATAATAACTTTGTTTTTCGTTATTCTATGCGCTTCTTTGACAACAATTTCTGGACAGTATAAATGCTCAAAAACATCGGTCATTAATACAATTTCAAAACTATCATCTTTATATGGTAAATCACCATCGCTAAAGTCAAACACAGTTCCCTTAATTCCTTTTGCGATAGTTTTTTTAATGGCTGTTTCTGATACATCAATGCCTTCGCCAAAAATATTCCTATCTCTCAAAATCTTCAACAAAAAACCGTCGCCGCATCCCAAATCAAGAACAAACCCCTTATCTATAAATCTTAAAGCCCATAAATGTCTTGGCATTAGTTCTTTCTGATCAGTATTATCCCAATATTTATTTTCAATCTTTTTTAAACTCATATAAACGATTTTTCCTCATTTTTTGCGTTAGCCAATAAATTTTAATGAATAAAACATACTCTATTGGCCAGCTAAAAAATCTCAGTTTCCATCTCAATTTTTCTAATAAATAAAAAGGTATAATAAGGGGGGATAAATAAATCGGATATCTTTTAATATAATCTGTCATTTTCTTACGACTGGTAGCCACAATTGAACAAACTCTCTGTAACCTAATTTCATTAGGAGATTTAATCCAAGGAAAAGCTTCTAAATTACTTGAACTGCTATCCAATGATTTAGCTACCACCCTTGGCCAATCTTCTAATTTATCAGGAAATTTATAGCCCATCCCTTCGCATTGCCGAGCTAATTCATCTCCTGGATAAGGCCGATAGGACTGAGGACTAATAATCTCAATACATGGACCAATGGCTAAGAGTTTGTCAATTAACTCTAATGTTTCAATTCTTTCCGCTTTAGTCTCTGTTGGCAAAGCGCACATAAACGAATAATCAGCTCTAATATCATACCTTTGACAAAGTTTGGCTGATTTAATAATCTGTTCAACGGTAATATCTTTCTTTAAAAAATCTAAAACTCTTTGAGAACCAGATTCAGCGCCAAATAACAATTTATAACAACCGCCTTGTTTTAATTTTTCCAAAAACTGCTCATTAATATAATTGTCTCTAAAAAAATCAACTCGGCAACTTGTTAGCCATCTAAAATTCAGATTTTTCCGTTTTATGCCATCTAAAATTTCCAAAACCCTCTCTTTGCTAACAAAAAAATTATCTTCCTGAAATTTAACTTTTTCATAGCCGAGCTTGTTAACAACATAATCTAATCCCTCCAAAATCTTATCAGGATTTTGAAATCGCCATTTGCGATTATCTAAGGCGGTGTTAACGCAAAAAGCGCAGCGATAAGGACAACCACGACTGGTATTTAAAATAATTGAATCAAACTTCAGTATTTTTGGAGAAAGTAAATTGTAATCCAAAATTGGCAAGTCATTGAGGTCAATCAGCTCTTTTTCTTGATTTCTAAAAATTTTATTATTTTTCTCATAGAACAAACCAGGAATGTTTTTCAAATCACCCTCGCCTTTAAAAAACTTTAACAATTTAGGGAAGGGAAGCTCTCCTTCGCCTTTAATCAAGAAATCAGCCCAAGAACTCTCGGCTACTTGTTTAGGAAAAAGCGTCGGGTGGATGCCACCCCAAACTATTGGAATATTTTTATCATAACTCCTGACTACTTTACTAATTTCTAAAGCGCTAGAGACCTGTGGCGTCATCACCGACAGACCAACACATAGAACCTCCTCGTCTAACTCTTTCTTTAGTGTATCAAAGGGATTATCCTCTACCAGAAAATCAATCAATTTTACTTGATATCCTTGTTTTTTTAATAAAGTTCCAATGGTTAAAATACTAAGCGGGTAACTCTTGGCATCAAAATCAACTTTATGAAATTTAGGATAAATTAATAATACTTTGTTTTTCATAAAATTTAAATGTCTTTCTTAGCTATAATGACTAAACCCGTTATGTATTTAGAGGTAATTTTAGACAATAGATAATAAAGAATATTTATAATCTTCTTTTTAAAGCTCTCTTTGTAATTAGCGCCTAAAGAATACAAAAAGGCGATTTGCTCAACCTTCCAACCATTCTTTTCCAGTAATTGCTTTAATGTTTTTCGGTTAAAATAACAAGTATGGTCTTTATTAACCGTCGGTTCTGATTTGCTGATTTTCTCTGTAATACTAAAAAGATTAAAGCAATTAAGAGTAGTGATAATAAGTTGGCCATTTTTCTTTAAATTCCGGCCAGCTGACTTTAAAAACAATCCTGGATTAGATAAATGTTCAATCAAATCCCCAGAAAAAATAACATCAAATTTCAAATCAAAATTGAAATCTTCAGCATTGGCTTTTTGATAATTTTCTCTATTGCTTAATCTTTTTATATCAAAATCTAAGTCAAGGCCATAAACATTTTTTGAGAGATTCATAAGCAAATTATGAACCCAGTTTTTATCATTGATAGTGACTCCCTGTCCCCAGAACCCAACATCCAAAACCACGTCATCAGGGTTAATTAACTCCTCTATCAGTTCTTTTTTATTTTTATAAATTTTATACTTAGTTTTTTTCATATTGACTAATAATTCTATTTACCAAATTATCCAAATCGTGATTTTTAACCACCTTATCTCTTAATTGTTGAACAATAGCCTGTTTTTTCTCTAATGGCAGGTTCATTAGATTAATAATCTTTTGAGCCAGGTCTTGAGGATTTTTTTTCTGAAAAATAAATCTTTGGTCATCAAGAAGATCAATAAAGGCCTCATTACAAGTCAAAACCAATCTTTCACAAGCCATGGACTCTAAAACCGCCTTATCCATACTGCCGGTATGGCTTGAATTAATAAATAAATCACAATCTTGATAATATGATAAAATCTTATGATGGGCTATTGGTCCCAAAAACCCTACATAGTTCTTTAGGCCCCTATCTTCAGCCATGTCTTTTAAGTCATTAAAATATTCCCTATCTCTTTTTAACGCCGGTCCGCCCACAATTTGGACTCTTAAATCTCTAATTCCATTTTTAACTAAAATCCCTACTGCCTGAATCAATGTCTGATAATCTTTGGCTGGCGAAATCCGACCAATTGATAATATTTTAAAATAACTCCGCTCATTGCTCACTCTTAGCTGTTTATTAAAGTAATCCACATCAATTCCTTGTCCGATCACTTCAATCTTTTTTCTGTATTTTAGCCGACAACCCTTATCTGAAGAAGTTAAAATCTTATCAGCTAACCAGTTAACTAAATGCAATTTCCAACCAACATATCCATGAGCATACCAAGTAACTAGTTTTTTACCAAATAATTTTGCCCAAGGCGCAGCTAAAATAGTGTATTCAGGATTTTGATGACAAAAAACTCCATTAACTTTCGGCAAAACCCTGAACAACTTGAACGGCAAAACAAAAATCTTAAGGAGCTTGTTATTAGGCAAGGAAATTATCTCAATGTTTTCTGGCAAATCTCCCCGAGCGCTTTTCTGCCAAGTAATCACATAAAGCTTTTCTAATTTCTGCCCAATTTTTTTTACCCAGTTATAAGTAAAGCCGGCTGGCGAAGAATCTTTTTCGTCTACTTTTCTAGTTATCATTAATAATTTCATGTCAAATCTTTCCAAAACTTAATTATTTTCCCGATGATTTTTTCTTGATTAAATTTCTCTCTAACCATTTCTTTCCCCGCCTGCCCCATTTCTTTGGCTTTATCCGGATTATTAAGCAAATACAAAATCTTTCTGGCTAAGGCCTGGCTATCGCCTATTGGAACTAAAAATCCATTTACTCCATTTTTAATAACTTCTTTTGAGCCAGTAGTAGTCGTAGCCACCACTGGCAAACCACAGGCCATTGCTTCAATTAAAACCTTGCCAAAGCTTTCGGAACAAGAAGAAGAAACATAAATATCTGAGGCGTTATAATAATTAATTAAATCTTCCTGTTTAATTTTATCTAGAGAATTTAAAATTAAATTTTCATCTGCCTTTATTTTCCCCCGTAAATAAGATTTACTTCCAATTTGCCAAAAGGCTAATTTTTTATAATCTTGATATACTAATTCAATTGCTTTATATAGTGTTTTATAATCTTTTGATGGATCTTTACGTCCTACATTAATAATTGTTTTATGATTCTTATTTTTTAATCTTAATCCATCTACTTTCCCATTATCATATTTTTCAAATTTCTCTATATTAACTGGCGTAGAAATAACTCTAATTTTATCCTTAGATATGCCAGATTTAATTAATTTATTTTTAATTCCAGAACTAACAACACGAATTCCATCAGCCCTGGCAACTATAAGCTTACTTATCAAGAAAAAAAACCAATTAAACCACCATCGTCCTTTTTCAAAAAGCCAATATTTATTATTCCAGAAATCTCCGTGAAAATGGATTAATAAAGGAACTTTGAATCTTTTTTTGATTAACCATCCAGCCAAGCCAGTTAAAAAAGGATCCTGACAAACGATTAAATCAAACTTATCCGGCCAATAGATATTCTTGGCTATTTCATAAGTATCAAAAATATAATTTAATTTAGTTGAGGAATTGGTTGGATAAACGGTTAATTGAGAACTAATTTTTCTTTTCTTGAGCCATTTTTTAGACATAATAATAATATCTAAACTACCTATTTTTTCGGCATACTTCTGATGACGCTCCAAAACATCGCCGCTGTAATCCGCGCCTAACAAAGTTTTATCAATGCTAATCATTAAAACTCTCATGTTTTTGTTACTGCCCGCCGAGCTATTTTGAATTCTATAGGCCATTTAAAAAACTTTAATTTCCATCTTATCTGACATAATAGAATAAAAATCAACTTAAGTATTTTATTGGATTTAACTGTTGAACCAAGAGCGCTTTTAATGGTATGAGCGCCAAATCTGACATAGGCCTCTAATGATTCAACCAAATCGGCGTTTTCCAGCCAAGGAAAATTACGAGGCGACAAATAATTTAATTCATTCTCAACTACTTTAGCCCAATCATCTAATGATTTTGGAGCAGACCAACCTTTTTCAACGCATTCCTGTTCAAGCACCGAACCAGGATAAGGCCGAAAGGCCTGTGGTCCTAAAATTTGAATTTGAGGGCTTAGTTTAACTAATTGATCAATTACTTTAATTGTTTGATTAATATCTTCTCTGGTTTCGCTCGGCAAACCAACCATAAATGAATATTGAGGAATAATATTGTGTTTCAATGTCTGTTTGGCTGAATAAATAATCTGTTCCGGCTTAATTCCTTTATTGATTTTTTTTAAAACCTTTTCCGAACCGGACTCGCCCCCATAAGACAAAAGATAGCATCCAGATTCTTTCATTAACTTTAGAAGCGTATCGTCGATCATATTATTTCTAATATAATCTACTCTAACTGTTGTTTCCCAAGAAATATTCAATTTCCTCTCAATCATTCCTTGAATAATTGTCTTAGCTCTTTGAATATCAGTAAAAAAATTCTCGTCCCAAAATCGCATTGGCTTATTTTTAAAATATGACTTTCGCTTAATTATTTCTAAATCTTCTAAAACCATCTCTGCTGAATAACCACGCCAAGTATTATGAGTAATTGAATTAATGCAAAAAGCGCATTGGTGAGGGCAGCCCCGGCTGGTATGAGTGGGAATTAAAGTAATTTCTTCTAAAATCTCTTTAGCCAATAACGACCAATTAGGCAAAGGCAAGTCATTCATATTTAAAAACGGTCTTCTTTTGTTAACAATAACCTTATCTTTTTCTTGAAAGGCAATGCCCGAAATATCTTTAAACCTTTTTTGATTTTTAGCGGCTTGAATTATTTCTAATAGACTTGCCTCGCCTTCACCGAACACCGCTATATCAACTAAAGGATGATTAACTGTTTGCTCGGGAAAAAGAGTTGAATGAACGCCACCCCAAACAATCGGTATTTGAGGATTAAATTCTTTAATTAATTTTGATATTTTCAAAGCCGAGCTAACCTGCATAGTCATCACTGATAAACCCACCAAATCAACTTCAGTCAATTCGGACTGAATCAATTCTAAGTAATTCTTCTGACGAATACCGTCAATAATCTTTATTCCTATCCCTTTTTGATCTAAATAAGAAGCCAAAGATAAAAGCCCGACTGAAATACTCGTTTCATAATTCGCTTTAGAAATATTAAAAGGTGGATTGATTAATAAAACCCTAGGCATTTTTTATAGATTCTAGAACTAAAACCATGATGGCAAAAAGGTTTTGTCTGAAATATTTGAATATTTATCCTTTTGAGCTAAAACCCAAATATTTGGACCAAATCTTTGAAGTAATGGCTCAAGAACTTTATTTAAATAATTTGATTTTGTTCTAATATAACCAGAAAAATCAATTATTTTATATCCAGACGCCGCCAAGAGAAAAGTCAAAGTTTCTTTATTAAAGGCATATAAATGCTCTGGACTTTCATGAGTTTTAAAAATTGAAGGTTTAGGAATTTGAATAATTAAACGACTTTTATCATCAAGATATCTTCTAAGCTTAAATAAAAATCTAAAAGGACTAACCATATGGATTAAAAAATCAGTACACCAGACTAAATCAAATCTTCCATTAATTACCGGTAAATCTTCTTCTGCATTTGCGCTAATAATATTTAGCCCCAGCCCTTTTCCAAAGTCAACTAAATAGTCATTAGTATCTATTCCCACAGAATCTTGGTTAAAATGAATTAGGTTATGTCCTGGACCGCAGCCAATATCAAAAATTCTCAAAGAATCTTTAATATTAAATTTATTATAAATATAAATATGGTTATTAAACCAATCTTTAAAAAATTTATTATAAATCCTTAGATTTTCTTCATCGTCATAACAACCTTTTGATAGAATTATTTTTTTTAATTCATCTTGATTTCTATGCATATATTGAAATATTAATTATTATCTATACTTTTAAAAACATTGATTGTTTTTCCAACTAAATCATCCCAATTAAACCTTTTTAAATCTTTTTTAGCCTGATTAACCAATTTTTCTGCTAAATTTGGATTATCTAAAATCAAATTAATCGCTTCTAGCCATTGTTTTTTATTCCGATAATCAACCAACAAGCCCGTCTCCTTATCTTTGATGGTCTCTGGATTGCCTCCGGCTTTAGTGGTAATAATTGGCGTACCTACTTTCATTGCTTCTAAAAGTACATGCGACATTCCTTCGTAATTCGTATTTAAAACAAACACATCTGCTATTTTCAAATAATCAATTACTCGCTGACGATTAACTATCCCGACAAAGGAAACATTATTTCCTAACTCTAACCCTTGAGTTAACTTTTCTAAATTAGCCCGTTCCGGACCCTCACTAACAATAATAAATTGAATCTGACCATATTTTTCTATTAATTGAGGTATTAATTCAATTAACATATCTATTCCCTTCCAGACAGTTAAACGCGCGTTAGTTAAAATAACTTTACCTTGAAGATTAAGTGCTTTTTTTAATTCTCCTTTAGAAAATAAAACTGCCTTATCTTCTAAGAAATCAATTGAATTGTAAATTACTTTAATTTTCTCTTCGGGCACGCCTATTTTTTGAGCTAAATTCTTAAGAAAATAACTAACCACAATAACTTTATCAGAATTAAGTAAAATTTTCTTTCTTGTTCTTTTACGTTTTTCGATAAAAGAAGAATATTCTTTTTCCTGAAAGGTTAAAATATCATCCGTGGTTTCTCCCTGATTTAAAGCAGTTTCCCAAGCCGAATCACCCACAAATCTAGTCACTAATTTCTTTCTTAAAATCTTTTTAATAATCAAGCCGGTAAATCCGGGCGTATATAAATCTTGATTATAGATAATATCCGAAGATAGCCCCATAAGCAGTCCTTTTATTAAAAACAAAAATGATTTTACGGGCGAAGGCCATTTATCGCAAACCACCTTAACTAGATAAGGATATTTCTCAACCTCGCTTTTTTTACCAAAAGTCAAAACTTTTATTTGATAACCGCGCCCAATTAATTCTATATTAAGCGCTTTTAATAAAGTTGGCGGTCCGCCAACACCCTTTAAAAAAACTCCGGTTAAAATTAAGATTCTTTTATTTTTGGTCATTATTCCAATCTAATTTATATATCTCTACGGTTGGTCCTAACTGTTTAGCCGCCCAAATATCAATCAATGGATTATCTAATCCTGTGGGAAAAAGCAATTCTCGATTAGTTCGGTCGCTTTTAAAGGGACTAAACTTTTTAATAAGTTGACCTTGTTTCTGAGCTATCTGATATTCAACGTATTTTTCTCTTTCAAAACTCATTGAACGAAATAATAAAACAAAATAACTAGGTTCTACCTTTTTAAGAAACTCGTAAACAGCTAAAATATCGTTATTCTTATATTTCATTACATCGCCAAAATCCAAAATTAACTTACTGTTTGGAGGATAATTATCTGATTCAAGAGAAAATAAAAACTGATTTCGTTGACTTAATGACCCATTTAAAAAGAATTTCGTTTCTATGCTTTCTTTAGTTGGAGTTAAAGTTTGTATAGATTGTTGCAAAAGAATCAGTTCATCTGATGAAACATTTTCTTCCAACCACTGGCTAGCTTCGTCCCTAGAATATGGTCTATCCATTAATTGAACAAAACGAGCTGCCTGAATAAATTCAAACGTTAATAAAACTATGACAATAAAAAATATCCATTTCTTATATCTATTTAAATTATCAAAAAAATTTATCAAAAGTACTCCTAAACCAATACACAAAAAGGGAATTATAGAACATAACAATCTAAATCTGCCTCCATAATCTAAAAAAGCAAAAACAATAGAATAAGGAGCAACAAAACCCCACCAACCAATGATTGCCTGGTTGTAAAAACTACCCTTAACAACGATATTTTTTCTATAAACAAAATATAAAAACAAAAAGATAACTAATAGTAATCCCAAAGCTAATTCATGGTAAAAAAGCATCTTAGAAATAGTAACAAAACCCATACCCAGACTATGAACCGTAAAAGGTGAATTAAAAAGATTTATTGACACACCATCGCCACTATTAGTTATACTGACGTCTAAATTAAAAAAGACATGTGGATAAAATAAAAAAGAAGTGATTAAAAATACAATTAATCCAATTACAAAACGGGAAGAAAAAATAGTTTTTAAGAAACTAATGAATCGAAAACTAGAATCTTTTCGCTCTAAAAAGTAATTAGCTAAAATAACAAAAATAAAAGTAAAAATTCCGCCGTAAAAAGTACCAACAGCTAAACCTGTACTCAAAGCTAAAAGCAAATATAAACTCCAGCTTTTTTTCTTTAAACAAAGCAGATAGAGATAAAAACTTAAAAGAATAAAAAAAGCAACGGGTACATGTGGCCGAACTTGTTGAGAAAACTGAATGCTTAATAAGCTAAACGCCAAAACACAGGTAGCCAAAAGCGAACCTAAAATAATCTTTTTCTCTTTGAACTTAAAAAATATTTGTTTAACTGTTAAATATACTAAAACAATAGATAAAATGCCAAAAATAGCTATTAATATCCTGCTCTGCCAATAAAATTCATCAATATGAAAAAATAAATAATTAATAAATTCCTGAACAGAAGAAAAAAATCCAAACCAGCTACCCAATAAGTAAAAAATTCCATAACCGAATAAAAACAAATAAGGAAGCACATAAGGATATGCAATTGCTTCTTGTAAAAAAGAAAAATCCCCTTCCATTATCCCTTGACCTAAATCCATTGCCTCCCTAACTATTTGGGTATCGACTTCGCCAATCCATGACTTGGACTCAAAAGGATATATCCTCAGAAACAAACCCACCAAAATAATTAAGACTAAAATAATAAAATATTTTCTATTTTTCATATTTTCCTAAAAAAAATACTTCCATCTTTTTAGCGATGAAATCCCATTGATATATATTGCTAATAAATTTTATTCCATTTTTCGCCAACATCTTTTTCAGAGATTCATCTTCCAAAATCTCTCTAATTTTTTTAGCAATATCCTGAGGATCATTAACCTTACAAAAAAGTCCAGTTCCTTGGCCTGCATGCTCTGAAGGATCCGCAAGAAAATCAGTAATACCTCCGACTCGAGTTCCAATTATTGGCGTACCACAAGCAAACGCTTCTAAAAAAACATTACCAAATCCCTCCGAAAGAGAAGCTCGAACAAATACATCAGCCATTGAGTAGTATTTTGGTAAATCATTGTAATCAATTTGACCTAAGAAAATTACTCTATCTTCAAGATTTAACCTTTTAGTTAAATTCTTTAATTCTTTTTTCTTTTCACCGCTCCCAATAATTAAAATCTTAAAAGGGAATTTCAAATATTGTCCAGCTTTAATTAAATCATCTATACCATTTTTCTTAACCAGACGAGATACAGTTAAAATGACTTTTTCGTCTTTAATCCCTAATTCTTGTTTTAATTTATTAATAATTTGATCGTCTATTTTTTTAAACTTATCTGTATCAACTCCATTAGGGACTATCTTAACTTTTTCTTTTTCAGCTCCCATTTGAATAGCCCAATCAGAAAGAAATCTGCTAATTGCTTGAATATAATCAGCTTTTTTAAAAATCTGACAAAACCAAAATTTTAAAATACCAACCTTTTTCTCAATTTCTTTAGGCGGATCCCCTTCTTGCAAGGTCAATAACCATGGCTTATTTGGGTATTTCTTTTTAAAACGCAATCCTAAAAATCCCCCAAAAGAGGCCATAATTGACCAAGTCAATTTATATTGATTTTCTTTTTCTAATTGAATTGCCTTTTTTAGACCCAGAAAAGGCAAACGATATTTATCAAAATTAGATCCAGAACCAACCCGGTAAACATTAACATTTCCTATTTTTTCACAACCAACTAAGTCAGGTTTAATCTTGGCTGTAATCATATCAAACTCAAAACCATTAATCCGGTCGGTTATCTCCTTAACTGCCACTTCCGCCCCACCGATTAAAGGAAAATATGCAGTAGAAAAAATTAGAACTTTTGGCGCTTGATTATTAGCCATATATGCCTTAATATACTAGAAAATGGCTAAAAAATCAATCCTATACATTATTACCAAATCAGTCTGGGGTGGAGCGGCTAAGTATGTCTATGACCTCTCAACTAACCTAATGGGTAAGTTTGATGTGGCTGTGGCGGCAGGCGGGCAAGGTCAGTTTTACAAAAAGATAAAACAAACCAATATTCCATATTATCAAATCACCAACTTCCAGCGAACTATTAATCCTCTTAAGGATTTACTCGCTTTTTTTGAGATTTTAAGCCTTCTTTTCCAATTAAAACCAAATATTATTCATGTTAATAGTTCTAAGGCAGGCGGGGTTGTCGGCGTAGCCGGTCAGATTTACAGATTTTTTTCCCATCAAAAAATTAATCTAATTTTTACAGCTCATGGCTGGGCCTTTAACGAAGATAGATACAAATGGCAAATTAGCCTAATTAAACTCTTCAGCAAAATAACTGCTTTGTTTTATGATAAAATCATCTGTGTTTCTCAATACGATCGGCAAATAGCTATTGAAAATAGAATTGCCCCGGCTAATAAATTAGTTGCGATTCATAATGGCATTGATATTGAAAATATTTCTTTTTTTTCTAAAGAAGAAGCTCAAAAGAAGCTGCTCGGCAAAACTTCCCCTTTGGCTATTGGAACAATTGCTGAATGGACTAAAAATAAAGGGCTTTTTTATCTTTTGGATGCTTTGAAGGACTGTCCCTCCAATACAGTCCTTCAAAGAAGGACTGTATTGGAGGGACAGTCCTTGGATATTATTTTAATCGGCAGCGGCGAAAATCCAGATAAGGAAAAAATTCAGGACTTTATTAAAAAACACCAAATTAAAAATGTCCATTTAATCGAATTTATTGATAATGCCGTTTCCTATCTCAAGGCCTTTGATATTTTCGTTCTTCCATCCCTTAAAGAAGGCTTACCCTATACAATTATTGAAGCCATGACCGCTAAAGTGCCAATTATTGCAACTAATGTTGGAGGAATACCAGAAATAATTTCTTCAAATTTAATCACACCAAAAAACAGCCGAGTATTGGCTGAAAAGATTACTGAACTTATTGAAATTATTAATAATGATCCAGAAAAAATTAAAATAATAACACAAAAAAACAGAAAAAGAATAGAAAAGGAATTCAGTTTAGAAAAAATGATTGAAAAGACAAAAAATATATATATATTTGATATTTAATTTATTTATTCCAAGGTATAAACCTTGAATCATCATCAGGGTCCACGGTGTAACTTATATCATCTAAAAGATCCAGGTTCTGTCCAAAATAATAGTTAAATAAAATACGGAAAGTATTAACGGGAGTAATAGAATCATATAGCAGCTGATCTCCTCCACCCGGAAAATAATAAGCATTAAATATGGGAAATGAATATTTACCGGGAACAATCAGCTTTCTTGCGCGATCAGGTTGAGCAAATTCTTCTATTACATCGCGGTAATCATAGAAAGGAAAACCATGATCACCCTGCACTATTATAATTGGTTCGGGATCGGAGTTCTCTAAAAGTATATTAACCAAATTTTCAATTTCTTTGTTTATATACACAACATGATCCAGGTAATTCTTTATGACACCCCTATTTTCACACTCTTCTTCTGTCAGAAAATCCCCATTTTCATCAAAAACACATGGGCCCTTCGGAACCAAAAAATGCGCGAATACAAAAACGGGCAAATTTTCTTTATTCGGAATCTCAGCAAGTTTCTGAAGTTTAAACTTTTCCCTTTCCCACTGGATTAATCGTCTGTCCAAAAACTTAAATTTATTGGCAAGCGCATCAAATCTGTCTCCAAATAAGTTCTGTACGGGCCTGAATAAAGTACTGTGCCATACAGCGGTTTGATATGGAGAAAATAACCCTAAATTTATATTCTCATCAGCATATCGGTTAAAATAAGTAAAAGCATCAGCGCCAAAATGAAAATACTTATAACCATACAACTTGAGAAAATCTTTGACCTGGTGATCTTCTGCCAATATAAAATGTCTCTTGTGTGCGCTTGGATCTTGGAGATAGCGCATATTTAAAGAAGACGGCAGTGAAAATAATGTCTGTGGATAATTGCTTTTGCTTTTATCCGCAATAAAAAATCCTTTTTCTCTAAAGAAAGCAACTGTCTCGTCAATTTCTTCAAGTCCCATAACGTCTTTTATAACCTCCTGTGATGAATATCCGTCCAGAATAATGTAGTATATGTCTCGAAGCTGGCTCGTCTCACCATCATCAACAACAATTTTCATATCGTTGTGTCGCACATCCATATACGCAGTGTAATATCCCGCCACCACCTGAAAGAGAGATATTAAAACAAATATTCCCACAGCGATGGCCATAGCTCTATTCACATTCGACAGATCTCTCTTTGTTTTTTTAATCAAGAGTAATAAAACAGCGAACATTAGAAAAAGAGCAAAAAACGCCCAACGCCAACGCAATTGTATAAAAGAATTGTAGAAAAAAATATTATAAATATAGTCAAAAGATAGAGTTATTAAAAGAAAAACGGAAGATATTATAGCAGATTTCCCAAAATCGCGGAAAAAAATCCATGAAAAAAATAGCACCAACCCTCCAAATACAATTAAGACGATAAGTGTTGGAAGTACCTCTCGCAAAGGCGCTTCGCCAAAATTTTGCCCCCACAAAAACACTGCCGACAGTATGGCAAACAAAAATGGGTGCACAAGGTAAGGTTTTTTTATCATGAACTTTTCTGACACATAAGATATAATTTTCTTTTTGAGCCAATTATGTTTTCTTTTAATTTTATTGAAAAATATTTTCCAAATTCCTTTTCAAAATTCTTTTCATAATAGTGAGTAAAAATATCTTTCCGCGTCGCAAGCAAATGTCGAACCTGTGAATCGGTTTTAGGAACAAATTCTATAATAAGATTTTTACATAGTCTACTAAAATATTCAGCTATTTTTTTAAATGGAAGATTGTTGGAAATAGCAAGATGATGAACAAGCGCCAATGCCAAGACAATATCAGCTGGCCCGCGTTCTTCTAAAGACATCCTCTCTTCATTGCCCCAGCCGATTCCAGAACTTGGATTAGTAAGGTCTAAAATTAACGGCAAGATATTCTTCTCATTTCGTTTTTTACTTTCTAAATAGTTGTTTTCAACAGCCATAGGATCAATATCAAATGATATGGTTTCAATACCCATATCGCTTGCGATACGGCTGAATACACCGGTATTTGCGCCTAAGTCCCAAACAGTTTTTGGTTTTACAATATTCAAGAATTCAGAAACAATCTTTTTCTTTCTTAGAAAAGTGTCCGAAGAATAATTAGTATTATTATAGTAATTTTGCCATTCTGTATCCTGTTTTTTCAAACGCAAATTATTTACTGCTGATTTCAAGTTATCAATAAGAGCGATGAGATTTCTGCGAGGCATTTTAAAAGATACGGCCTTCTTTCTGATTGAGAACTTTTTTTGGCCTTTCGCATGAAGATGAATATTAAAAAAAGCGGAAGGCCTAAACATTGTTCTAAGGGGAAGTAGCGAGCTCGCAAGATCGAGTGGTATACCGTCAATAAAAATGCGTAAGAGTTGACTCAAACGCAAGTCTTTATATCTCATAAGAGATAATGGCGCAAGAAAGTGTTGACAAAATTGGCGGTAACCAACCCACAGAGAGCCATCCTCGTATTTCTCAAAAGATAAAGTATCTATAAATATGGGCTTGCCGTTTCTAAATTGAACATTGAACGCACTGGCATCTTTAAGAATCATGTTCGCCTCAATAGCTCGTTTTTGAATCTCAAGAGTTAAAAGAGCTGCATCTTTCAACTCACTAAAACACCACTCGTAAGGATATGAAATAAAAGAGATCCTTTCGGGGCAAAGAATTTTATAAGTTTCGGGAGTGGTTTTAAAATCGGCATCAATTTCGCTGTGGCGAACAAGTAATCCATCATGTATCAATAATTTGTAAAGCCCTGATTCTTTTGCATAGTCATAATGTCTGCGGTATGACTGCGCAACACTTCTATATAAAACTCCTTCCTTGATAAAAAGATATCCGCTTGGATCTCGAAAGGAGGCAGCGATTTTTATAAAATCGCATTCGGCACTATTTTTGCTGTTGTTGTTTATGTTCATCGATTGAATCAGCTTTTGTCTGATCGTCTTTGTCTTTGCTCAAAAAATATCTAGAAATACCTCTGATTTTTCTCCCAAAAAACTTAAAATAAAAACCCGTCACCGCTATAAACGCGATTACGGCCTGTATAATAAAACTTCCAGTGCCTGGATCGATATATGCTTCAGCAGCCAACGGATCTGCTAACATTAATAAAGAAAAAAACAGGACTAAAATAAAATCTGTTTGACACTTGAAAATTTTCATAATTATAATAATTCGATACTGAATAAAGATATTTTAACACCAAAGCAATAACAAAACAAATACCGCATGTTAATTACGACTTTATTCATAAGTCAATTCTATTTAATAATATAAAGTTAATAATAGATCGATTTTTTAAGATTATACTTTCCACTGGTCTATATTTTTCCATAATCTCTAAATAAGTATCGTAAGCGCCTCTTAACAAATATATTCTTTTATCCTGATACTTATCTAATTTTTCTTCTAAATCTTCTTTTGATTCTATACTAACCAATAAAGCTTTTTTAGATAAATTCGCGCCGGCTAGCGATAATTTAGACATAGCCCAATCTTTATGCCAATAAAAAACAATATCTTGATCGTTGATATAATCAGCTAAATCCTGATAAGTCCGCAAATCCCCATCGATCTTAGTTTGCAGACTTAATTGAGACGCTTTAGCTTCATAGTTTATAAAATAATTTTCGGAAAATCCATAAGTTATTCCGTAAGTCTTATATTGACTCAATGGCAGATTAATACCTCTCGCAAACAAAGATAAGGATATCAATAAAGAAATTACAAATAAAATTCTAGTTATCTTATTCACTATCAAACAATACCCAGCAACGATTAATAAAATAACTGTTAAGAAAATTGAATATCTTTCTATGTCAAACCAGCCATACCTATACCAACCAGCTAAATAAATAAAGAATACGGCCAAAAGGCTAAGGATAAAATAAAAATATTTTCTATTCTTTTTAAACAAATAAATTAATCCCAAGCCAGATGTCAAAAACATGGGAAATCCAACTGATTTTAATATAATTAGCGAGGAGGCAATAAATTCTTTGAAAGTAGGCATCACCGAACCGTAGTTTGATAAAAAAGAGAAAAAATTATAATCATTAAATAAGCCGTAAGTAAAAATCATTAAAAAAATGGCCGCTAGCCAGCCGCCGGACAAAGTTAAAATTCTCTTAAAATTCAACTCTTTTCTATGATTAACCAACCAATAAACAGCCAGGGGCGCTATAATTAAGCCGTATAAAACTCGGGTCATCAAGCTGAGATAGAGAAATAAACTGCTTAACCATAGATACTTATTTTTATCTTTTTCAACAAAATCTATAAAAAACACGATGGCGTAAAGAATAAAAAAGAGAGCGAAAATATCACTCATGGCTATTTCACTCCATCGCCAAATAATTGGATTAATCAGAACAGTTGCTGTGGTTAATAAGGCATAATAATGATTCTTTAAAATTTTCTTTGATAAATTGTAGATTGGGAATAATAGCAAAGAACCGAAAACAGCGGCGGTCAGATTTGGCAAAAAAACTATTGACCATTTGTCAGTTAAAAAATGGCCTATCTTCATTACTAAGGCCAGAAGAATAATCCAAAAAGGATAACCAGTGCTGTGAGCGTTAATGTATTGGCCATTGACGGCTAATGTTATTGCCTTATCAACAAAATTAAAGGCATCATCGTGCCATAAACTGGAACCCAGAAAAAATAATCTGGACAGCAAGACCAAAACAAACAAAGAAAATAAAAAAACTTTTTCTTTTTTAATAAATTTTATAATCTTATCTATAAGACAATATTATTCAAATCCTCCAGACAAAACACTCTGGATGAACAAATTGGCTTGTTCTTCGTATTCTACACCAAAATCCTTAACTTTTTCAGCCACTTCTATGGCTTTCCCTCTCTGTCCTAGATATGCATAAGATAAAGCTAAATCAATCCAATAATCTGGTTTATCAGGAACAATCTCGGTTAATTCTTTATTGATTTTTAACGCCCAATTATAATCCTTTGTATAAATTGCTGAACTAACCATTCTTTTTAAAACGTCTTCCTTATGGTAATTCAAGCCATTTTCATCCATCTTATCTAAATATATCTGAACTTTATCACTTTGACCTACTGCAAAAAGAACCATTATTACATTAGCATAAGATTCTAGAACTTGATCATTCAAAGCAAGCGCCTTTTCGGTATTAATAACTGCTTGATTAAAAACTTGATTAGCCTTTTCTATATCGCCCATGGATTCATAGTATTTACCTAAATAAATTTGGCTATAAGCTATTTCATTATACAATTGTGGACGAGTCGAACTTATTTGAATTGCTTTTTCACCTAAATCCAATGATTTATTTAACCATTTAACATCAAATTTGTAAACTTTATTCAAAGATCTCATAAACATTAAATAATTGCGCGCGCTTTTTGGTTTTTCTTCTATTTGTTTATCAAATTCTTCTATCATTCTTGTGGCCGCTCTTTTTTGCCAATCAGAATTAACCAAATTAGAATTTATTGAACCAGTCACAAATTCAGCAAAATGCTGTCTATGCTCCTGATTATAAGGAGTATCCATTTCTAATACATCAATAAATTGATTATAAGCTGCTTCAGTTTCTTTTTTTTGGGTCTTAATCATAGCGTTAATTAGCCCTTTATTAGCCGAAGCTAATCTAATATTAACACTAAAAAATACAGGTAGAAGAATAATAATGCTGATTATTAATAAAACTAAGTATGGTTTTTTTGATTGTGGAAATTTTTCAAAATAATTAGGACAAAATTGAGCCAGAAAAGCCAGAACAATAAACAAAGGAATGTATGTAACTAACGCCTCAAAAATAAATAGATTTTGAATAAAATATGCTAACATTACCAAAGTAAAAACCATGGGCATCAAATAATTCTTATTCTCTTTGTTCTTAATAAATCGTTTCCAAAGATAATATAATGGAGCAAATAAAAGAGCTAAATACAGAAACAAACCAATTAAGCCTCCGGTAATTAATCTATCAAAAATCATATTATGAGCCCTATCAAACCAAATAACCGAACCGGCATGACGATAAATCTTAGGATTAAAATATTTATCAAAAACCTGATAAAAATTTTCATAACCATATCCCAAAATTGGCTTTTCTTTGAAACCCTGATAAGCAGAATTCCAAGTCATTAAACGAGTTTGAGCAGTAACTGCTTTAGGTGAAATACTAACTATACTATCTAAAATATTGTTTTTATGGACCCAATCCGCTTGTCGATTTAAAAATAAAAAACTACTAAAAACAGCTACTAATAGTAAAACAGCAATACCGCTATTTCTAATTAATTTATTGTTTCTAAAATGGTAAAAAACAAAATAACAAATAAGGGCAAATATAGAAAAACCTAAGGCAATAATACCGCCTCGGGTCAAAGTATTAAAAACAACAAAGACCTGTAAGAGAATGCCCAAGACATAATAAGCCCTAAGCCAAGCAAGATATTCGCTTTTTTTAAAAAAGAACAAAATTAGGCCAAAAAAAATATTAAAAATTAAGTAACCGGCAACATATCCGGCATTACCTAGTGTCGAGGCTAATCTTACACCACCAGACGATGCCATTAACCAACTCCAGCCTAGGTGCTGGCCTAAAGCAATAAAACTAACTGAGAGACTACTTAAAAAAGAAAATTCAAAAAGAATAATCCAATCTTTAATTTCACGCAAGAAATTGCTCAAAATTAACAAAAACAGAAAAAGATGCGTCATTAAAAGCAATCCTTCGCTTCTTTCATTATTACTCCAAAAACTTAATTTAAAGGTTCCAGCTAAGGCTGAAGAAATAAAAATAGTAATGAGATAAAGAAAAAATAAAACCAAAATTAAATTAATTTTTGGCCGATATTCTTTTTTGATAACCGCTAATCCCAAAAATGCCAGAAAAAGAATTTCTACAATAACTCTGAAAGCAATTGTTTTAGGAACAATAAAAGGAAAATAATAATTACTCCTAACTAATAAAGGAATAAAACAAATACTAATTAAACCAACCCAGATAACAAATTTTAATATTTTTTCTGTGTTCATAAGTCAATTTAATTTGGTGGTATAAAACTAATAATATATTGATTATCTATAACATCAAAACCTATTGGTTTATATTTATACATAATCCCAAGATAGATATCGTAAACATTTCCTAATAAATATATTTTTTTATTCTGGTATTCAGCTAATTTTTCTTCTAAATCTTCTTCTGATTCTATAGGAACTAATAAAGCTTTTTTAGGCAAATGCGCGCCAGCTAATAGTAATTTAGGCATTATCCAATCTTTATGCCAATGAAAAATAATATCCTGATCATTAATATAACCAGCTAAATCATTATATGCCAGTAGATTATTGTTAATCTTAGTTTGCAGACTTAATTGAGATGCCTTAGCTTCATAGTTTATAAAATGATTTTCTGAAAGTCCATAAGTTGATCCATAAGTTTGATATTTATCCAATGGTAAATTAACACCCTCAATAAACAAAAATAGAGATATTAATAAAGAAATTCCAAATAAAATTCCAGTTGTTCTATTTACCGTCAAACAGTATCCAGCCATTATCAATAAAATAACTGTCATTAAAATTGAATACCTTTCTATATCAAAAAAACCATTTTTATGCCATGTAGATAAATAACAAAAAAATACAACCAGAAAACTTAAAAGAAAATAAAAATACTTTCTGTCTTTTTTAAATAAATATATTAATCCCAAACCAGATATGAAAATCATTGCTGGGCCGACTGACTTAAGAATTATTGCTGAAGATAATAAAAATTCTTTGAAACTTGGAATTACAGAACCATAGCCAGTCAAGAAAGAAAAAAAATCAAAATTATGGAATAGTCCATAAGTAAAAACCGTAGCTATTATCGCTAAAGACCAATTGCCGGAAATATAAACTAGTTTTTTGAAATTGAATTGCTTTTTTGAAATAAACCAGAAAATAATAAAAGGTAAAAGAACTAATCCATATAAGACCCGAGTCATTAAAGTAAGATAGAGAAATAAACTGCTTAACCATAGATACTTATTTTTATCTTTTTCAACAAAATCTATAAAAAACACGATGGCGTAAAGAATAAAAAAGAGAGCGAAAATATCACTCATGGCTATTTCACTCCATCGCCAAATAATTGGATTAATCAGAACAGTTGCTGTGGTTAATAAGGCATAATAATGATTCTTTAAAATTTTCTTTGATAAATTGTAGATTGGGAATAATAGCAAAGAACCGAAAACAGCGGCGGTCAGATTTGGCAAAAAAACTATTGACCATTTGTCAGTTAAAAAATGGCCTATCTTCATTACTAAGGCCAGAAGAATAATCCAAAAAGGATAACCAGTGCTGTGAGCGTTAATGTATTGGCCATTGACGGCTAATGTTATTGCCTTATCAACAAAATTAAAGGCATCATTATGCACCAAATTAGAACCTAAAAAATATAACCTAGATAATATCACCAAAACAAATAAAAAGAACAAAAGAAACTTTTCCTTTTTAATAAACTCTATAATTTTACTCATAAATCAGGCAATTGGTCTTTTAAATCAGGATTGAGTTCTAAAGTTTTTTGAGTATAATACTTGGCTTTTTCTTGATCATGGCCATCCTGGTCAAAATAATTAGCTAAATACATATAATAGTTTTCTACTTCGGCAGGAACTCTTTCGGCTCCTTCCAGCATCAATCCTTCAATTAAGCCAGTTTTTTCGGTAATCCGATAACGATACAAAGTAGCCAAACCAAGATAATAATTATAACTATAAGTAGGCATTGATAAAACCTTCTGATAGTATTCTTCTGATTTTTTATTCTCTTCCAAATCAAATTGATATAAATCAGCTAAATTCCCATAAGCTAAAGATTGGTCCGGATTGTATTCTGCGGCTTTTAACCAGGCCTTTTCGGCGCCCATTATATCGCCCAACCGTTTCTTTAAAATACCAATATTGATCCACCTAATATAAACATACTCGTCGCCTTCAGCTAATTTCCGATACTGCTTATTCAAATCATCCAAGCTCATCTGTAAAATCTCTTCCTCCATCATCTGAAGAGCATTAGGAAAATCTTCAGCCGCATAGACTGTCTTTTCTTCTTCTTGTTTGGGTAAATAAAATTCGGTCAAATAAAAATAGGACACCACCGCGGCCATTAAAATAACAATAATAATTAAACCGTATTTAGAATATTTTTTAAGCATTTATTTCATTTTATATAACTTTGAATAAAAAATCAAATAAAAAGACCCCTGCAAGGAATCAGGGGTCTTTTCCGTTTCTGTCTATTCTAACTAAAGATTAACCAGACCAGCCGATAACATAAGACGTGCTCGTAACCGCATTGTGCAAACCAGGAACTAAGTAACCATTGTACCACATTGGTTGCGAAGTAGCATTATTCATGGCGCCATTTCCTGAAATATTCGCGTTCTTGTAATTGTCAGACCAGATGAAGTTAGAGGTAGTTGAAGCTAAATCACCAGCAGAGGTCTCGCCTGGCTCTTGCCAGCCGTGTCCGTAAGCGCTGGTTGTTGCCAAAGCAAAGTTGCTGTGGGCAATCGGATAACACTCATAACACGGGTTCCCATTGGCGACAGCGCAATCTGGATCACCAACCATGAAAGTGCTTAAGTTTTCCCCAGTACCTACCCCGGCTACTGTACCATGAACATAGAACATCTTGCTCTCGCCAGAAGCTATTTTAATTGCTTCGGATGTGTCGTCAACGCTAAAGTCCGGATTATCAAAGGTAAAGGTATCCCATGATTGTGTAGAAGCATCAGTATAAGAGGTTGGAACACTTGTCTTACCAATCGTCTTGCCAGCCGAGTCTTTAATATAAACATTAGTTAATGTCATATCATCACCAGAAGTGGCAAAGACAAAGGTACTCCTGAATAAGAGAACGTCGCCGCCGGAAGCGTCGGCCGTTATCTTATAAGCAAAGATAACCTGATCGCCGTTAGTCAACGAAGTGGCCGCTCCTAAACGGTCAGCCGTTGTAGAATAAGTTACAGTCGGCTTGCTTGAACGCAAAATCATTGCTGAACTGGTCGCATCGCGATAATCTTCATAAGTAGCAGTCGTAATCTCGGCGTTAGAAGCGTTGCCGGTTGTTTTAATGCCAGCCGCGTTGCCAACTAAGTAAATCTTGATGTCAGCTGAATTAGTGCCTGGAGAATTGTCAGAATCCGGATTAATCGTGCTCATGTCTGCTTTAACGACTAAGGTCTTACTACCACTCTTAGGAATGGTCAAGGTATCCTTATCAAAGTTAAAGGTATATTGAGCAGTTGACGGAATAGTATGACAGCTGCTTCCGGAACTTCCCGTGATATAACTACCGCCTTGGTAGATACAAATTTGAGTTACATCCCTATATTCACCAGTAGCTGATTGAGAGAAATTAGTGCTGCCGCTGTCAAGCACGCCAATAATTAATTGGTTCAAATCAAGAGCTTCATATTTAGCCGTTAATTTAATATTGCTAAATACGTTGCCAGTTGAACCAGCCAGAACAATAGCCGAAGAAGGATTACTTTCTGTTTCAATAGTCAAAGTTCCATTAACTAATGAAGTTAATGTCGGACCATCGTCTTCGGTCAAATCTTCCGTAACGCCATTCCCAGTGGTTGCCCCGTAGGCGATAATTGAATCGCCACCATTATCGGTCAAACCCCAATTCTCCGTGTCATTAGAAGCGGTTGAATCTTTGTCTCCGTGCAGTTCAATATCTATGCTCGTTCCTTTGGCGATAATAATCGGGCTTTCAAAGGCAAAACTACTGGTTGGTGTTCCAAGGTCATCAGCCAAAGCGTCATTAACTGGTGATTGGGCTACTCCATCAGCATAAACCGTCAAAGCGTTAGTGTTGGTAGCCGCTTGACCTCGACCAGCCCAGAGAATTGAAGTTACTCTAATGTCTTCTCCAGAATCAGAAGCGTCAAAATTCCAACTGGAAAGATTCACATCTTGCTGGTCAACAACAATACTGCCGCTAGCTGGTATTGTGTTTCTAGACACCGTCAAAGAAGCGGCTTTAACTGTCTGGGTATTGCCGCTGACAGATGAAGACGGACTTGCTGTAATGCTGTTGCCGGTTATATCTCCCGTAGCCTCCATCGCCGAAGGAGTAAAGCTGACAACAATCTTGTCATCGCTTGTCCATCCGCCGCCAGTAGCCAAATCACCTCTAACCCTATAGACCGTTTCGCCAACCGAAACCGTAAAGGTGTCCGTCCAGGCGACAGTTAAAAGGTTATTGCTAATATCTGTCGGACCAGCTACTACACTGCCGCTTGGATCAACTAATTCAACCCCTGTCAAAGCGTCTTCAATTTGTGCGCCAGTACCCGTTGAAGCAATAGTCAAGGTTAAAGAAGAAATATCAATCGCTTCGCCTCTGCTAGTGAAAGTGAAAGCGCCCAAATATTGGTCGTTAGCCACGCCAATATTAGCCGCCCCAATCGTGCTGCTTCTCGTTACTGTCAAGGTCCCATTGGAAATAGTAAATAGGTTATCACTTAAGACAGGATTGCCACCGCTGGAACCGGTGCCGCTGTAAGTTGGCGTAATGTTATAACCATAGGTCAAACCCTTAACTAATAAATCAGTTGCCTTGTAAATACCCAAGTCAATAGTCCTGGCTGAACCATCTGCGACATCTGCCCTAACCTGGAATTGAGCGGTCTGCCCCTTATCAAGGGTGATCTTGTCAAAACTGAAATTAACATACTTACTGCTTGCTATAATGCCATCAGCAATCTTTGTCCCATCTTGAAGCAATTCAAGATTGACCACATCGGTTCCTAAGCTGGCGCTGCCTTCCTGATAAACCTTAATCTGGCTAAACTCAACTTTTTCGGTTGTTCTAGCCGCTACCTGGAAAGAGAAGAAAGTATAGTCCTCTTTGCCAACCTGAATACTCGTAGAGATACTCGTAGAGGTAGCGTTGCCGTAAGCGCCTCTTTGAATTATCGCCGTGCCAATCGTAATTGTGTTATTGATTGTCATCGTGTTGCCGGTAAGCGGCAAAGAAGCGTTTAATGTTGCGTCGCCTTTCAATGTCGCGCTCGTCAAAGCCAAGGCAGGCACCTCGCCACCGTAAGACGACAAGTCGGCAGCCATATTACCAGCCAATATAATTGGCTTGGTCGTGCCTGATGTTATCGTAAAGTCGTCGTTAAAGGTAGCCTGGTGCAAAGAGTTAAAGGTCTTGCTGGTATTATTGAGCGGCAAATTTGTATCTCCGTCAATAATATCCAATGAGCTAAAGTTAGAATCATTAGCCAAACCAACTCTTTGAACAACTAAAGAATCAACAATTACATCGCCGCCTGACGCGGTCAAATTAACCTTGGTAAAAGGTAATCTAGCCGCCCCTTGGACAGCAATGCTGGCCGCTGGTGTATCAGCCGCTAAGGTAACTGATAAAGTACCTGTGCTGACTACTCCACCGCCGCCAACTACAACATCTGAACCAGTCGTGTAATTATCGCGGTCAGTCACATTGATGACATAGATTGAATCCCAATCATAACCATCTGTTTCAAACTCGGCCGCAGTCATATTCAGCCATCCTTTAGTGCCAGTGTCGCCATCCGCGGTCAATTTATAGACCTTCTCATCATTGAGTTCTCGGACTAGGCTAGAAAGGGTATAACCCTCAACCGTGCTGGCAGAAATGGTTTGAATATTTCCCCATTCCAAGTGTCCATAGCTTTCAAATACCTCTGGGTTAAGAATTAACCTCTTAAATGTCTTTGAGCCAACTATTTTGACAATAAAAACATCGTAAGGATAATAAGTTATATCCCCTTCAGTAAATTCAGCGTCCGGACTGACAATATCACCATCAACTACAGCTGCGCTAACAGCTATTGGAGCTAGCATAGCTACTCCAGAAAGCCAGGCAATCGTAGTAATGGATGTCAAAATCGAAATCGATTTTTGTATTTTTTTACTCATTTTTAATTTATTTTATCTTCTGAGATTGGCTAATTCACATGCTATTAGACAACCTCATTCGACCTTACATTTTCTCAACCGCATCGACCATTTATTTGTTTACGATTGACCTATTATTTTTACTATACTTGCCCGATATTGTCAAGATATTCCTAAATAATAGGAAATTCGACCGATTCTTGATTTAATCGGACTCTCTATATTTAATAACACAAAATATAAACTTTTTAAATAGCTTAAACTGTGGATAAACGATTATTCTTCAATTTTATTAATAATCTCTTCAGTTGTCGTTATAGTGCCTGATTCCAATTCTTCCAGGAAAATAAGAATTTCTTCATCAGCTGGGGAGGTCACTGCTTCTTCAGCGCTTTCCTGTCTATCCTGAACCAAAACAGCCAAAACCTGGTAATTAATTTCTTCAATTGCCTTTTTTGCTTCAGCTAACTCGTTCTGGACTTCCAAAGACACTTCTTCTTTGGTTTTATCTAATTCTTCCTTGATACTCTTAGTCTTTTTAGCCATAACCATGGCTTTTTCCTTAGAAGCTCTAGCCGCATAAACACTAGCTTCAGCTAAATTATCTTTAAGATTATTAACCACTTCCTTGACTTTTTCAGTTTTTTTCTCTGAAGTAAAAGAATCTCCGGTTATTTTAGTCAATTCTTCTATTCGGCGACTGGCAAACTCAAACTGGAGCTGGGCTTTGCTGTCATCTGCAGCCACCGTGGTCTGAATGCCCTCGCTGGCTCTTTTTATTGAATAAAGTATCTCTCCGGGCAAACTGGCTTGCGAGGCCTTAAGCGTTAACCAAGGACCGGCCGTGAAAATGAGCAATAAGCAGAGTCCTAAAACTACTGGCTGAAACTGAAATCCTCTTAGCCAATTAAAAAGACCAATTCTTGTTTTCAGGCCCCTGTCATTTTCTTCACCAAAACTAATCTGACTAACTAAATTATGACGCGTTAAATCCAGCCATTCTTGAGAGGGCTGGATTTTCTTTAACCGTTTAATTTTCTTGATTAAATCTTTCTCCATTCTATTAATTAAGACGAATAAACGCCTATTCTATTACACCTTTTTAGGAAATTTAGAGGGACTGTCCCTAAGATACAGTCCTTAAGGACTGTATCTTAGGGACAGTCCCTCTCTTACAGTCCTTTCTTTAGGGCAGATAAGGCCCGGTG